>WBZT01000570.1_pt1 | contig 29361 bp, 28 predicted proteins | sample 5204241 | NCBI WGS metagenome assembly WBZT01 (sample SAMN12344358, study PRJNA552823) | activated sludge metagenome | biome: Activated sludge suspended growth; feature: Nitrification reactor; material: Wastewater; isolation source: activated sludge from nitrification reactor of wastewater... | reverse complement strand
AATCTGGGGCTGCTTTCCAAAGGTCATGTACATGAGGTGGGGCGAGCGGATATTATTGGTGAGTTTATTGGCCATACTGCTCCGAAAGTAAAAGAAGCCATCAAAAAAGCACGCGGGGGAATTCTATTTATAGATGAAGCCTATTCGCTGGCACGCAAAGGTGATACAGAAAAAGATTATGGCAAAGAGGCAATTGAAGTTCTTCTGAAAGAGCTTTCAGACGGCCCCGGCGATATTGCAGTGATTGTTGCGGGGTACCCGGAAGAAATGGGATTCTTTATCGACTCAAACCCCGGGCTCAAATCTAGGTTCACTCATTATTTCCATTTCCCGGATTATTCACCAACCGAGCTGCTGCAGATAGGGAACTATCACGCAGAGCAGATTGATGTTGATCTTGATAAGGATGCCGAGGAATACCTGTACACAAAGCTTGTAGAAGCTTACAGGGATAGAGATAAGACATTCGGCAACGCACGTTTCATAAATTCCTTGGTTGATGAATCAAAGATGAACATGGGGCTCAGGATAATGGACGGCAAAGATAACATAGCCGCATTGGACCAGGAGGCACTATCAACTATAAAAGCAGATGATGTGAAAGAGATCTTCCGGAAGAAGGAAAACAAAGGGGTGGATATCCCGCCTGATGAGGAGCTGATGCGCGATTCGCTTGCTGAGCTTAACAAATTGATAGGGCTGCAGGATATAAAGACCGATATCCACGAAATGGTGAAGCTTGTTAGGTATTACAGGGAAATTGGCAAAGATGTAACAAGATCGTTTTCGCTGCATACCGTATTCACCGGGAATCCCGGAACGGGAAAGACAACCGTTGCAAGGATTATGGCAAGAATATTCAGGGCATTGGGTGTACTTGAACGCGGACACCTGGTTGAAGTTGACCGTGAAGAGCTTGTTGCCGGATATATCGGGCAAACTGCCATAAAAACTGCAGAAAAAATAGATGCGGCAATGGGTGGTGTGCTGTTCATTGATGAAGCCTATTCGCTGCTCGGCTCCAGTGAAAACGACTTCGGAAAAGAGGCGATTGAAATAATACTCAAAAGAATGGAAGATAACCGCGGAAAATTTGTGGTGATCTGCGCCGGTTATACAGGTGAAATGGAGAATTTTCTGAAAATGAACCCGGGTTTGAGATCCAGGTTTGACAGGAAATTTAACTTCCCTGATTACAGCGAAGAAGAGCTGTTTTCGATCGCGAAGATCATACTTTCCGGGCAGGAACTTGTTTTTGATGCTGAATCTGAAGCATATTTCAAAAAGCACATTGCATCTCTTTATAGCGGAAGAGACAGATACTTCGGCAATGCGAGGGATATCCGGAAGTCAATTGGTGAAGCGGTTAAGAACCAGAACCTGCGGCTTGCCGAGGTACCAAAATCAAAAAGAACGCCTGAAATGATAAAGACTGTTACTCTGGTTGATGTGACCGAGCTTTCAACCGCTCTTAAAGAAGAAAAAAGATTAGGCTTCTGAAAAAATGTATCAGAATAATAATACAGAAAGGATGATGCCGTAAATGGAAATTCTAATCCCGATAGCAGTAGTTGTTGTGATAGTAATTTTTTTCATATACGCTTCCAAAGGCGGGGCAAAGCTGCTTGCCGAGCGCGAGGCAAGAATAGCTAAAGCTGAAAAAGGCAAAGCCATAGTTATCGGTTCTCATACTGCCGGCATCAGGGGTACCGGAAACGGCGGCCATTACCAGGGGTATGAATTCACACTAGAGGTATCTAATGCATATAAAGAGCCGTACAGGGCCAAATGTGTTTGGGAAGTGTACCCGATGGGCGCCCCGAAGGTTCAGCAGGGAATGGAAGTTAATGTTAAAATAGATGCTGAAAATGACCAGGTAATATATCCCATGGATGACGGGCTTGCATTCAGCTGGAATTTCCAGATGATGCACAGGAAGAAAACTAAAACAGTTCAGAAGCTTTAGCAGTAAGCCATTCTTTTCCAAGCAGGTTTCTGGTGTCAGCGATCTTTCGCAGCAGGATTGCTGCAGCGGTGCTGTCATTTTTTTCTTTTATCTTTAGCAGCTTTGAGTACATTTCTAAAAAACCCGAATACATTTCATATTGCAGTTTCCCTACGTATTTGTTCCCTTCAATGAGCTTTTTGTATGTATCCAACTGGTACTGCATCGATATGAAATCATTCTCATCGTAGAATATCTTCAGCTTTATTACGTTTACTTCATGTTTCATGAAGAATCCTTCGTATTCAATTTTACTTGTATATTTCAGAGAGTCTCCCGGTTCGCCTTCGGCGTACGAAAGCTCAGCCATTGCATAGTTGTAAAGGCTGCTCCTGTGTTTTTCGTTCAGCAAATTAGTGTACTTTGCAATGAAATCTTTGGTCCACACATATTCCTTTTTTGCAATTCCAATTGTGACCATCGTAACAAATGTACCGTAGTTCATATTTCCGCCGGGATAGTTTGAATATGCTTCGAACTTGAGGATCAGATTATTGACTTCAAAAATTTCAGCCAAAGCATCAGGATGGTTTTCTCTATACCTTTCGATCTGGATACCTTGTAAGCATGTAAACAGGTTGTTTATTTCGAGGGCTGAATAAAGCGGATAGTTCTTCAGCAGCAGCTCTTTGAATCTCGCGTAAGCATAGTTTGAATAATTGCCGTTGATACATTTGATTATGCTCAAATTCATCACTAATGTATCTGTGTGTTTATCTGGGTAGTTGCCAAGCCAGCTTATAAATGAATCAATATCTGCCATTGAGAAAAATGTTGATAGAGGTGTATCATTCGAAATGAGGTTGTAATATTGCTTGGCTTTTATATTCTGCAGTATCTTTGTAGAAAATGAAACAAAATAGCTGAGCAGGTACACATTAATTTTATCTTCGGTAATATCAACTGTTTGAAATGACTCTTTCGTCAGCTCTATTGTTTTTTTCTTTGCCTGTATCCTCATCAGCTCATAAAAAGAATGCTGACCGTTTATTTTTTCATTTGAGGCAGCTTCCTCCAGCGCGGCAACAAGTTTTTCAGCCGGCGAGATCAATCCTTTTGAGATCAATTTCCCCGCAAGCCCAATGTTCCTTTCAAATTCGTCATTTTCAAATGCTTTCTGAGCCAGGAATCCTTCAGCTAGCCGCGTAAGGGCCGATAGGATCTTCCGGACTTCAGTATCTCTGTAACCGGTGCCCGGGAAAACTTCTTCATACAATTTCTCTTTCGTGCAGCCATTGCTGTTATACCTGCCTGAGTACTTCCTGAAAAAACCAAAAGCTGAGATCAGCTTTTTATTGGTATTAAAATAAGGTGAATTAACGTATTTTCCGAAATCGCTTAATTCTTCTTCTGAGAAAGCATTTAAGATATCAACAAATTTACTTCTGATCATTATTCTTCCCCTGGAAAAGTTGGTACAAAAGCCTTAATAAATCGCTAAAAAATGCCCAAAAACGAGCTTTTGGGGTTGAGTGCGGTATTTAGCACAGGAACAATTTAATATACTTTTCTTTGATTAGCTATCCATGACAGGATAAATTTGCATTAATAAAACTATGTGATGATAGGGAACTTCAGTTTGTTCCCCCAAAGACAATTTACCTACATCACATAGGCAGGTTTAGCGCTCCTTGAACTCAGAACACGTTTTGAAAGTAAAGGAGCCCGGCCTGAATATATAATCTAAATCATGTTCTAATCACTATGAGGAAAATAATTCTTTTTCTATTGATACTTAATTCTTTCCTGTTAGCAGACTGGGAAGAGACCGGGTCTCCGGTAAATATGTTCATTTATTCTGTCCAGTTTGTTAACAGTTCTACAGGATATATCGGCTGTGAAGCCGGCATGATCTATAAGACAACTAATGGTGGGCAGAACTGGATATTTCAGCAATTGGCAGGATTAGGAGCCTCAGACATAAACGAAATTTTCATTAATCCTATCAATACCAATTACGTGTATGCAGCAGGAAATGATGGTTCATTTCACAAAACAACCAACGGCGGCTTAAACTGGACTTTTACCGATCTTGGGTCTGCACATTTGCGAACAGTTGTGTTTTTTGATCTTCTGCACGGTATAGCTGCCGCGTACGGAACACAATTGTATGTTACATCAAACGGCGGCAGCAACTGGTCAACAGTCTCAACGGGAATAGCTTCAGAGAATTACTGGAGCAGCTTTGCTACGGCTAATGCGGTTTATGTTTCATCTTCGGGGGGTAAGATAGCTAAATCAACAAATGCCGGGCAAAATTGGGTAATTCAGAGTATCAATGACGCCGCCGGAGTTTATTCGTTGTATTTCAAAGACGTAAATACAGGTTTTGCCGGTACAGATGGGGGCAAAGTGTACCAAACTACAAATGGCGGCACAAACTGGATTCTGCTATCTGTGTTAAGTCCTACGATTAGTATTTATAAGATCAGTTCCAACGGAACAGATATCTACTTATGCGGCACCTCTGGCTATATTTACAAACGCCCTGCAGGCGGCAATACTTGGTATCAGCAGGTTTCAAACAGCACATCTCCTTTTTTCGATCTATGCTTTGCAAACGAAAATACAGGTTTTGCCGTGGGAAGCAACGGAAAGATACGTAAGACGACAAATGGAGGCAACCCTATAGGTATTGAGCCAATATCGGGAAATCTACCCGAAAAGTTCTCAATATCTCAAAATTATCCTAATCCTTTCAACCCTGAAACCAGTATAGAATTTTCAGTGCCGTATCAATCGCATGTAAAGATTGCCATATATGATAATATTGGCAGGGAAGTTACCCTGTTAGCAGATGAGTCTTTAGCTGGTGGTGTTTATAAAGTGAACTTTAATGCAGGAAACCTGCCAAGCGGTGTATATTTTTACAGGTTGATAACTGAAGAATATTCACTAACAAAGAAGATGATGCTCGTAAAATAACTGATCTTAAAAATCTAAATTCTGTGTGATGAAAAAAATTACTATTATTCTGATCATGATGATCTGCGCCAGTACTTATTCTGACTGGGAATTGACAACGTCCGCAACATCAAATGATCTTCTGAACGTATTGTTTGTAAATTCAAATACCGGTTATGCCTGCGGTGATATTGGTACAATTATCAGAACCACAAATGGCGGAATAAACTGGACGGCACTGGTATCAGGTACAAATGAAGTTTTAACTTCAATGGCTGTAAATCCCGCAAACATTAATGTTGTATATGCAGCGGGATTTAACGGTGCATTGCTGAAAACCACTAATGCAGGAAACAACTGGATAGTGCAAACGGTTGGGGGACTGTATAATGCTATAATTTTCACGGATGCCAATACAGGCGTGGCGGCAGGTCTTGGCGGAACTGTTTACCGGACAACAAATGGCGGTAACAACTGGGTAAATGTTGATCCCGGAATCGGTTCTATTACTATTCATACGTTATGTATTGGTAGTGGAGTAATATACGGAGGATGCGCTTCAGGGAAAATCATAAAAAGTACTAACAACGGCTTTAGCTGGAGTAATTACCAAACCACAAGTTCGTTCGCATTCTACGGCATCTATTTTTCAAATGATGTTACCGGCTATGCTGTTGATAATACCGGCAGATTTTTTAAGTCATCTAATTCCGGTGTGAACTGGTCACAGATATCAATGCACTCAGGCACTAAATTCGCTGTAGTTTACAATGGAATAGATCTTTTTTTATGCGGTGTACAGGGAAAGATCCTGAAAACTACCAATAAAGGTGTAAACTGGATCACACAAAATACAGGCACTACAATTGATTTTTATGATATGCAGTTTGTAAATCAGAATGTAGGGTTTGCAGTAGGAGAAGGCGGTTCTATCTACAGAACTTCCAATGGAGGCGAACCGATTGGCATTAACAATGTATCAACTGTAATACCGCGAGAATATTCACTTTCACAGAACTATCCAAATCCTTTCAACCCCTCTACCAAATTTAAATTCAGCCTGCCTGCTGGCGGAAAAGTTGAAATTTCAATTTTCGATTCAAAAGGAAGTATTACCGAAGTTCTGTTCAATAACGAATTGCCTGCCGGTGAGTACGAAGCTGATTGGAACGCCGGCGGTTATGCAAGCGGTGTTTATTATTACAGGATCAGAACAGGCAGCTTTACCGAAACGAAAAAAATGATTCTTTTGAAATAATGATCTTTCGATTATTCATACATATAGCCGGTTAAATTTCTTTAACCGGCTTTTTAGTTATTATTACCTGTAGTTCTTGATGTAGTTATCAAGGTCAACTACGTTAGATTCAAAAACAAACAAATCAAACAACTTGTAATACAAGTTCCTATCTACAGTATTTTTGAAAGCATATTTGGCAAGATCAAGCTTGTTAGATTCAAATACGAACCAGCTTAATATATCTCTTATCTGGTCAACAGTGAAATAGTTGATATCTATAACACTTTTGGTCATATCCATCTTGGTTGATTCAAATGTACGGTCATTTATAAGCTTCTTGAACTCGGCAAAATCATATGAGCTCATTACCCTTGGGTAGTTCTCATTATATCCGCTGCCGTCATCTTTGAATTTGCAGTTGCGGCACATTTCACAATTACATTCACACTTGCCTCCTTTTACTTCGTGCTGATGGCCGCCTGATTGAATATTTTGAATTCCGGTCTGCTTGTATATCATAAGGTTTCCGGCTTCGTCAACCGATGCATATATTTCGGTGTTATCGGGAATTTTAATATATCCTTCGTATAGAGTTGTACCCGCAGGGTTCTTCTGTGAGTAGTTGCCTGTTATCTTAACGTAGTTTGAGCCGGCCGGAACATTTTCTGCTTCAATGAACTCGGCTGCCTGGCTATAGTTTGTTTTGTTTACAATGGCAGTGAATTTACTGTCATTAACCAAAGTGAGGTGAAGGTGAGAAGAGTATATACCTGAGACTGAAAAGACAAAAAACAAAACAGCAAATTGTAGAATTCTGGTGGTTTTCATTTGATTTATGGTTTTGATTAATAGTAATATCAACTCATACTTCAAATATAACCGGGTTGTTTCCACATAAACTGTTAATAAATGTAAAATAGTGTAAAAAAAAACCGCATGATCTTGAACATGCGGTTTAATAAAATTGGCGTTATGAACAATTATGGAATGCTAAATGTCCTTACATCCACAGAGCCGCCTCCAAGATTTGAAGAGAAGTTGGTAACATTACCGTTCACTATCACACGGCAGTTAAAGCTTTTTGCAAAGCCTGAAAAGAAAGCGACATTCACCCTGTAATCGCCCGAAGGAACGGTTGTTGTGGTGCTGAAAATATTCTCGATCGCGTCGCCGGGGGTTGACTGCCAGTCTCTATCAAGCTGGAAGTTCGCGCTGCTTGTGTTGAGGTAAGATATATGCAGATTGTTCGGGCCGTACAGATGCAAATCAAGATCTGCCGCATTTGATGAACCGTTATTCCAGGTTAATGTTGCCTGAACCGTCCCGGTGCCAAACGGCTGTGTAGGCGGCGGCCAGTTCGAAGGCCTGCCTGCAACCCATGAGCCGCCCGTTGGAAGTGTAAAGGGAACGTAGGTTACTGCGTCATAAGTTGACCATCCTATGAAGTTCAAGGGTTCGGCAATTGTAACCGTTGCCGGAATGCTGTACGTGAATATCTGCGGGTTGGCATCCACGCAGCTTATTTTAGATACAAAGAAACTTATGCTTCCCTGCGGCACTATTGCTTTTGTTGGTCCCTGCTGGCAGCCCAGAAATATCGGGCCAAGGAATGTCTTACCCACAAGCCCGCCATCATATAGATTTAGTATCTCAGGCTTTTCCGGGGAAACACTGCTGCACGTCAACAGGTATTTTGTAAAAGGCTCCATTGGAATATCAAGCACGCAGCCGCCGGCACGAAAATCTGAATCGAAAGACGAGTTTCTCTTTGTGAGAACATAGTAACCCAGCTTAAGCGCACCTATTCCAACTTTTTTATTCGCAGTATCAATTGCAGATACCGGTATGATTTTCCATTGCTGAAGCTCTGCGGAATACTGCATAACTACAAGGTCTTGCGGACTCGGCTGACTTTCTGCCGGGAAGAAAAGTCCGATAGCGCCCGCAAAATTGAATGATTCAGGTCCCGCTTTTAAGTACTTGCCTATGACCGTATATCCGGAAGGTACAGGCTGAACGCCGGATTCGGGAGAAGATGATGAGTTCAAAGAAAATGTTACAGTACCCGGATCACCGCTCGAGAGCTTCGGTACATCTCCTGTATGAACTTCCATCCGGAAGGCATCATAATCTAATGTGCCTGATGTGGATGATGTAACCGTCATTGAGCTGCCGTTACCGCTGCCGGGGTCATTGGGTGTCTGTGTTATATCATCTTCTGTACATCCGTTCATTACGAAAGCTGCCAGAAGAAAAAAGGTAAAATGAAGAAGGAAATTTCTTTTCATCTATTGAAGGTATTAAATTGATTGAGATATTTGTACTTCTACAGGAGATTTCAGTGGGTTAAAATTAAGGACAATTTCATTGCAGGTCAAAGAGAGTTTCGTGGATTTGTCCCATATTTCAAAGGCAGTTACTGAAATAAAATATCAAAATAGGCTTTTTTTGTAAGAATTTAAAAGGAAGTTGTCCCATGCTGCTTAAGGAAAAAAGAAAACCCCGCTCTTAGCGGGGTCATAGATTTGAAACATTTGACTATTCTGTTTTTCAGTCTTTCAAAAACAAATCTTTGTATCTTACAGCAATAATGTTAGGTGTATAATACCAGGTTGCGCCTGATGCCTCACCTGAAACAAACTCATACTTGCGGTAATCTGCTCTTTCTTCTATCAATCGGAAAGTGAATGCGTTCCAACCCGAAGCAAAGCTAACATTATAAGTGTAAATGGTTGTGTCCGTTGGACTTGCATTTGAATCTACACCCGTGATAGTGAATGGTTTAGTGGAGTAAAGATACTGAACTACAAAAGAACCTACCACAGCAGAATCGGTGTAGTTTTGTTTCATCATGGTGCCCAGCAGTTCATTCGAAAACCCGTATGCTCTCAGGTTTCCAACCTGTGCTGCGCGTGTAGTGGTATCGCTCACCACAACTCCGTTAGGTACCGTGCCAAATGCTACCAGGAAGTTGGAAGGGGGTGTTGCCAATGGCATGTTGATAATACCGGAGTTATCTACAGTATCGGTACCAACAAAGAAAGAATCAGTTGGAACACCGGCTGAAATTTTAGCTTTTACTATCATGCTTCCGCCCGGATAGTTTGATATAGTGCCGGAAATTGTGGGGGTGTTGCCCTGGGGATCTGAAGGAGTTGTAGTGTTATCATCGCCGCAGCCAGTTATGAATACTTTTGCAAAAACAAGTAATGCTGCAATTTGAAAAAACAGCCTTTTGGAGTTTCTCATATAACCTTTCTTAAATTTATAATTCCACTTTTAACTATGGTTATATATAAAAACAAAGCTGCATATTGCGGGGTTCTCTTACGGTTTGTAATAATGTGTAAACATCAGGGATAAAAAAGGTGAACTTAATGAATTAACAAACATAAAAAAAAAGACGGAACTTTTCCGTCTTTTTAGAAGCTATTTACATTTTCTTCAGGTCAGTGAATTGGTAACCAAGCTTCAGAATATTCTCTTTGGGATTTTTTGAGGGTACGAGTTCAACAATATACCCCGTAAGCTTTTGCTGAACATTTACAACATCATCCACATCAAAAGCAGCCACAACATGCTTATCATCAAGGTGAGAGCGGGTTGCTTCGCTTAGTTCCTGCCCTTCGGAAAAATCCGGGTCACGTTTTAACTTTTCGTTTATGCTGTCATTTGCATCTTTAAGCACGAATGGCATTAATTTGTGAAACTCCGTGAAATGGCCTTCTTTGTAATATCCAATATTGCCGATAACAAGCATCGGAAAAGTTTTCTCCGCATTCTCAGCAGGTGTACCCGGTTTGAGGCGGATATCGAATCCATCAACATGGTTTAGTATCATATATGCATCCACATGAGTTGTGCCCGGCCATGATTTCTTCATTTGCGGCTTCAGTGATTCCAATTCGCTGCCCACGCCTATGAACAGGTTGTGTGCTTCAAGTAAGTCGCCGGGATTGTAACCGCCCAGTAAAACGATATAAAGTTTTAGATCTTCCATAATCTATGTTAATTACTAAAAAAGCCTCAAAACCGTTAGATTTTGAGGTCTTTGCGCTCCCAACGGGATTCCTCCAAAGGAGTCCCTTGGGGGAGAACTCTCAAAAAAAAGACGGTAGTTAACCGTCTTGGATGATTTTTTCGCGCTCCCAACGGGATTCGAACCCGTGTTTCCACTGTGAAAGAGTGATGACCTAACCCCTAGTCGATGGGAGCGTTTTTTCAATAGAATTACAAAAATAAGAAAAATTTAGGTTATTTGAAAGGGGGGAAATAATGTCAAATGTCAAACTTTCAAAAAGCGAATGTCAGGAGCCCAGATGACAGACGTATAAATCAAACCTATGTAAATACATCCAGCTGATGGTCATAAGTTTATACGGAATAGTTTTTTAAGTGATAAGCCTGCCAATAAACTTATTGAACTGAATTTCCTCCCATATGTATCCCCGCCATATTTGATATTGTAAACGCTTGAGAACGAATGTTCATATTTCAACTCGAGGTAAAATAACTCCCACACTTCATTTCCAATACCCGCCGCGAATCCGATCTCGGAACCGTAATTTTTCACATTCAATCCGCTTAGGTCATCTGAATTATAATTTCCAAGAAGCATATCCAGCTTGGGTCCAATAAAAAGGTAAATCTTGTCGCTGGAATTCAGCTCAAAACGCCATCTTGGCAGAACCTGGAAAGATAAATACTGGAACCTGTCGCTGAATCCCCGGTAGCTGTAATATCCGGGGTGATTTTCGTCTGGTGAAAGCAGCTTTACCTGGTTAAAATTTGATTCACCTTTAACACAGTAATGTATTTCCATCGAAACACAGAAGCGGGGTTTATTGAATAATTCGGCAAAAATCCCCAAGTCATAGCTCAGCAGCGAACCCGCATTGGATTGCTTTTCGAAAATTTCCGTTAGAGTTTTGTTTCTGTCATAGGGACTTGATAGGCCGGTATAAATTGCTCCGGCTTTGATCCCGAATTTATCGATAAATTGAGATTGGACTGAATGAGAACAAACGAACAGAACAACAACCATTAATAATTTAATGATAACATTTTTCATAGATCTGTTCTCCTATTGCCTGACCCGTTAAGAATAAACACTTCTACCAATCCCGAAAAGATCGGTGTTACAAATGATGCCTGGTACTTTTCTGTAATTCCCCCGATCACAAAACCAATTTCAGAATAATCGCAAACATTATTCTCATTGGAACAGTAGTATATTTTCCCGCTGAAGCTGTACTGACTCGTTTGTTTGACATTTACTTTGATCTTACTGTTTGTCAAACTATCATTGAAGTCAATGAACATTTCCACGATGTTATCTTTGCAGATGAATCCGTGAAAGCTAATATTTTTGTTAAGGGAATCCTGCTTCACCGGGATGTTTTCGCACTTGAAGTAGCCGGTTCTTTCTATTTTGAATGTTCTTTCTATGGAAATGGATGTTGTAAGGAACATTTTGACATCTGTCGGGCTGAAATCGGAAGGTTCAGTACAGGATTTTTCGATTATAATATCATTATCAGTACATCCTGCGATCAGTAACAGCATCAATCCTAAGGTGAATGACAAAAGTTTATTCATTTTAAACTAGATTATTTAAGGAGTTTTTAAGTTTATCATACGTTCTGCCCATTTCTTCTGAGATGACTTTTACATCGTTTAGTACGGGCATGAAATTGGTATCTCCGTTCCAGCGGGGGACAATGTGGAAATGGATATGATCTTCAATCCCCGCGCCGGCAACACGGCCCAGGTTGGCACCAATGTTGAATCCATGCGGCTTAATGGCATCACTGAGTGCTTTGATGCCAAGATCTATTAACTCGAACATTTCTAGCCTGGTATCAGCATCAAGCTCATCAATACTTTTTGCTTCCTTATATGGCACTACCATCAAATGTCCGCTGTTGTAGGGGTATAGATTCATAATTATGAACGCATTCTTACCGCGGTGCAGCAGGTAATTTTTCCTGTCGTCATTTTCATTAAGTATCCGCGTAAACAGCGAGCCGGGCAGTGTTTCTTTCGGCTCATCCTTAAATGTATCGATGTATTGTGAGCGCCAAGGTGACCAGAGTTTTTCCATATCCAAAAATAATTGATTAATTTTTTAAATGCTCATAAAAAAGCCCGGACTTTTTAGCCCGGGCAATTTTTACGTAATCTGAATTTCTGATTAAATCAACATGTTTTAGTGTGCTTCAGCCTGTTCCTTCTGTGCCTCGGCAACAACTTTCACTTCAATTTCTTTCGGAACTTCCTCGTAATGGTCAAACTTACGCTTGAAAATTCCGCGTCCCTGTGTGATCGAACGAAGCTTCGTAGCGTAGTCATGCATTTCCGAGAGCGGTACGTTTGCTTTGATGATCTGCATCTTGCCGTTTGTATCCATACCTGATATTTTTCCCCTGCGGGAAGAGATATCGCCCATTACATCACCCATGAATGCTTCGGGTACTGTAACTTCGATCTCATATATTGGTTCAAGCAAAACGGGCTTCGCTTCAAGGAATCCTTTTTTGAATGCCTGCGCGCCTGCTATCTTGAACGCCATTTCTGATGAATCAACATCATGGTATGACCCAAAGTGAACTGTAACCTTTACATCAACAACAGGGTAGTGCGCTACGGGACCCTTAACGAGAGCTTCAATAACTCCTTTCTCAACTGCGGGAATGAACTTAGTCGGAATTGCGCCGCCAACAACTTCATTGGCGAATTCAAATCCGGTGCCGCGCTTCTGGGGCTCAAGCCTCAGGTGAACGTGACCATACTGTCCGTGGCCGCCTGACTGCTTTTTATGTTTGTACTCTACATCTTCAACTTTACCTTTTATGGTTTCCCTGAAAGGAATTCTGGGTGCAACTATGTTAACTTCAACACCGTACTTTTCCTTCAGCCTTGCTATAATTATCGCAAGATGAAGCTCTCCCTGTCCGGCAATGATGGTTTGGCCAAGCTCCGGATCAAAATGGAAGAGGAATGTTGGATCTTCTTCATGCAGGTGCGAAAGTCCCGATGCAATCTTATCTTCATCGCCTTTCTGCTTTGAAAGCAGCGCCTGCTCAATCAAAGGCTCGGGGAAAATTATCGGGTCTATTTGTACATTTAGTCCTTTGCCTGTGAGTGTGTTGTTTACATGTGTATCTTTAAGCTTCACAACTGCGCCAATATCACCTGTAACGGCAGTTGCCATATCTTTCCTGTTCTTGCCGTTCATCTGGAATATCTGTGTTAAACGCTCAACCTTGTTCTTGTTCTGGTTGGTCAGGTCCATACCGGCATTAACACTTCCTGAAAGTACGCGGAAGAATGACATTTCACCAACATGCGGTTCTGACAGAGTTTTGAAAACAAATATGGCGGGCTCGCCTGTCGGATTTGACATTACCTCAACATAATCATCGCTGCCTGTTTTCTTAGCCATGAACGGAGCTGAATCAAGCGGACTGGGGCAGTATTTGCAAATAAACTCTGTAAGCGGCTTAACACCGATACTTGACATTCCTGCTGTGCACAACACCGGCAGAATTTTTTTAGCTTTTATTTCCCTTGAAAGCCCTTCAATAAGCTCTTCTTCGGTAAGCGTGCCGCCTTCATCAAAGAAACGGCTCATCAGCTCTTCATCTTCTTCGGCAACTATCTCTATAAGTTCCTGGTGCAGAGCGTTCGCTTTTTCCTTAAGAGCGTCGGGGATATCATGTTCGGTATATTCGCCTTTGCCGTCTGTGTTGAATTTCAGGAGCTTCATTTTCAGTACATCAACAATGCTATCGAAGCCGAATCCCTGGTTAACGGGGAACTGCAGCTCGGCAACATGTCCGCCGTAATTTTCACGGAGCTGGGCAAGTGTGCTGTCAAAATCTGATTTTTCATAATCAAGCTTATTCACAACAAAGCAGATCTCGATGCCGTATTCTTTTGCATAGTTCACAGCAATCTCGGTCCCTACTTCAACACCCTCGGATGCATTTACCACTATGAGAGCAGTATCCATGATCCTCATTGAAGATTTTACCGAGCCGGTGAAATCTGTGTAGCCGGGTGTATCGATGATGTTGAGCTTATAATCTTCCCAGTTTGTATTGAGAACTGAAGAGTTAATAGATATTTTTCTCGAAACTTCATCTTTGCTGTAGTCAGATGTGGTTGAGCCTTCTTCTATTTTGCCGAGGCGGTTAACTGCGCCAGTAGTGTATAAAATTGATTCAGCAAGTATTGTTTTTCCGGAACCGCCGTGCCCTGCGATAACGACGTTCCTGATTTTCTCCGGTGTGATGTTACCCAAAATATTCTGCCCCTTCTAAGTTAATAAGAAATCTTACCGCTTATTGTAAAGCGGCAAATTATGATAAATTAAATTGTTTTCATTTGCGTTTTTTCGAACCGGGCCAGGGTAGTACCGGAACGGCAAACGGCCTTACGGCCGTTTAAGAAACTTAATACAGATCTTCATCATGTTCGTAAGAACGCGCTTTATTCCTTCCATAGGAGCCGTTCTTGGAACCTGATACCACGCCAAGGAAGGCTTTAACGCCTTTTGATACAGCATTCACCATATTCAGCGCGTCAAACACGTTTGTTTCCACTTCCTTCTGAACTTTTTGTTCAAAGCCTACAATTGAATCGGTTGTATCTTTTACTATGTCAACGATCCCGTTGATCTTTGCACTTTGTACTTTGAGGTTTGTTGAGATCTCTTTTATATCATTTGTGATCAAAAGAGAGTTCTCAATTAAAGGTTCAGTTTTGGTGGTGATCTGCTCTACCTTGCTTTCGATATTATCGATAGTGCTGTTAATATTATCAATAGCGCTGACAATACGTTTTAATGCCCATATCAGATATATTACCAGCGCTATTAATGCAACATACAGCGCGATCACGGCAATTTGAGATACAATACTTAATTCCTGCATTTACTTGCCAATTAAGATTTAAAATGCGCTGATTAAAGCTTGTTGCGTTCTTCCTTATATGCATCAACACCGGCTTTTATTGCGTCTTTAACCTTTGCTGATTCATCTATTATCTTGCTCTTAGCAGCATCGTAAGATGTGGAAGTTTTTTCCTTCGCAACATTCAGGATGTTGTTCGCATCGTCAAGCAGGTTGCCCGCTTTTTTCTTCGCGTCACTGATAAGCTCTTCGGAACGCTTTTTGCCTTCGTTAATTATATCCTGCGCTTTATGCTTTGCGATATCGATATATTCTTCAGCATCGTCAAGCATTTCATCCTTTTTGTTCCTTATATCCTGACGAAGTTCTTTACCGCTCTTTGGCGCATATAAAAGTGCCAAAACGCCGCCAACAATTCCGCCTGCTAAGAATCCAAGGAACAGACCTTTTGCTACGCCTCTTTCTTCTGACATAGTGTAATCCTCCAATTTGATTTTTTTACCCATTGTTCAACAGGGTTAAATTATTTGTTTTGATTGTTGAAAAAATAGCTAAATAGCCCCTTATTTTCAATGTAATAATAATTGCAATATTGACCCTAAAGTTTCATGTTTTTAAGACTTTCGGGCAGCTTATTTGCAGTTTAGCCATGTTTCCTTGGTTTATATTGCCCAATGTCACATCTACCATGACAAATATGCCGGAATTTTGATAAGACAATTATGAATACTGATCTTTATCCTTCAGCTATTGTATGTTTAAATGTAACTTAATAATAACCCCGGCAAGGTTAAATAATGGCATAAAAATTGTTGTTATAGTTTATATAGACTGCATAAAAAACAAGTTCAATAAGCTCATCTGAAAGGAGAGATAAATATGGCTCAGCCAAATCCACCGGGCAGGAAACAGGGCGAAGACCTGTTGACCGAAGATCCCGAATACAAAAGAAAAGACAGAACTGACCAGGACAGGACCGAACAAAACAGTACGAATGAAAACGAAGATGTGACGTACAGGGAAGACAGGAAAGAGAACTATGATAAGGAAGGCGATATACAAAAAGATGGGCGGCAGGTTCAGCGCTCACAGGATGAAAATTCAGTTGATGACGATGAAGACGAAGTGATTTGAGTGAGTAAAAGCTTTAACACAATGCTGAAGTTCAGCATACTAAAAAGGCAGGAACTAGAAGTTTCTGCCTTTTTGATTTTCTGTATATAAAAAAATACTCTACTCTACCTTGAACAATGCGCTGATCGATTGGTTCTCGTTATTCCTGAGTATCGCATGAGCGAACAGCCGGGAAATATCCAGGATCTCGATCTTCTTTGATTTAATGTTCAGCGGCACGGTATTGGCGACTACCAGTTTCTTCAGGCTCGAGCTTTCAATTTTCTGCAGCGCCTGCCCTGAAAGTATCGGGTGGGTTGCTGCGCCGTAAATTTCCTTCGCGCCATGCTTCTTTAATGCTTCTACCGCCGCCACGAAAGTATTCGCAGTATCTATAAGGTCATCAACTATCAGCACGTTTTTGCCTTCCACATCGCCTATGATGTTCATCACTTCGGCAACATTGGGCTTGGGCCTTCGTTTATCTATCAAGATAAGATCCGCACCAAGATTCTTAGCATAAGCCCTTGCGCGCTTTGAGCCGCCTACATCAGGCGCGGCAACAGCAAGGTTACGAAGCTTCAGCCTTTTGAAGTATTTCAGCAAAAGTACAGAGCAGTATAGATGGTCAACCGGTATATCAAAGAATCCCTGAAGCTGGGGCGCATGCAGATCCATGGTGATAATCCGGTCAACTCCGGCTTTGGTGAGCAGGTTGGCAATAAGTTTTGCGGTTATCGAAACGCGCGGCATATCTTTTCTATCCTGCCTGGCGTACCCAAAGTAAGGGATAACTGCTGTTATCCTCTTTGCTGAAGCGCGGACTGCTGCATCTATCATAATAAGCAGCTCCATCAGGTTATCCGAGGGCGGGTTGGTTGATTGAACAATGTAAACATCTTTTCCCCTGATGTTATCGTTGTACTTCACCCATATTTCTCCATCGCTGAAGTTAACGATCCTGCATTTGCCCAGGGGCAGATCGAGGTAATCACAAATGTGTTTAACAAGGTAGTTAGAATTTCTGCCTGAGAAAATCTGTATCTCGGATCTTGCCATTGGTTAAGTGAGCCGTATTTTTTTGTGGAATACACAAAGTTAAAAATTATTCTCTGCATAATCAATTAACAACGTGAATCCGCTTTGTATTTACGTTTGATTCGCAAAGGGATGTTTAGTTATATATGGATGAACTGCAAGCTAATTAAGGCAGATAGCCTCGGACTTTTGCAGTTCCATGTTTCTGAATGTTGGCAAAAATTTATTTGAAGTTTTGGATGGTACCTTCATTTCAGGGCTTTCTATGCGGATAAATGATTGCTCAACTCTGCCTGCGGACTTTATATGTATGCTGTTCAGGCTGAGCTTATCCGCATCACAATTCAATACAGAGCCTCCGGCATTATAAACATTGATGCCATTTTTGCTGTAATCTGAATTTTCATGCAGGTGTCCATGCAGGATCATCTCAATATCCATTTCATTAAGCCGGCTGAGTATCTTTTTCTTCCGGCGAAGCTTCATTGTTTGATTTTCAACTGCCTGCCATATAGAACCTGATCCCGGAACATGGTCGGCAATGTTACGGCTGAAGTGATGATGGGTTACCGCGATCCTTTTTTTGTCTTTTCCGCAGCTTTCCAGAAGTTCAGCCGCTTTCCTCAACTGGCCGGATCCGATCCTTCCATTTGAGGCAAATGGATTTTTCATGTAAGAATATTCCGCAATTGAATTCAAAGAGAGCAGAATAACGCTGTCCAGCTCTTTAACGAAGGGGAATGGTGAGCCGTCACTCTCTGCGGCGGCAGGGAATGCCTCGCTGAAATATCTTCTGAACTCTGACACTTTATCTGTATAATTTGTATTTTTGCATCTGGAAGGGAAGTTGATTACATCCTCGGCGAAATGTACACCGCCGTAAATATCATGATTTCCTATTGTGAGGGTTAGTTTTTCCGTTGAAAGTAGTCCGAACTTCTTCAGCATGCTTCTGGCCAGCAGGAATGATTCGCTGTCAGAGTTTTCGGTAATATCACCCGATATTATGATATGATCGTAGTCACTATCTTTGATGTATTCCAGAAGCCGGTAAGTTTTTATGTTATTTTCCTTTTTGCGGTGAAAATCAATATGCAGATCAGAAATATGAGCTATTTTCATATTTTAGCATTAGTTCAATAACCTGCTCAAAATTAACACTGTATTGTTAGAAGGGTGTTATGTATCTATAAGTAAAACATTATTAGTCTTGCGGTTTTTGCGGCTTTAATTAAGATAAAATTTGATGGTAATAAAAGCTTAACAAATAGATTCTATTTTTAATAATATGGAACTGAAAAATAAACAACTGGTTAAACTTCTTGATTTTGCTGTTAAAACAGCAAAAAGGTCAGAATCTGTAACCCTGAAGTATTACAGCAAAAAACTCAGGCACAAAGTGAAAGAAAACCTGACCCCGGTAACCATTGCTGATATGAAGTGTGAAAAATTCATCCTTTCGCAGCTCAAAAAGCACTATCCCGCGCATGATATTCACGCAGAAGAAAGCGGCAAAAAAAGCTCCGGCTCTGAGTTCAAATGGATCATTGACCCGATTGACGGAACCAAGAACTATATGCGCAGGTATCCCTTTTGGGGAACACTTATGGCCCTTGAGTACCAGGGAGAAGTTGTGCTTGGTGTGATAGCAATGCCTTCACTGGACGAGTTCATTTTTGCAGCCAAAGGTATGGGCTGCTATATGAATAATAAGAAAGTGAAAGTAAGTAAAATTAAGAACATTAAAGAGTCATACCTGCTGCATGGCGGACTTGAATATATAAACACTCAATCATACAGGTCTAATTTTGCTAACCTTGTTAAGCAATCATATTACGATAGGGGTTTTGGCGATTGCCATGGCCATAGCTTAGTGATCGGCGGCAAAGCAGAGATAATGGTTGACCCCTTTGTTGCACCTTACGATATTGCCGCCACAAAGATATGCATTGAAGAAGCGGGCGGTAAACTGACTGACCTGAACGGGAATGATACCATCTATAGCGGAAATGCGCTTATCACAAATGGAAGAGTGCATGATGCAGTACTGAATATACTTAATGAGAATCTGGAAAGCCGCGAGATAACAAAGGTGTAGAAGCTGTAGGCTGCAGGTTGCAGGTTACCGTTTGCATGTTGCAGGTTGAAGGTTGCAGGCTGCAAGTTGCAAATTTTCAGGCTGTATTATAGATTAGTATCTTAATTTGGCAGAAAATCAGTTGTTTTAAACATAAATCAGAACTTTAGGCGGGCTCCCATGTTAATATTATGTGGGGGCTTTTTTGCAGGTTTTTATGTTTAAGGATTTTGGGTAAATTGCCGGATTAACAACTGATTTAATGATAGTTACTATAATAGCTGGAATAATTACGGGATTCGTTGTATCTGTTCCGCCACTTGGACCAATTGCCTTTGCGCTTATTTCCAAAGGGTTTCGTGGTGAAAAGAAAGAGGGTATGGCCATAGCCGCCGGTTCCGCCTTTATGGATATGGTTTACGCTCTTATCGCCTTCGGCGGTATATCTCTGTTCATTTCATTTCTGCCTGTAAGCGCGGAAGAGTTCATAAAGAACAATTCATACACTATACAAATAGTACTAATCTATGCCGGTTGCGCTGCCGTTATTTTTTACGGCATAAAGATAATGCGTTCGAAGGGTGATTTTGAAAAAATGGAGGCAAAGGAATCCGGGCATCTTGATGCCGCGCAGGGCAGGGCAGCGGGATTTGTAAAGAAGCATAAAATGCCTATAAAGGATAAATCCAATTCCTTCGGACTGTTTGTAATGGGAGTTATGCTCTGTATTTCTTCTATAACACTGCCTGCATCATGGGTATTGTTGGTAGGTTATGTTAAAGGATTTGGAGTAATTGATCAGTCTTTCTGGGGCGGCCTGCTGTTTTCAGTGGGAGCGTTCATAGGCACAATTTTATGGTTCTGGCTGCTTCTTAAGGCAATCACAGGGTTTAAGCACAAAATTAACCGCAATACTATCGGCAAGCTGAATATCATCGCCGGTATAATACTTCTGGTACTTGGTGTATTCCTGTTTGTTAAGGCTACTGGTACATTGTTTGATGTTTTTTGATTTCCGGTGATCTTTCGGTCCGGAAAATGTAACAATCCGAAAATCCTCCCTTATCATCCCCAAATGAGTTCAAAATGGGGTAACATCCTAAAAAAATAATAAAAAATAGCGAAAAAACCCTTGACATATGGTTTTTTTTTCGTATTTTTGTAGTGGAGGAAAATGGAGGGAAGTGGAGGATTCGCAAATTCAATCTCGCTTTCACCCTGAATGCTTTTAAAATCTCACAAAAATACAAATTATTTACAATTTGTTTCAAGGGCATACAAATACCAGCATCGATGAAAAAGGCAGGCTAATCATACCCGCTAAATTCCGCAGGCATATTCTGCCGGAAACCAATAACATTCTCAATGTTACTTTGGGCAGGGATGCATGTATTTGGCTCTTTCCGTCTTATGAATGGACAAAGGTTCTGAAAACCGTACAGAGCACTAATCCATACACAGGCGATGAAGTTTCCATGAGAAGGCAGATGCTCTTTCATGCAGATGAGCTTTCGATCGATTCGCAGCACAGGATACTGATTCCCCAGGATCTGCTTAAGATCGTTGGAATAAAGAAAGAGATCCTTATGATCGGCCAGCTCGAAAGGATTGAAGTTTGGGATCCTGCCGTATATGATAAGTATATAGCCGGAGAAAATGAGTCATACGAAGGCGTCATGCAGAAAGTAATGACGAAGCTTTATGACAATAACACAGGCGGGTAGAAATTGAACGACGGGTTCTACCATGAACCGGTTATGCTGGCAGAAGCAGCAGAGTACCTGCTGGGAACCGGTACAGCAGCAATAGGATCACAATTCAAAAGAACAGCAGATACAGATTCATCAGAGATAGTTCCAAGGGTTTATGTTGACTGCACACTCGGAGGCGGCGGTTATACAAAGAAAATATTAGAATCAGCACCACGAAACGCTATAGTTATCGCAATTGATAGAGATGTTAATGCGATAGAGCACAGCAAAAAAGTTTTAGCAGGTTTCGGCGAAAGGGTCCGTTTTTACAAAGGAAACTTCAGCGATATCAAAAATGCTGCTGCAGAGTTTGGTTATGAAAAAGTAAGCGGTATTGTGATGGATCTCGGTCTATCAACCTACCAGCTAAGCAGTGAAGACGGTTTCAGCTATCAAAGAGATACAGAGCTTGATATGCGTGCCGGCAAAGAGCAGGGGCTGACTGCAAAAGACGTTCTGAATACATACAGCGAAAAAGAAATTGCGCGGATACTGTTCGAGTACGGTGAAATGCGCTACAGCAGGCAGATCGCAAAGGAAATTACAATCAGAAGGGCTGAGAAGAAATTCAATACAACCTTCGATCTTGTGAGGCTGCTTGAGGAGAAGGTTCCGCCAAGGTTTTTGAACAGCGATCTCTCGAGGCTTTTCCAGGCGATACGGATAGAAGTCAATGGTGAGCTTGAAAATCTTGAAAAGGTACTTAAAGATGGCGCCGATCTGCTGGAAGAAGGCGGAAGGATGGTAGCAGTTTCATACCACTCGCTGGAAGACAGGATAGTGAAGAACTCGCTAAGGGCAAATGAAAAGCTCAGGGTTTTAACCAAAAAGCCGCTTGAGCCAACAGAAGAAGAAACAGCGGTAAATGTAAGGGCAAGAAGCGCAAAGCTAAGGGCGGCAGAAAAAGATTCAAAGGCGAAAACAGTTTCAAAAAATAAATATCGGATAATCGGGTAAAAAGAAATAAGGCAACACAGGATCATATAATAACATAAACAGGGCGCAGCAAACAAGACCATCAAAATGAGAAGCCCAAAACAAAGAAAAATTTCGCTATTCAACCTAATGGTTATGCTTTTCATAACCGCGGGGATAATAGTCTTCTTTGTTAACAACATTATCGCAGTAAATTCTCTTGTTGTAGAAAGCAATAATATCCGCACGGAAATTACGAAGACCACTACAGTTAACAACAATTTACAGACGGAAATAGAGCGCTTAACCAATTTTGATAATATTAAGAATACTGCTGTTGATAAGCTTGGCCTGCAGTATTCAACCAGCAAACCTAAAAAAATAGTTATTGATAAATCCGATTTAGATCACATAACTCAATAGAATAATTGAGCCGGTGGGCGGTTGTGCCGCCCGGGAAGTAAATATGCGGGAAAGAACAGGTTCAAACATTAAGGCGAATGTTGACAGAAGAATAACGATCTTCATGGCAGTATTCGCTTTACTGTTTATTGTGATCCTGTATAAGCTGTTCACTATCCAGGTTGTTGAATCCGGCAAATACCGCCTTGCTGCCAAAAAACAGTACGAAAGTAAGATACTCCTTAAGCCTTCGCGCGGAATTGTGTTCGATAGAAAAATGAACGCGCTGGTTTCTAACATCAATATGTACTCATTTGCCGCCGATCCTAATATGGTGGATAACAAAGACTCCGTTGCGCAGATATTTTCCGGAATATTCGGTAAAGATAAAAGTTATTACCTCGATAAGCTGAATACACGTAATACTTCTTTCATCTGGCTTGAGCGCAGGATCGACCCGAAATACGAAACACAGGTTAAAGACCTGAATCTAACAGGTGTAATTAAGCTTAATGAGCCTAACCGTGTTTTCAATTACGATAAGCTTTCATCCCGCATTGTTGGCTTAACAAACATTGATAACACCGGATTAAGCGGAATTGAGCTTGAGCTAAACGACATGCTTTCCGGCCGTGAAGGATATGTTGTGATGCAAAAAGACGGCCTGGGCAGGAAGCGCCCCGCTGTTGAATTCCCAAGGCAGGAGCCTGTTGACGGAAACAATGTTATCCTCACTATTGATATGAACATTCAAAAGATAGTGGAGGAAGAGCTTGAGGCAGGGGTTGATGCAAACAGTTCGCTCGGCGGAAAAGTAATTGTGATGAATGTTAAGACAGGCGAGATACTGGCCATGAATTCAATTTCGCTTGATGGCAGCAGTCAGGACCGTATAACCGAGATCACAGATCTATACGAGCCGGGCTCCACATTCAAGATCGTAACCGCCGCCGCATCGCTGGAAGAAAGTCTGCTTGGCAAGTATGATGTTATCAACACATACGGCGGCGAATATATGAACATCAAAGATGCACATAAATTTTCAAGCCTAACATTCCAGCAGGTGATAGAGCAATCAAGCAATGTTGGTACAATACAGATCGCTAACAGGCTTGGCAGGGAAAGATTTTATAAATACGCCAGGGATTTCGGTTTCGGAATAACCGCAGGACTCGATCTCCCGGGCGAAATGAAGGGCAGGCTCAAAAAGCCGGTTGAGTTCTCGCCGGTCTCATTGAATTACATGTCAATTGGCTACGAAGTTCTGGTTACATCACTGCAAATGGCTAATGCTTACGCATGCGTAGCTAACGGCGGAATGATGATGAAGCCGTTCTTAATCAAAAAGATACTGGCTCCCGATGGTTCGCTTATAAAGGAATACCAGCCAACAGAGATAAGAAATGTAATTTCCAAAAACACAGCGAAGATATTGACAGAGCTGTTTGTTGGTGTAGTTGAAAGAGGAACCGGCAAAGATGCTATGATAGAGAATATCAAGATAGCCGGTAAGACGGGAACATCTCAGAAGATGGTTGAAGGCAAGTACTCAAAAAGCAAATATACTTCTTCTTTCATCGGTTACTTCCCGGCTGAAAATCCGCAAATGGTTGTAGCAGTGATTATTGATGCGCCCGGCGCAGGTGAATATTATGGTGGTAAGGTTTCAGCCCCGATATTCAGGAAAATTGCAGAGCGGATAATAAATTTAACCGGACTGCATGAATATTCTCAGCCTGAAAATTCTGCGAATTTTGTGATGACTTCCGCAACATTGAATACCGATGATAAGGGCAGCCTGAACCTGGTAAATTTTGATATCTCCGATGCGATCAAGTTCCTTGATGAGAATCAAATACCATATGAAGTAAGCGGAAGCCGCAAGAATGCAGTTGTCATTAGCCAGGAACAGGTTACCGGCGATAAAGGCGAAAAGATATTGAAGCTTGTTACATCACAAGCAATGAACCATGAAAGCTCAAAAGAAAATGCAGCAAAGATGCCCGACCTCAGAGGATTAAGCCTGAGGAAATGCCTGAAGGTACTTTCAGGTCTTGGTGTAGAGTATAAGCTCAGCGGAAGCGGAAAGGTCTATTCGCAGTCGCCTGATGCAGGAACGCTTCTGGCTAAGAATCAAACAATCGTCATAAATTGCGAGTCACCTTCAAAATTTTGAATGAAACTATCTGAAATGACAGCATACCTGGAAAATGAGACCGTAGATATAGAAAAGACTTTCGATTTCGCGGTCAATAAGCTCTGTTCAAACTCGGGAGAGGTTGAACAGAATGACATTTTCTTTGCTATCAAAGGTGCTACGAGCGATGGCAACAAATTCATACCCGATGCGCTTGAAAGAGGCGCTAACGCTGTGTTTACCGATGGCGATCCCGGCATTACAGATAGCCGCATCTACAGGGTGAGCGATGTTCGGAAAACGATGGCAGTATTGAGCGGCGCATTTTACGGGTTTCCTTCCAGGAATCTGAAAATGGTCGGTGTAACAGGAACGAACGGCAAAACAACCATAACTTCGATTATAAATTTTGTGCTGCAGAGCGCCGGAAAAAAAACAGGACTCATCGGCACGAATGGAAACTACATTAACAAAAGATTCATCAAGACTGCTTACACTACCCCCGATTCAATTGTATTGAACGGACTGCTGAAAGAAATGGCTGATGAGCAGGTTGAGTATGTTGTGATGGAGGTTTCTTCACACTCGCTTGCATTAAAAAGAGTTTACGGTATTGAGTTCGATGCGGCGGTTTTCACAAATTTAACGCCGGACCATCTTGATTTTCATCACGATATGAATGAATATTTTACCGCGAAGAAGATGCTGTTTGATTCGCTGGGCAGGATAGGCTCCAAAGGTATCACACCGGCAGCAATATATAACTGTAATGATGAGTTTGGCGCAAAGATGGTTTCAAACTCACCGGCTGAAAGGATCGCATACGGATTTGGATGCGGCACTTATACTGCGAAAGATCTTGAAATGAGCTTCCGCGGAATGAAGTTCAATGTACTTGTGCCGCATAACGGCGAGGGCGTTGATAAGATTTCAGTCAAAACGCGGCTCACCGGAAAGTTCAACGTTCACAATATACTTGCAGCAATTGCCGCTCTCAAAGTTCTCGGGCTAAAGTATTCAGAAATAACTGAACACATATCAGAGTTTGAGCCGGTAGATGGAAGGTTTAATCTCATCAAACTGGCAAACGGCGCACAGGCCGTGATAGATTATTCACACACCCCTGATTCACTGCAGAAAGCTATTGAAACGATCAGGGAAATAATAGATGAAAATGGTTCAGGCGGCAGGATAATAACGTTGTTCGGCTGTGGCGGCAACAGGGATAAAGCAAAACGTCCGATGATGGGAGCAATTGCCGCGAAGCTTAGCGGTGAAGTAATAATTACCTCTGATAATCCAAGGTACGAAGAACCCCTTTCTATAATAGAGGATATTAAATCAGGGATTACCAGCGATAATTATTCCGTAGAAGAGAACCGCGAGCTGGCTATACAAAAAGCAGCTGAGTTAAGCAAAAAGGGCGATGTGATACTCATCGCGGGTAAAGGTCACGAGACATACCAGGAAATAAAGGGGACAAGGTTTCATTTAAGCGACAAGGAAATTGTAGAAAGATACTGCTGATGGGTGTTACTGCTGAAGATCTGTTTCAATTAAAGAGTGCGGAATTTGTGAACCCCGGTAATTTAGAAAAAACAGCTTTCGGGGGAGTATCAATAGATTCACGCAAATGCAGCAAAAGCGACCTGTTCTTTGCAATAAAAGGTGAAAAGTTTGACGGACATGATTTTGTCCCGGATGTGCTGAAGCGTGGCTGCAAATGCGCGGTTGTACAAAAAAGCTGGTACAGCAAGAACAAAAAAAAGCTTGCGGCTTCAAAGAACAAGAGCCTTGTTGTTGTAAAGGATACTGTTGAAGCAATTGGCAAGCTTGCAAATATATACCGCAGCCATTTTGTAATTCCGGTCATAGCAGTAGCAGGCAGCAACGGTAAAACATCGACAAAAGATTTTGTGGCGCACGTTCTTTCTAAAAAGTACAGGGTACTCAAAACCGAAGGCAACCTGAATAACCAGCTTGGAGTTCCGCTGACAATATTCAGGCTCAGCAAAAAGCATGATATGGCTGTTGTTGAAGTTGGCACAAACCACTTCGGTGAAGTGAAGTACCTCTGTGAAATCCTGGAGCCGCAGTTCGGTATAATAACAAATATAGGCAAAGAGCACCTTGAATTTCTGAAGAGTATCAGCGGCGCTGCAAAAGCCGAAGGCGAGCTTGTTGATTACCTGGAAACAGTTTTTGGTACGTTCTTTCTGAATGCAGATGATAAGTATCTTGCTAAATACAGGAACAGCAAAAATATTAAGTGTGTATCGTTCGGATTCGGAAAAAATGCAGAAGTTAATGGAAAGATACTCAGGTTCAATAAGTTTTATCCTGAATTACAAATTAAGTACGGAAATAAAAAGATCAAAACTCAATTAAAAAATATCGGGTACCAAAGCTGCAGGGCTGCGTTGATAGCGGCCGCAGCTGGTTTCTACTTCGAAGTCCCGGTTCGCGACATAACAAAAGCGGTATCCGGATATAAAATTGAGTCAAACAGGCGCAATCAGCTAAAGAGCGTTAACGGGGTTTGGGTTATCGATGATTCATATAATTCCAACCCGGATTCCGTTAAGGCCGCGCTTGAGAATCTGAAGGCATATAAGCTGAAAGGGAAACAGTTTATATGCCTCGGAGACATGCTTGAGCTTGGCAGCGAAAGCAGGAAAGAGCATAAAAATATCGGTACACTCGTAAAAAAAATGAAATTCGAAAACCTGCTTACTTATGGTAAGGATTCGTACCAGACTTTTCTGGGGGCGAAAGGCGTCAAAAACAATTTTCATTTTGAAGATAAAAATGTAATGGCAGAGTTTTTGCAAATGAATCTGAAAAAGGGTGACGTAGTGCTGGTAAAAGGTTCACGCAGTATGAAGATGGAAGAAGTTATTGATAAAATTTCAGTTAACTAAATTTTACATAATATTTTACATAATATAGAAAACCGGTCAATATTGATTAAATGTTATATTATTTAGCTGAGTACATAAATAAGAACTTCAATCCCCCGGGATTTGATGTGTTTAAGTTCCTGACCTGGCGTTCTGCGCTATCAGCTATTACAGCTATGGTAATTTCATTCTGGATCGGGCCTAAGATACTGAATGTACTGAACAAAAAGCGTGTTGCCGATGAGATAAGAGCAGATGGGCCGCAAACTCATCTTGCAAAATCCGGTACACCAACAATGGGCGGCGTGATAATTATTCTGGCTATAATCGGACCGGTTGTATTATGGAGCGATATTAAAAATACTTACATTCTCATAATAATTCTCGCAACAGTGTGGATGGGAATAGTAGGGTTCATTGATGATTACCTTAAGGTTTTCAAAAAGATGAAAAAAGGATTGGTTGCACGCTATAAGCTAATGAACCAGATCGGGCTTGGACTGGTTGTAGCCTGTTTGATATTCTTTCTGCCTGAATTTGAGAAGATAAATTCTGTTACAACAATACCGTTCATTAAACAAATCGAGTTTGACTTTTCATACCTGTATATACCGATCATGGTGTTTATTATAACCGCCACATCAAATGCTGTAAATCTTACAGATGGGATTGATGGCCTGGCAATTGGCACGGTTGGAATAGCAGGTCTTGCGCTGGGTCTTATAGCTTACATATCGGGTAACGAAATTTTCAGTAATTACCTTGATATCATTTACCTTCCGGGTAACGGTGAGCTTATGGTTTATTGCGCTGCTTTGGTTGGCGCATCGCTGGGATTCCTGTGGTTCAACTCTTATCCCGCGCAGGTTATTATGGGTGATACCGGTTCGCTTGCGCTTGGAGGCGCAATAGGTACTCTTTCGATCCTGGTTAAGAAAGAATTCCTGCTGCCTATTCTAGGCGGAATATTTTTCGCAACATCCATCTCTGTAATAGTACAGCGATATTATTTCAAGTACACCAAGAAAAGATTCGGTGAAGGGAAAAGAATTCTGAAAATGGCGCCGCTTCATCATCACTTCGAGCTTAGCGGAATTCCGGAGCCTAAAATTGTTACAAGGTATTATATAATAGCTGTCATCCTTGCTATAGTAACATTTGCAACATTCAAGATCAGATAAAAAAATTAAAATAAGGAATATATTATGAAACCAACAACAATCTTCAAAAGCCTCGTTTTGCTCCTGCTTATAACAGGACTAAGTTATTCACAGCTTATCAACACAGAGCTCAAATTAAAATCTGATAACTCATCAGATTTCAACATGAGCTCACAGAATAAGAAATTACTTGAAAAAAGAGCGTCACTTTACCAGAAACCGACAAAGAAAATTTACTTTGTTCCTGGCGGTAAGATAGGTATGTTCTTCCTGCAGGGGGATTTCAACGGAAACCAAATGATCGCTCTCGAAGCATTCGGCAAATATGTAGGCGATGGATTCTGGGCAGAGATAAGCATTCCCTTCAGGTTCAAAACAAGTCCTGCGTTCACCGATATAGGGCTTGATGTGAATGTCATGTACCCGTTCATGGGTCCATCAAACAAATCAGAAATTGACCCGTTTGTTGGCGGCGGCCTGGGCCTGCATTTTATCGGCAGGGATAGGGATGATCCGAATAAGACAACAGTATCAGCACGCGGCGGCCTCGGACTTAATCTTATAGCCGGAGCAGTATTTTTCAGAAATTATGATTTTAACATTGTTCTCGAGCTGAAGTACTTTAACTATCTCAGGGAGTTTGATGACATGAGATACCAGGGTATAGGCTTAAACGTAGGCGTAACTTTCCCAAGGTAAATTGAGCACTGAACTTAAATACAGGAACGCAACAATCATTGGCGCAGCCAGAAGCGGCGTTGCCGCGGCCAAGCTGCTAAAGCGCAAAGGTATAAGTGTATTCCT
>WBZT01000567.1_pt1 | contig 29438 bp, 18 predicted proteins | sample 5204241 | NCBI WGS metagenome assembly WBZT01 (sample SAMN12344358, study PRJNA552823) | activated sludge metagenome | biome: Activated sludge suspended growth; feature: Nitrification reactor; material: Wastewater; isolation source: activated sludge from nitrification reactor of wastewater... | reverse complement strand
CTTGTGTTAGAATTTATAGTCAGCCTTACGGCTGGTTTGCACAAACAAGCGGAACAAGCAACAATCTCAATGCCGTATATTTTGTGAACCCAACAACAGGAGTAGTAGTGGGTCAATCAGGCCTCATACTTAGAACGAGTAATGGCGGAACGAACTGGGGAAGCGTTACCAGCGGCACAGGAGCACACCTTTTCGGAGTTTACTTCATAAACGGGAATACAGGATATGTTGTTGGTGACGTTGGTGTTGTGCTTCGCACAACCAACGGTGGCTCTTCATGGAGCTCGCAATCAAGCGGAGTTGGATACCAATTAAGATCAGTGAGTTTCACCAATAGTAATACCGGTTATATTGCAGGCTGGTATGGCACGTTCCTCAGAACTACCAATGGCGGAACTAACTGGGTATCATACTCAACAGGATTAACAACTAACCTGACCTGTGTATCTTTTGCTGATGCAAATAACGGATTTGCAGGCGGCCAGTTCGGCAACCTGATAAGAACCACAAACGGTGGAGTTAACTGGAGCACGATCTCCAGCGGAACAAGTTCGCAGATAGAACAGGTAAGCTTCACCGGAACAAATGATGCTTCTATAATTGGTGAAGGCGGTATAATCCGTAAAACAACTAACCTGGGAGTAAACTGGGTATCGCAGACAAGCGGAACAGGCAACTGGCTTAACGGCCTTACTGTTAAAAATCAGACCTTCATGGTTGTGGTTGGCGATTACGGAACTATCAGGAAAACATCAAACGGCGGGTTGAATTGGTACCAGCAGACCAGCAACACTTCAAATCCGCTTTCTGCAGTTTCGTTTTCAGATACAAATACAGGCTGGGCCGTTGGAATAAACGGGACGATCATCAAAACAACAACAGGCGGCTGGCTGCTTCCGGGCGCGGCATCACTCAGCGCACCAGGCAACGGTCAGACGTGTTTTTCAATAACAGGCACACTTGACTGGAGCGATGTTTTCCCGCCGGTATGCCATTACAGGCTGCAGATATCAACCGATCAGACTTTCGCAACTGTATCTTACGAAGTTGCAGGTATAAATGCGTCACAATATATATTGCCTAATTTTGCGCTCAACTATAATACACAATATTACTGGCGAGTTAGGGCTACAAATTTTGTAGGTGAATCGGCAAGCTGGTCATCGGTCAGGAATTTCAGAACCACAAATCAATCATTAACAACGCCGGTGCTTCAGCTACCGGCAGATAATGCGGCAACAAATTCAACACCGCAGCTTACATGGGATTCAGTTCAGTATGCTTCATCATACAGGTGCAGGATCGCAACAGATTCCGGCTTCACCAATGTAGTGCTTGATTCAAACAACATTTCCGGCAGGCTGCTTAACGTTCCGGCCGGCAAGCTGTTGCCTAATACAAGGTATTACTGGAGGATCAATGCTTTAAACACCTGCAACACAAGCAGCAACAGTACACGGAGAAGTTTTATTACATCTATTACAGGCCTGGTGGTTAATCAAAATGAGATACCGCAGACCTACGCGCTTTACAATAATTACCCGAATCCGTTCAATCCTTCAACAGAGCTTAATTTCGATCTTCCGGTTAACTCGGTTGTGAAGATCACAGTATATAATATTCTGGGTGAGGTAACGGATCTGCTTGTTAACAGCGAGCTCGCAGCCGGCAGATACAGCTACACATGGAATGCAGCGGGGCTTGCAAGCGGAATTTATATTTACAGGATCGAAGCAGTTTCTGTAATGAATTCAAATGAGAGTTTCACGAGTACTAAAAAAATGATGCTGATAAAGTAACGTCTAAAGGCCTAACATAAAATTATTTTCCAAATAAGGGGGGAAAAATGAAAAAAATAATTACTTTGATAATGTTTCTGGCCGTAACATCTGCCTGCTATTCGCAGGTGGTCACAAGGGTGATGAGCTACAACGGGCCGGGCAACCAGGTTGATAAATCTACAGCAATGGTTACAGATAAGGCGGCAAATTGTTATATCACAGGTTACAGCTGGGGTTCTAACAGTACCAAAGAAGATTATGCAACGCAGAAATATAATTCTGACGGTGTTCTTCAATGGACTGTAAGGTATGACGGCCCCGGGCATAACTTAGATATGGCTTCTGCAATTGCAGTTGATACCAATGGTAATGTATATGTTACAGGATGGAGCAGGTCCGGTTCAGAATACGGCAGCGAAGATTACTGTACTATTAAATATAACAGCGCAGGGCAGCAGCAGTGGGTTGCGCGGTATGACGGCGCGCTTGCAGACTGCTACTATTATGACTATGCAAAATCAATAGCAGTTGATAATGCCGGAAACGTTTATGTAACCGGCTATAGCTGGGGAAACGACAATGTTGAAGATGACTACCTTACGATAAAATATAATTCAAGCGGTGCGCTTCAATGGGCAAAGCGCTATAACGGACCCTCGGGAATGAGCGATATGGCATATTCACTGGCTGTTGATCCTTCCGGAAATGTTTATGTTACAGGCGGAAGCACTACCAATAACAAAGGTTATGATATGCTTACGGTTAAATATAACTCCGCAGGTGCGCAGCAGTGGACTCAAAGGTATGATGCACCGGCTTACCTGAATGATATTGCATACGAGATCAAAGTTGATGCAGCAGGGAATTCATACATTACCGGTTCCAGCCACGGCGGAACAACAAAGCTGGATTATGCTACAATTAAATATAACACTGCAGGCCAGCAGCAGTGGCTTAAGAGATATACAAATCCGGCAACCAATGATACTGATTGCGCAACGGGAATTGATATTGATATATTCGGGCATGTTTACGTAACAGGCTACAGCAAAGGTCCGGCAGCAGGTACCAGCACAGTTAATTATGACTATACCACAATAAAATATAATGGCAGCGATGGTGCACAGCTTTGGCTTAACAGGGTTGATGGCGGCTTCTCCGAAAAAGCATGGGATATCAAAGTGATAAACAAGAAGTGCACTACCGGCGATCCATATGAGCTTTGCTGGGATGTATTCCTTTTTGTTACAGGAGAGTGCGTTCGCCCCACAACAGGTTCTGATATCATGACAATTGCATACAATGAATTTGGCAGCCAGAGATGGAGAATGATCTATAACAGTGCCGGAAGCGTTAACGATGGTGCAAATTCGATAAGCACGCACGCTTCGCATAATGTTATTTACAGCTCCGGTTCTTTTGGGAATGATTACGGCGCTTTTGGAATAACCGATGTCAGGTATTCCTATTCGCCTGCTAACAGGGATCACAGGATTGCCGTAAACTATCCAAATCCGTTCAACCCGTCAACAAATATTCTGTTCACGCTGCAAAGAGCGGGCCATGTAAAGATCACAGTATTTGACGTGCTTGGCCGCACTGTATCAACATTGCTTGATAAGGAAATTGAAACAGGCGATCACTGTGTTACGTTTGACGCGGCAAACCTGAACAGCGGAGTTTATTTCTACAGGGTGGAAACACCTGAGGGCACCGAGATCCAGAAAATGGTTCTCATGAAGTAAGAAGTTTCGTTTCGCCTCTGCTCACGCAGATATACTTTGTCATTAAATACCTCCGATAGATATTCCCCTCGGTAGGGGGAAGCTCTTCGAAAAAAGGCGTTTCCGGTTAAGAAACGCCTTTTATTTTTGGGTAAAGTTTGAGCCCTCGAAAATTAATTTAATTTTCCCTATATTTGTTAGATTTTTCAATAAAAATGCGTAAATCTTCATAATTTGCTGGCGAAATGGCAATTAAGATAAACATTGGCTCTTTAAATGATGGCAGCCAGCAGCTTGAAATGGTAAGCAACTCAGCCGAGCTTGGATTAGAAGAGGGTTTTCTTAAAGACCCTGTCCTGATTTCGCTGGAGCTGTTTAAGACCAATTTTCAGCTTGATGTAAAAACCAGGCTCAAGGGTACAATTTACCTTGAGTGCGACAGGTGCCTTGACAGGTTTGAAAAAAGCTTCGATACCGGATTTGAGCTGGTTTTTGTGCAGCAGCACTCCCGCGAAGAAGCCATAAATGAAGAGTACATCCGTACATATCCCGCGCATATGAAAACCGTTGACTTGACCGGCGATATAAAGGAAACGATACTTCTTACTGTGCCGATGAAGAAGCTTCCGGCAGAAAAAGAAGACGGTTCCTGCTCATGGTGCGGCAGAACAAAAGAGTTCTGGAACGGGATACTGGTTGATAAAGATGATGATGATGATCTTTGAATAATATAAACCTGGAAGATTTTTAAAACCTGCCAGGTCTGTATTAACCCTGTTTGCAAAAAATAGTAATTAAGTAATAGATAACATAAAGGTGATATAATGCCAAATCCGAAACGAAAACACTCGAAACAGCGCAGCAGAAAAAGAAGAACACACTACAAAGCATCAGCTCCAAGTGTAATGAGCTGCCCTAACTGCGGCGAAACAAAGCTTATGCACAGGGTCTGCCCCGGCTGCGGTTTTTACGACGGCCGTTCCATAGTAATCCCCAAAAAATAACTTAACAAATTTCTAATTTGAGCCAAGGGACAAAGGATATAATCACCATTTCCCTGGATGCAATGGGTGGAGATAATGCTCCTGCAAGTGAAGTTGCGGGAGCCGTTGAAACCGTACGCAGTAACCAAGGTATTAATATAATTCTTGTTGGTGATAGCGGCAAAATTGAAGCTGAGCTCAGCAAACACTCTTACGATAACTCAAGGATCCGTATACACCATGCTTCCGAAGTTGTGGAAATGCATGAAAGCGCAGCTGATGCCCTCAGGAAAAAACCTGATTCATCGATAGCCTCGGGACTTAGATTGCACAAATCAGGCGAGGCAGATGCGTTTATCAGTCCCGGAAATACCGGCGCTGTGATGGCAGCATCGCTGTTCATTCTGGGCAGGATTGCGAATGTTTCACGCCCAACGATCGGCTCCAGGTTCCCAACGGAGCGTGGAATTACTATGGTTTTTGATGTTGGCGCAAATGTTGACAGTAAGCCGTTAAACCTCCTGCAATATGGTATAATGGGTTCAATTTATGCGTCAAGTATATACGGAATTGAGAATCCTAAAGTGGGCTTACTGAGCGTTGGCGAAGAAAGAACCAAAGGAGACATGCTTACAGTCGAGGCATATGAACTTCTGGAAAAGAGCGGACTTAACTTTGTTGGCAATGTTGAAGGTCGCGATATTCTGAAAGGCTCAACTCATATTGTTGTATGTGACGGATTTGTTGGCAATGTTGTGCTGAAGTTCGCAGAAAGCGTTTTAGGCATTTTGAGGACTAAGTTCTCTGATTACGCGGAAAGAGGTTTTTTAAGCAAGGTGAAAGTTGGAATGGCATACGGCACACTTAAAGAAATAATGAAAGATTTCGATTACCAGGAATACGGCGGCGTACCGCTGCTTGGCGTGAATGGTATTTCAATTATTGGACACGGAAGATCGACCCCCCGCGCCATTATGAACATGGCATTAAAAGCCGAACAAATGGCAAGGGTTAACATAAACGAAAAAATAGCATCACAAATAAAAGATATTAAGGAATTCGTTCCTAAAACAGAAAAATAAATTTTTAATGAGTAAGATAAGAGCGGCAATAACGGCAGTTGGCCACTACGTACCCGATACAGTACTTACAAACAGCGATATGGAAAAGCTGGTTGAAACCAACGATGAATGGATCCAAACCCGTACAGGAATAAAAGAAAGACGTATCCTCACAAACGGAGAGCCTACATCTTTCATGGCAGTTGAAGCAATTAATATGCTGCTTAAGAGAAGGGGAATAACAGCCGATGAGCTTGACCTCATTCTGGTTGGTACCGTTACACCCGATATGATGTTCCCTTCAACAGCGTGTGTTATACAGGATAAGATCGGCGCAACCAAGGCATGGGGATTTGATGTCCTTGCGGCATGTTCAGGTTTTATTTTTACGCTGGTTGCAGGTATGCAGTTTATAGAAAGCGGAATGTATAAAAAGGTCTTAATTGTGGGTTCAGATAAGATGAGCTCGATCACTAATTTTAAGGACAGGAACACATGTGTGCTTTTTGGTGACGGGGCAGGCTGTGTACTGCTTGAGCCTTCAGAAGACCCGAATTACGGGATAATGGATACCAATATGCATGTTGATGGCAAAGGCGGAAAGTATCTCAATATGCTCGGAGGCGGAAGCCTGAATCCCTCTTCTCATGAAACAGTTGAAAAAGACTGGCATTATGTTTACCAGGAAGGGAAGTATGTTTTTAAAGATGCAGTAAAAGGAATGGCTGATGTATCTCATGATATAATGGTTCGCAATAATCTGACCGCTAATGATATTTCATACCTTGTACCGCACCAGGCCAATATGCGAATATTGACCGCCTGCGCTGACCGTATGGGTTTGCCGCATGATAAAGTAATGATCAATATCCATAAATACGGAAACACCACGGCGGCAACAATCCCGCTTTGCCTGAGCGAATATTGGGAAGCAGGCAAGATCAAAAAAGGGGATAACCTTGTGCTTGCCAGCTTCGGCGCGGGATATACATGGGGTTCGATATTGCTCAAGTGGGCCTATTAAAGTGAACGCATTCCCGCGAAAGCGGGAAACTCGATTTCTCATTGTTTATAATTTTTCTAAAAGGACGCCGCAAGCGTCCTTTTGTATTTTATGTAATTCTATTGTATTTACAAAAAAAAGCATCTAATTTTGTGTAACTTAAATTCCTTAGTTATGAAAAAACTCTACATATTTTCCTTTCTGTTAATTCTTTCAACGAGTAATATATTTTCTCAAAGCGGGTGGTATTGGCAGAACCCATTGCCTCAGGGCAATGATTTGAACTGTGTTAAATTTATTAACAATAATACTGGTATCGCTGTTGGTCGGCTTGGTACTATTATTAGAACCACAAATGGAGGACTAAGCTGGAATGTACAATCCTTTAGTAATTCTGTATCACTCAATTCTATTAGTGTTGTTGATTCATTAAGAATTCTTGTTTGCGGGGATTCGGGTCGAGTAATGAAATCCTCTAATGGTGGTTTAAACTGGCTGAGTATTCCCAGTGGTACCGGACTAAATTTAAATAAAATTCTATTTCTAAATAATCTAACTGGCTACATTGTTGGTAATGGCGGAGTGTTATTGGAAACCACTAATCAGGGTAATAATTGGTTTTTAGGCCAATCAGGAACTACAAATAACTTATATACAATTTATTTTAAAAACCAATTTACCGGATATTTGAGTGGCAGCGGAATATACAGGATTACTACAAATGGCGGCTCTGTATGGTCGACGTATAGTTTATCCACTGGTGTCAGTTTTCGTGATATAGTATTTTTAGATAGTAACACTGGCTTTGGGGCAGGTAATTATCAACATTTTCCCAGCCCCAATGGTATTGTATATAAAACCACTAATGGTGGCTTGAATTGGTCACTTTCCGGGTCATTTAGTTTACCTGATTGCTATTCAGTAGTATTCAAGGATATGGGTACAGGGTGTATTGCATCATATTACAATATTATGCAAACTACTAATTCCGGTGCAAGCTGGGTCCAATCCTATCCAACTCTCGGTGCCTTAGTTTCATTGGAAAAGGCCAATAATTCAACCTATGCATGTGGAAATGGAGGAAGTATCTTAAAATCTACTAATTTTGGATTAAACTGGGAGAATCAAACGAATCCTTTTACAGGTAATGCAAATTCAGATGTTTTTTTTATAAATGAGATGTCAGGTTATATATGCGGTAATAGCTCTTCGGATTCAACAATTTTGAGAACAACAAATGGCGGTGCTAACTGGACGGAACTTGCGGCGCCAAAAAGAATTTTGTTCTCATTATTTTTTACAAGTTATAGTACAGGATATTGTGTTGGCGGATCAAATATTGTATATAAAACAACTAATGCGGGTATAAATTGGATAAATTATCAAACTTCTTCTGTAAACGGGTTTAGGGTGGTTTATTTTGTTAATACAAATACAGGCTTTGCAAGTGGCTATGGTTCAAATATTTACAAGACGACAAATGGTGGTTTAAATTGGGAGTTTAAATATTCAGGAGAGGCAGGAACAATTTATTCTTTTTCATTTCCCAGTTTAAATATCGGTTATGCAGTCGAGGCAAGGTATGGAATCCTCAAAACAACTGATAACGGGAATACATGGTCATATACCCCTTATATTAGTAATTTTATAAATATAAATAAGGTTTGTTTTATTAACAACACGACAGGGTTCGTATTCGGTTTGTATATGACTAGTTCTTCAAGAATTTTGAAAACGACAAACTCTGGAATGAACTGGCAGCCTGTTTTGCAAGTAGTGGCTGATACTCCTATTCAAGATTTTGATGTTTCAAGTAGTGGAATTGCTTATGTGGTATGCGAATATGGCAAAATTTATAAGAGTCTTGATACTGGTAATCATTGGGGGCAACAAATTTCTATTACAGATAACAAGCTAAATAGAGTAAGAGTTATGAATGATTCCATTGCTTATATTGTTGGAGATTATAAAACAATTATTAAAACATCAAATGGTGGTGGTGGCATAATAGGGATTAAACCCTTTAACTCACAAATTCCCCATTCCTTCTCACTCCACCAAAACTACCCCAACCCATTCAACCCGGTAACGAAAATACAATTTGAAATTCCCCTCTTAAGAGGGGTGTCCGGAGGACGGGGTGTGTTTACAAAAATTTTAATCTACGATCTCCTCGGTCGTGAAATCACCACTCTTGTAGACGAACAACTCAAACCCGGCACCTACGAAGTTGAATGGGATGGCACCGGATTTGCAAGCGGAGTGTATTTCTATTCGCTGATTACCTCTGACTATATTGAAACTAAACGCATGGTGTTGGTGAAGTAAATTGATACCCTGTTTTCTTTGTATTTAGAAACAGATGCTGAAACGAGTTCAGCATGACAAAATCCTGAATACATTTATTTACATCAATTACTATTTCATTTTCTTTGCTTATTGAGTATTTTTATTCAACTAATTAAAGGTTAAATGAAAATATCATTACGATTTGCTTTAATTATCCTGTTACCCCTTTTGTTACAATCCGGATCATTTGCCGGCAAAATTGAACTTAAGTTCTTTTCCAGTGAAACAGGTTATGCGCTTTCACCGGAAAATCTTTTACTTTCCAGCATCAATTCTCCGGCTGCTTCTGTTAAGCTTAATAAATCAACTTCCAATATATTTTATTCCGAGCTTGCCCCCGGAACTTACTTCATAAATACATTCCATACTGGCTATGCGGGCTCACAGACATATTTTACAATCGGCAACGATGACAACATCAGCTATGATATATTTCTCGATCCATTGAGGTCAGATGCTAAACTTAATCCGGCCAGGATCAAATCACTGCTGCGAAACGATGCCGCACTGATTCTGGGATACGCCGTTGATGACCGAACCGGCGAACCGCTGGCAAATGTGAAAGTAACCAATGGCGGCTCAACCACTTTTACGCAAACTGATGCTTCGGGGTATTTTGAGTTTACATTGCCTGCGGATTGTGATAGCCGGACATTCACTAATATTACATTCGAAAAAGCTCCGTTCGCCGCCAAACAATATGATAAATTTGAGCTGACCGCTAATACTGATTTCATCTTCACGGTTAGGCTGAAAGCTGAAAATAACTATTCAAAATACATTCCCGTTTCAGAAGAATGCGCTGATTGCGTTTCCCCGGTCATGTTTACTGATATGGCTGTTACCGGATTTGTACTGCCGCTCAATATACGCGTTGGCAAGAACTGCACTGGCACAAGCTGCACATCTGCACAGGTTTACTCACTTCAAACTTATTGCAAATATGTACTCCCGGCAGAAATTTATGCGTGCTGGGGCAATATCACCGGCGGAATGAACTCGCTGCAGGCATGCGCTGTTGCCGTCCGCACTTATGGAATGTACTATGTTTACAATCCGATTAACGCATCGCTATATGATATCTGCGATAACACTTATTGCCAATACATGGGAAGCGTTACTTCAACCAATACAAGTACTGCCGTAGATAATACTTTTGGATACATTCTAACGAATTCTTCAGGTGTAGTACGGTCTGAATATTCCGCCGAAAATAATAATAAAGGCTGCGGTAACGGCTACTCGGGAACAGGTTCCGCGTGGCCATGTATATATGACCCTGTTTGTACAGGCAGTACACCTAACGGGCACGGCAGGGGATTGTGTCAATGGGGCACCGTTCGCTGGGCAACAGGAAGGCTGGTTACCACCTCCAGTCCGTGCAGCCAGGGCAATGCGCATTCATACGGCAGCAAAACATGGCAGCAGATATTGCAGCACTACTATTCTGTATCGCCAAATAATTGGGCAGTTACTCTAGGCACAAATGCGTCAATAAATTCTTCAACTGCAGTGCCTTCTAACACAGGACAATGTGTGCAAATAACTATAAACAGCAATGTCACGTCTAGCGGTACGGCAAGCCTTATGATAGGAGCATCGATCGCACCGACCGGAACTACAAACTGGATCTCTGATGCTACGGGTGACGTAAAGAAAACATTTTCGCAGGGTACGGCTAATTACTCGCGCACTTTTAAAATTCCGTGTAATGCATCAAACGGAGTGTATGACATGTTAACGGCATTGTGGTATGATAAAAATAACAATAACACGATCGATGGCGGTGATTTTGTTGTAAGCTCAAAAGTAACAACTGCTGCATTAACGGTCTCGCCAAACGGCATCACAATTATCAGCTCAGAGATTCCGGATAAATTTGACCTGCTGCCAAACTATCCCAACCCATTCAATCCTGCAACAAACATAAAATTTCAAATTCCCTCAGTAGGTCAAAGGCATGCCTTTGACACAAAACTCGTTATTTACGATGTTTCAGGCCGTTTAGTCACAACACTCGTTAACGAGCAATTGCAGCCCGGAAGTTATTCTGTTGATTGGGATGGCACGGGTTATGCCAGCGGCGTATATTTCTACTCGCTGATTACGAATGAATTTACTGAAACAAAAAGAATGGTTTTGGTGAAATGATAACTCATCCTGTGACTCCAAGTCTTCGGAGAATTATCTAAATACTATTGTTTTTCCTTAAATTATCAGTTAATTTTGAGTAACTAAAATTCCTTAGTTATGAAAAAACTCTATATATTTTCCTTTCTGTTAATTCTTTCAACGAGTAATGTATTTTCTCAAAGCGGGTGGTTCTGGCAGAATCCAAAACCGCAAGGGAATGATCTTAATTGCATCAAATTTATTAATGATAATACTGGCTGGGCAGTTGGCAAAAAAGGAACAATTATTAAAACGTCTGATGCTGGAAATAATTGGCAAATACAGAATAGTAAAACTACTGAAATTCTATATAATTTATTATTCGTAAATGAGAATATTGGAATCGTAGTAGGAGAAAAAGGCACAATTTTGCGAACTAGCAACGGGGGTTTAAATTGGGTTAGTGTTTTTATTCTAGATAATACTAAATTTAATGGAATTTATTTCCAAGATCAGCAAACCGGCTGGGTTTGTGGATATGATAATAATAACGATGGTCATGGAATGATATATAAAACAACTAACTCTGGAATTACATGGACTTTAAATTTTTCAACTCAATATTCTGAACAATTTTATAAAATTCATTTTATAAACTTGAATACAGGATTTGTAGATAGCGGTACTTATTATTATAAAACTACTAATGGTGGTAATAATTGGTCATGGGTTGGAATTTTGAGTTCCAGCCTTGATTTTGAAATGATAGACTCTTTGAATATTTTTTTTGCTGGAGGATACACTTTGGGATCTACACCACACGGGACGATTAAAAAGTCTACAAATGGTGGTGCTAATATGATAACAATGGTCAATATTGTAGATACCATTCTGCGTTCAGTTGATTTTATTAATTTAAATACTGGTTTTGTTGTTGGACAGAAAGGTAAAATTTTAAAAACAACGAATTTTGGAGTTAACTGGTCTAGAGTTATATCACCAGCTTATGCCAATTTAAATTCTGTTTATTTTAGAGATTCTATTAATGGCATTGTGGCTGGTGATTTCGGAACGCTCTATGGTACCAGTAATTCGGGTGACAGTTGGGTTATGAAAACAGGAGGTTTCATAAATAGTAACCTGTCTTCTGCTGTTTTTGTAAACTATAATACAGGAATAGCAGTGGGACAGAATTATATTTTAAAAACTACCAATAGTGGAAATGAATGGCTGCTGAAATATAATGACCCTTCTCTATTTTGGAATAAGATCCAAATGTTGGACGAAAATTTAGGCTATTCCAGTTGCAATCTAAGGAAACTATACAAGACAACCGATGGCGGAGAAAATTGGAATTTCTTTTCAACTTTTGGTGAAGATTTCGTAAGTACAAATATGGGATATTCATTTCAGATTTTCAATAGTGGCATCGGTTATGCATGTGGATTTAAATCTGAAATTAATCCTGCTTTTAATACTAAGAGAATATTCAAAACGTCAAATGGCGGGCTTAACTGGATATCGGTTTATTCAGGTGGTTCAGGTATGTTAAGTGATGTGCATTTTATCAATGAAAGTACAGGTATAGTAATAGGCTCAAGTTTTGTCAGGAAAACAACAAATGGTGGAGTGGATTGGATTCTCTATAATGGTACATCAAGTACTGACACTAGAGTTTTATATTTTGATACTTCGAATGTGTGGGTTATTGGCAATGAATCAGTTTTTAAATCTGAAAACGGAGGCATAAACTGGCTAACTAAGTTTACACAAGTGGGAGAATTGTTTACGTCTATCAAGTTCATAAATGAAAATTATGGTTGGATTACAAGCAGAAAAGGAAATCTTTATGCTACATCAAATGGTGGAAATAACTGGTTTTATCAAAATACCCCAAATCAGTATGGATTGAACGACGCATATTTTATTTCACCTGGAACAGGTTGGGTATTCGGAGATAAGGGAGCTATTATGAAAACTATTTCAGGTGTTATACCAAACTCCTTAGTACCTGTTTCATTAGAGATGCCGGCAAAATTCTCTCTCTCCCAAAACTACCCTAATCCCTTCAATCCTGTAACAAAAATACAGTTCCAAATTCCCTCAGTAGGTCAAAGGCATGCCTTTGACACAAAGCTGATAGTCTATGATATCTCCGGCCGTTTAGTTACAACACTCGTCAACGAGCAATTACAGCCCGGAAGCTATTCTGTAGATTGGGATGGCACGGGTTATGCAAGCGGCGTGTATTTCTACTCGCTGATTACGAATGAATTTACTGAAACAAAAAGAATGGTTTTGGTGAAATGAAAAATTCATCCAATGATTCAGAGTCACAGCTTGAATAATTTGAATAATATTGTTTTTATATATATTACCAGTTATTTTTAGATAACTAAAATTCCTTAGTTATGAAAAAACTCTATATATTTTCCTTTCTGTTAATTCTTTCAACGAGTAATGTATTTTCTCAAAGCGGGTGGTTCTGGCAAAATCCAAAACCGCAGGGGAACGATTTGAATGATGCGTCTTTCATTAATTCATCCACTGGTTGGTTTGCAGGTAATTTGGGAACTCTAATAAAAACCACTGATGGAGGGATATCTTTTACAAAACTTGAACAAAATGTAGATCGTAATTACCTTAATATAAAATTTTTTGATATCTATACAGGTTATATTGGCGGAAGAAATGTCTTGCCAAATGGAGCGATAAGTCATGGACATTTCATCTTAAAAACAACAAATAGTGGAGTAAACTGGTTTAGTATCTCATCAAACAATTCAGGGCGGTACTGTAATTTTGTGTTTGTGAATAATAATACTGGGTGGTTTCTAAAGAGTAATGATGCCATTTTTTCAAAACTTTATAAAACTACCAATGGCGGAACTACATGGGATTCCGTAATCATAAATGAGCATATTGTTAGTGTTTATTTTCTAAATGAAAGATTAGGCTGGTTGGGCAGTTCCAATAGAACAACTAATGGAGGTTTAAACTGGACTACAATTCCGAGTACATTCGAAGCAAATTCTTTGTTCTTTCTTGATTCAGTTACGGGTTTTGGAACCGGGACTTTTGGCGGAGTATATAAGACTACAAATGGCGGAGTAAATTGGGCAAGTGTTTACTTTAATGGATACTCTAGATTCAATAGTGTCTATTTTATTAACTCAAGTACAGGTGTTGCAGCAGGAGAACGTGGAACATTGATCAGAACAACAAATAGCGGGGTAAATTGGGTCATTATTGAAACCAATGAGACACCACCGAATATCCTGGGGTTTGGGAATAGTCTAAATAATGTGGTGTTTGCAAATGGTACAGGTTATGTTATGGGTAATTTTGGAGTCATAAAAAAATCAACTTCAGACTCTTATGGCGGGATTTGGGAAACTCTAACAATGCATTCCGGAATTTTGTTGATTAAAACAAACTTCCTGAATACTAATACCGGATATATTAGTGGAACTAATCCTTATGATAGAAAGCAAAATTATGTTATTAAAACAACTAATTCCGGCAATAATTGGCTAAAAGCATTCAATAACCCTGATACAAATTGCAATGTTTGTTATTATGTTAATGAAAATGAGGGTTGGATAGGTGGAGGACAAAAACTGTATAGTACAACAAACGGCGGTTTAGTATGGCAAGTGAAAATGAGCGTTGAAGTACCATTTTCTTTAAATGAACCGTTCTTTCTAAACTCTTTTACCGGCTTTGTAAGTAAAACATTTAATTTTTCTCAAATCAGCAGCTCGGTATTGCTTAAAACCACAAATGGCGGTGTAAACTGGTTAGAAACATCTTTAAACTTGAGAGGCTTCAAAAAAATAAAGTTTAACAATTTTGATACAGGGTGGTGTTTAGGGTCCACTGGAACAAGTCAATATACAATCAGTGCATTGAGGAAAACGACAAACGGAGGACTGAACTGGGAAATTGTGCAAAAACCAAATGATGCAAGATATGTTGATGGTTTTGATAATATCAGCAATGATTATGCCTGGTGTTCTGCTAACGATAGTCTGTTTAAAACAACTAATGGGGGACTAAATTGGAACTATGTTTTTTTTGGCTCGGGTTTAGAATATATTCAGTTTTTGGATGTTAATACCGGATTTGTCTTAAGCTCTGAAAATACTTTATACAAAACTACGAATAGTGGAATCACCTGGTCCTCAAGCTCTTTGGCTCAGTTTCAAATTTCAAAAAGAGACTTTGTTTTTGTTAACGAAAACACAGGCTGGATTGTTGGTGATTTTGGCTCAATATTAAAAACTACAACAGGTGGAATTCCTTTGGGTGTGGTTCAAAATCCAATTTTACCCCCCTTATCTTTCTCTCTCCAGCAAAACTACCCCAATCCATTCAACCCTGTAACAAACATAAAATTCCAAATTCCCTCAGTAGGTCAAAGGCATGCCTTTGACACAAAGCTGATAGTCTATGATATCTCCGGCCGTTTAGTCACAACACTCGTCAATGAGCAGCTACAGCCCGGAAGCTATTCGGTTGATTGGGATGGCACTTGTTATGCAAGCGGCGTATATTTCTACTCGCTGATTACGAATGAATTTACTGAAACAAAAAGAATGGTTTTAATTAAATGATAATTCATCCGATGACTTAAAGTCATCGGATGAATACACTATTTAATTCTATCCGCCTATAAGATTTTTATATTCTTCAGGTGAAAGAAGGCTATCAAGATCTCCCATATTTGAAATTTCTATCTTTACCAGCCAGCCATTGCCGTATGGATCCTGGTTAACGCTTGCAGGATTCTCATTCACAGCAGCGTTGAATTCGGTTATCTTTCCTGAAACAGGGGCATACATATCGGAAACTGTCTTTACTGCCTCAATGGTACCGAAAGTTTCACCCATGGCAACATCGCTGCCAACTGTTGTTACATCGATATATATAATATCACCAAGCTCGCCCTGTGCATAATCGGTCACGCCAACTGTGCCAATATTGCCTTCAACTTTAACCCACTCATGCTCTTTTGTGTACTTTAATCCTTCTGGAATATTCATTTTTATAAGATTTGATTATTGTAAATTATTACTCGTTAATTGTTTTTTACTCTTTGTTATTTGAGGAAGCTATTTTATCCTCTTAACCACAACCACGGTTTTATCATCGGAGTACTTGCCGCGAATTGCGAATTTCTGCACGTCTTCAATTATATGAGCGCAAATTTCTTTTGCTGAAAAATTCTTGCTGTTCAGTATTACTTCCTTCAGCCTGTCTTCACCATAGAACTCAAACTTGTTGTTTGCAGCTTCAACTATACCATCAGTATATAATACCATAACATCATTTTTATCGAGGTAAAGAGAGTCTGTATTGTAATCCTGGTCAGGGGCGGGACCCAACACAGGGCCGGTCGCATCAAGTACTTCCATGCTGTTAGTGGCATAATTCAGGTGTATCGGTGGATTGTGCCCGGCATTTACATACAGGCATAACCCTTTCAGGTCATTGTAAAGCTCCATATAAAACAATGTGACAAATCTTTCATCCGGAAACACCCTGTGCACGAGGCTGTTGATCTTCTTCATAACAGCCGTCATCTTGAGCTCATTTTCAGTACCCATCTTCAATGCGCCCGAAACATACAGAGCCTGCGCCGCGGCTGAAAATCCTTTGGAAGCGGCATCGCCGATAGCCACACCCAGCTTGTCTTTTTCAGTACCAAAAGTAAGATAATCGAAAAAATCACCGCCTACTATCTTATCCGGTATTGAAATTCCAAATATTTCGTAATTGCCGAAGCTGTATTCATGCTCAGGCAAAATGCTGCGCTGGATCTCGCGCGCTTTCACAAGGTCTTTCTCAATTGCGCGGGCTTTCTTTTCAATTCCGCGCGTACGAAGCATTGAGCTTACCGATGTGCTGATGATGTTCATGGTATTCATCAGGTTGATGTTCATATCCCTGGAATTGAATGCCATTATATACTGGTAAAGATACTGCTCTTTGCCGTTTTTATCCTTTATCTTAAATCTTTCACCTATACCTGTTGCGGAATAAAGGTGAATGCCCAGATTGCTCAGATATTTATCGGTTTCTTTTGCAAGTATCGAACGGTTTTTTCCCACTTCATAGAATATGGGATAGTCGGCTAGCTTTAAGGCATAGCCTTTGCGGATCTTTTCAACTTCACCGTGCTGCTCAGCCATAATATAGGCTGCCTTTGAGTCATTCAGCTCCCACAGCCTTCCGCCGGTTATTTCAATATTCTCGTGGTTGATAACTTCTTTCAGCACAAAGCTGAGCAGAAGCTTATCGCTTTCAAAATCGGGAAAATGCTTAAATGCATTTTCAAGAGTCTTATATAGTTTCCTTTGTTCCAAATTTCCTTACGCGCTTTTCCTGTGTTTTATGAGTCTTTTATTAATTTTTTCTCTTTATAAAGCTGTCCTGCCTCGGCGCCTATCACAAATGTAAGTGATGAATAATACAGCCAGAAAATTACCGCCACAATTGCGGCATACGCGCCGTAAACTCTCTGGTAATTGGCAAATGATAACAGGTAGAAAATAAACAAGTATTTAAGGGCTTCATAGAGCACAGCGGCAGTGATACTGGATATTAAAGCAACCTTCTGGCTCACAAATCCCTGCGGTACAAGTTTAAAGATTAAATAGAACATTATAAATGTAAATATGAGTCCAATAAAGTGGGTGAGCAGCGAGCTGGTAAAGCCCAGCTTCAATATTGTATCACCGAAAAATGACTTATCAATGGCCTCAAAGATCGAGAGGATAAATGTGCTCGAAAAGGAGAGCACAAATACGGTTAATATCAGGAAAACCATCCCGATATCGCGAAGCTTGGCCCAAAGATAAAATGTATCGCTGCGGGTTTTATAGATCCTGTTAAGTACATCCCGAAGTGTGCTGAAGAGTCCGCTTGCAGTCCACAAAATACCAATTGATCCGATGATAGCGGTTAATGTGGAGTTGTTCGAAAGTTCATCTATTGCCCCCAGTATCATGTTAGATATCTTAGCCTGGAATTCCGGCGTTATTCCAACTACATTCCTAAGTGCAGTATTAAGATATTCCTGAGCGCCGTCCCTGTTGAGGTAAATTCCCAGCAGCGAAAAGAGTATAAGAGTGATAGGTATTATACATATTACAATATTAAATGCTATACTTGCGGACATGATCCAGACATGGTCTTCATCAAATTTGCCGTAAAAGCCGAGAGCATAGTATTTAACTTCACGGTATATTTTGCGAAATCCCCACCGCCACTTTATCTGTGTTATCCTTTTCAAAAAAGCTTTCCCGCCGATTTTTCAACATTTTCTACATATACATCGCTGAATATCACATCACAAACCGATTGGATCTGCTCGCTCATCACCACATCTTCTTCAATGTGCTTAACATTCTTCCTTAGCTGGCGGTAAGCGGAATCTGTTCCTCTGCCGCACTTAAGGGGTTTCAGGAAATCGATACCCTGGGCTGCGCAAAGAATCTCAATAGCAAGGATCTTTTCAGTATTAACCAGTACTTCGAAACATTTCCTTGCGGCAATAGAGCCAAGCGAATTGTGGTCTTCCTGGTTCGCGCTGGTTGGAATTGAATCAACCGATGCTGGATGGCAGAGAACCTTGTTTTCCGATACAAGTGATGCCGCTGTATATTGCGCAATCATCAGCCCTGAGTTCAATCCGCCCTGCGGGGTCAGGAACCGGGGCAGCCCGCTTAATGAGCCATCCACAAGCCTTGCGGTACGGCGCTCACTAATATTTCCCAGCTCGCTTAAAGCGATCTTCAGGAAATCCATAACAAGTGCAACAGGCTCACCGTGAAAATTTCCGCCTTCGATATGTTCATTCGTTTTGGCAAAAATTAACGGATTGTCGGTCGCAGAATTGACTTCAGTCAGAATTACTTTGTTTACATACTCAATTGTATCCTTAACCGCACCGTGTACCTGGGGCATGCATCGCAGGGAATATGCGTCCTGCACTTTGCCGCAATCAATATGCGAAAGCCTGATCTCGCTATTCTTAAGAAGCCTTCTTAGGTTGGCTGCTGTGTTAACCTGCCCTTTATGCGGCCTTACCTGCTGAAGCTTATCACTGAAAGCAACATCTGTTCCTTTCATTGCTTCTATGCTGAGAGCCCCGGCAATATCTGCAAGTTTAGATAACCTTTCAGCCCTGGTTAGAATTTCTACTGCGAATGCAGTCATCATCTGGGTTCCGTTAATTAACGCCAATCCTTCTTTTGCGCTAAGTTTGAATGGCTTGAGTCCGTTTTTTGCAAGCACCGCTTTTGATGGTTTTACCTCCGAGCCGTCATAAGCGTATCCTTCACCTATCAGAACTGATGCAAGATGTGAAAGCGGGGCTAGATCACCGGAAGAGCCAACAGAGCCTTGTGAGGGAATATACGCTGTGATCTTTTTGTTGAATATTTTTACAAGCTGGTTAACAAGCTCAAGCCTTACGCCGCTGTAACCTTTGACCAGTGAATTGATCCTAAGCAGCAGCATCAGGCGGACAATGTTCTTCGGAAGAGGTTCTCCTACACCTGCGGAGTGGGAAATTATAAGATTATGCTGCAGCCTCTCAAGATCTTTCGGCGGTATTGTAACATCTTTGAATTCACCGAAGCCGGTTGTAACGCCGTAAATCACTTCACCGCTTCTGATCCATTTTTCAACAACGCTGCGGGAAGTTCTGATTTTTTTAATAGCTGCAGGGGATACCCCGATCTGGAGACCTTTTTGTACGATTTCTCTGGCGGCCGAAATTGTGAGTTTTTCGCCGTCTAATAACACTTTTTTCATATCAACAAATATAAATACATATGTTTAAACATAAAATATAATACGAATATAGCTTGTTATCTCAGGATTTGTTTATTAATTTACATTAACTAACCACCTTGAGTTATGAAAAAAAACTCTTTTGCATTATTAATTCTTCTCATTTTTGCAGGTTCAGCTTACTCGCAATACCAGGTTATTTACCAGCCGCCTGCTAACAGAACTATTCAAACAATTGCTTCTTTCAGCAATACGCAAAATTCCCATACCGGTTTTTACCTCTCACTAAGCGGAAACCAGGTTTCAGTTTCACCGCCTTATTGGATTAGATTTTTCCGGAACAACAACACCTGGAGTTCAAATCCGCACAATAATTTCCTGGCCGGCACAGTCTGCTTTAATGGTACCGGCGGATTTGCATTCAGCTCAACTGCTGAAATACGCCGCTCACCCTTAGATACCAATTTTTTCCTTACCAGATTTGACTGGATTGCCTGCAATAACTTTGAAAGCGGGTATCGGAATAAGAGAACGCGAAACTCCGGGGCTGCTTTTTCCGATGTCAGCAATGTAGGTTTGTATGACATGGATATTGACAGGATCAACGACTCGATCATATACGGTGTGGGTGCTGAATTCCTTGGTCCTTTTAAATTCTGGTCCACAACAAACAGAGGTTCGAACTGGTCTTCGGTAAGCCTGACCGGCAGCGCAATTACTATCGGTAAACTAAAGATCAACCCGCTTCGAAGGGGAGAGATATATTTCTCCGTAAATCAAACTTTATACAGAACAACCAATGCCGGGGCAAATTATACGCAATTGTATGTGTTCAGTTCCATAGTTAACCAGCTTGAGCTTGACCCGGTTGATACTTCAATTTTTGTGTTAACCCAGAATGGAAATGTATTCAGATCGGTGAACGCCGGCAGCAATTTTACACAAGCGGCAAATGTCTCTTTGAGCAGGATTCTTTTTACACCTGAAAATCACCTTAGACTTTACGGAGCGGCGCAGAACGGTCTGTATATTTCCACCAACGGTGGAGTGAACTGGGCGCTTTACTTTGATAACTTTTCAGGCTCTTCTGTTGTAAACGGAATTGTGAAATATCCGAATGATGGTGATACCGTTTACGCAAGCAACAGCACGGGTCTCTACAAAATATGGGCTTCTGTTATAGGCATCAATCAGATTTCAACAGAAGTACCTTCAACCTACTCGCTTTCGCAAAACTATCCCAATCCGTTCAACCCGGAAACAAAGTTCAGATTTTCAATTCCCGGTCAATCAGTAGCACAGACATTCCTCGCAGTGTATGATATATTGGGCAAACAAGTCGCAGTTCTTGTCAACCAAAATCTTCAGCCAGGGACATATGAAGTTAACTGGAATGCAGCAGACTATCCTAGCGGGGTGTATTTCTATACGCTGAAAGCGGGTGTTTACACCGAAACTAAAAAAATGGTTTTGATGAAATAGCATCAAATGTATCAGTTTTGAATTACAATTGCTGGAATTTTTACAAATTTAAAGCGATGTAAAATGAAAAAATCAACTATCATATTTTTGATTCTTGTGAGTATCCAAATCACATTTTCACAGGATTCTACTGCAGGATATTACCCGCTCAAAGTTGGGAACATGTGGTCATATAATCACTATTGGGCATACAGCGGAAATACAAGAATAGTCCACAGGATTATTGATACCGCAATACTTGGGGGACACAAGTATTTTAAAATGAGGAGACAAGCAGCTCCACCAAGTACGGGATTTTATGAATCATATATACGGATTGATTCTTCAACAGGCTCTATAAGAGAGTATACATCATCAGGTGGCTGCCCCTGGCTTGTTAATGAGTTCGCCAAGGATAGTTTAAGAGGCGTTTTCCCTGATTCTGCCAAATTCAATTGTATGTCAACTTATTCCAGAATGCTAAGAGATACAATTATTCCTGTTCTGGGTTCAAACAGGCGTGTAAAACCGTTTCATATCGATAGCTATTTTGAGTATGCAAATTACCGGGCTTTTGTTTATGGTTTGGGAGTTCTGTATGATGTTTATTATGGCAATGCGGGAAGCTATAACAGGTATGATTTAAGAGGATGTTTTGTAAACGGTGTTGTCTATGGCGATACCAGTCTAACAGCTATCAACCAGCTATCATCAGAGATCCCAAAAACATTTTCTCTTTCCCAAAACTACCCCAACCCATTCAACCCGGAAACAAAGATCAAATTCGATATTCCGGCAGGTTCATCAGTAGCACAGACATTCCTCGCTGTGTATGATGTGTTGGGCAAACAAGTCGCAGTTCTCGTGAATCAAAATCTCCAGCCGGGGACATATGAAGTCAATTGGAATGCTGCAGACTATCCAAGCGGGGTGTATTTTTATAAAATTACTTTGGGGACTTTCAGAGAAACTAAAAAAATGATCTTACTCAAGTAAGAAATTGGGCAATTTTCAAGTAAAAAAATCTTCTACTTTATATAAATGCATAGACTTCTAATCATCATTTTCTTTTTCTTGCTGGGATTAAAACAGGACTTTGCTCAAGATGCATGGTATTGGTGTAATCCTAAACCTACTGGTATTAATTATACTTCTATACAGTTTGTAAATGATAATACCGGCTACGCAGTAGGAGAAGGCGGGGTGTTCATTAAGACAACGAATAAAGGCTCAAACTGGACATATAAGTATTTGACAGACAAAGTCCTGACAAATGTTAAGTTTGTGAATGAACAAACGGGTTTTGTTTGCGGGGAAAACGGGACAGGCATACTTAAGACAACAAATGGTGGAAACAACTGGTATGTTTCGTATTCTACGCCCACCTGGCTGCTTTCTTTGTTTTTTATAAATGAAAATACTGGTTATTGTTCAGGTGGCCAGGGACTAATGTTGAAAACAATTAATTGCGGAGAATCTTGGGTAACAATAAATATTGCCACAACTGAGAATTTAGGAAGAGTGTTCTTCTCTAATTTGAGCACCGGATTTGTGCAAGAAGGGAGCAGGTTGTACAGAACAACTAATGAAGGTTTAAACTGGACCAACATAAGTTCAACCTGCGAAGCATCTATCTGTTTTACCGATATCAATACAGGTTATTCTGCAGGTTCGGGCTGTATTTCTAAAACTACAAACAGCGGTATGAATTGGTATACGATTGAACCGCAATTCTACAACGCCTATGCTCATACTGTTGAATTTTTGAATCAAAACATAGGGTATGTGCTGGCTCTTTCCGGATCCATGGCTTATACGATTAACGGTGGCGGAAACTGGTCGAGTTATTCGTTCAATGCTTACAATTCTCCAAGATCAATATCGATCCTCAATTACAGCGAAGCATTTGTAGCTGCAAACAGAGGATCAATCTTTTATACTAATTCCGGGGGTATTTCTTTTCAGGATAAAACTGTCGGCTCCAGAAAGATGAATTTCAAAATCAGATTTTACAATCAATCTACAGGTTATTGTGCCGGCGAAGGACTTACTGTTCTGAAAACTACCAATGAAGGAGTTGATTGGCTTTCTGTTCATGGATCTGGAAATTCTTTGTTCTATGATCTATCGGTAGTTAATTCGGAAATACTCTATGTTTGTGGAGAAGGTGGGCGAATTGAAAAAACGACCAATGGCGGACAATCATGGAGTGTTTTGCAAAGCACTACTTCTAAAGACTTGCATACTGTCTTTTTTGTAAATGAAAATACCGGTTATTGCAGCGGTGGTCCATATGGTTTAGTTTCAGGTAATATTATACTTAAAACTACGAATGGCGGGAATAACTGGGTTCAGCAAAATAATACCTCGCAGGCCACAATAATGTCTTCATATTTTACAGATGCAAATTCAGGCTGTCTCTGTACTTACAATGGCGAAATTTTGAAAACATCAAATGGCGGAATTAATTGGGTCACAATCCAAACACCCGCTACGTTTATTTTATACTCAGTTCAATTTATCAATTCTTCTATCGGGTATGCTTGTGGTTGGCCGCAGTACCTTTTTAAAACCACAAATGCAGGCTTAAACTGGACGAGCCAGAATATTTGCTGTTCAAATTTCGAAGTGCAGTTTCTAAATGAGTCAACAGGATATTTGGTTAACAGTTCTTCAGTTTTAAAGACAACAAATGGGGGAGAAGATTGGTTGAGGATCAATAATCACAGGTTTACAGGAACTAATTTAAGATCACTTTATTTTTTTAACGTAAATACAGGATTTATTGCTGGTGATGATGGTGCAATATTAAGGACAACTACAGGTGGAAATGTAATTGGCATTCAGCCCATAAACAGTATAGTTGAAAGAGAATTTTCTCTCTCCCAAAACTACCCCAACCCATTCAACCCGGAAACAAAGATAAAATTCGATATTCCGCCAGGTTCATCAGTAGCACAGACATTCCTCGCTGTGTATGATGTTTTGGGCAAACAAGTCGCAGTACTTGTCAACCAAAATCTACAGCCGGGGACATATGAAGTGAACTGGAATGCAGCAGAGTATCCAAGCGGAGTGTATTTTTATACATTGAAAACAGGTGATTACATCCAAACCCGCAAAATGGTATTGATAAAATGATGTTAATCAATTTCTTATCTCATTATATTGCATCAACATAATCAAACTATATCCGAAATGAGAAATTTTACTATTGCTGCAATTCTGTTTTTCGCTGTAAATTCACTTGTCTTATCTTCACCCGGAGATACTACCTGGTTAACTGCATACGACCAGGATTATCATAACTGGGCAACGGTCAACTACACATCAGTTACATTTCCCGATACGAGCATTCACTTTGAAAAAATTCTGATGAAATACACCATCGGCTGTCCGGCAGCAGGCTGTGACCCGTGGGATAGGCTTGGATGGGTAAAGCTTTATACCGATACGGCTGCAGGTGAAGGTTATGAGATTGCAAGAATAGTAACTCCATACAACATCGTAGGCAGCGGGTATCCCGGAACGTGTACCTTCTGGATCGACGTGACCGATTATATGCCCTTGTTTCATGATACACAGATTCTCGGCAACTATATTGAAAGCTGGATTGGCGGTTCAAGAGGCTGGCTATCCACAATCAAATTCGCATTCATTGAAGGCGATCTTTATTACAAGCCTTTTAAAGTGGTGAACCTCTGGCAGGATCACTATGTAGTGTATGGCGATACTGCAAATCCGCATGAAAGCCACCTTGAACCTATGAACATCCCAATAGACGGGCAGACGGCGATGGTTAAAGCAAGGATGATCACAACAGGACACGGGCAGGGTAATACCAACAATGCCGCAGAGTTCTCTTCAAAATATCATTCTCTTGTAGTGAACACTGATTCAGTTGTGCATAACCTGTGGCGTACGGATTGCGGTTCCAATCCATGCAGCCCGCAGGGCGGCACATGGCCTTACAACCGTGCAGGCTGGTGCCCCGGCGCTAGCGTTATACCATGGGATAACGATGTTACATCGCTTATCACACCTGGCGGATTCGCCGTGGTTGATTATAATATCCAGCCGTACGAGAACTTCTGCAGGCCGAATAATCCAAATTGCGTAAGCGGGGTTACATGTACGGACTGCAACTATAATTACAACGGCCATACCGAACCGGCATGGAATGTGGAAGGGCAGTTAATATTTTACAGGCTGAATCCAATGATCGGTATTAATAACAACCAGTCAACATTACCCAAAGCGTTCAGGCTGGAACAGAACTATCCAAACCCGTTTAATCCGGTCACTAAGATCAAATATGAGTTGAACAGGTATTCACACATTACACTTAAAGTCTTTTCAGCAGATGGTTCTGAAGTTGCCGTACTTGTGGATTCAGAAATGAAAAACGGTATCTACGAAGCTGAATGGGATGCCAAGGATCAGCCCAGCGGCGTGTATTTTTATAAGCTTTCGGCTGATGGTTACACTGATACAAAAAAAATGGTGCTGATCAAATAGTGAAATAGTGAAATAGTGAAATAGTGAAATAGTGAAATAGTGAAATAGTGAAATAGTGAAATGGTGAAATAGTGAAATGGTGAAATAGTGAAATGGTGAAATAGTGGAATAGCTATATGGCGTGATAACAAAGCACGAGACAGATGAATTTTTTATAATAAAGATTTTTCCGGCAGCATAAATTAAACCCTGAAAAAGGAGGCTGTATGAGGACCTTAATTACTGTTACGCTTTCAATGTTTTGCTTGTTACATGTTTCATTTTCCCAGCCATGGACAGAAATGACAACAGGAGTAACTACTCCGCTTACTTCGGTATCTAATTATGATAATATGAATGCATGGATGTGCGGAGATAATGGTGTTGTGTTACGAAGCACTAATAACGGATACAACTTATCAAATGTTAGCGGCAACGGATTACCTTCAAATATCTCACTTGTAAATATATACGGTATCAATGTATCAACCGCACTTACCGCAGGATATATTGGTACAACAACTTATGTCTACAGAACCTCAAATTCCGGAGCTAACTGGAATCTCGTCTTTTCCCAGCCAAACGGCTTCATAAACGGAATTTGGTTTAACGGTCCGTTGAACGGATTTATGACCGGTGATCCCGTTGGAGGCAGATGGTCCTTGTGGAAAACCACCAATGGCGGCGTTAACTGGGATTCTACCGGAATGTTTCTCGCTCAGCAAAACGGCGAGCTTGGGTGGAATAACTCCCTTTATCGAAATGCAAATGAGACTTGGTTTGGCACTGATAAGGCGAGGATATATCACAGCTCTACAGGAAGCACTCCCTGGGAGATACAGTCAACAGGCGCAAATACAAATATTTATACTATCTGGATGAAGAACAATGCTCCTTTTATCGGGTATGCAGGCGGTGATTCCCTTTCAAAAACGACTAACAACGGCTCAGTATGGAGCATACAGGCAATAGGAGGAACAGGCGCTATTACTGGATTTACTTTTTTCACCTTTATGAACTTTTTATGGCATATAAGGAGTGATAACAAGATTTATGCAACTTCAGGAAGTTCACCATGGTATGTGCAGTATACTGCACCTGCCGGAAATTTTACGCATTTGACCATAATCAGGCCGGAATTTATGTATACTTCAGGCAATCTTTTTGCTGTTCGTAACAACGGAGGGATTTCAAGATTCTTTTACTTTGCTGAAGGCATAACTATCCTTTCCAATGAAATTCCTGAAAGTTACAATCTCGGGCAAAATTATCCAAATCCATTCAATCCGGTTACCAATATCAGATTTCGGATTGTTGATTTCGGATTGGTACGACTGACAGTTTATGATGCTCTCGGAAACTCAATTGCGTCACTTGTCAATCAGCAGCTTCAACCCGGATCATATGAAGCAGCATGGGATGCCTCGGCATATCCAAGCGGCGTGTATTTTTATAAGCTTTCGGCAGATGGCTACACCGATACTAAAAAAATGGTGCTGATCAAATAGTGAAATGGTGAGATAGTGAAATGGTGGTTTAGCGCTGTAGTGAGATAGCGGTTTGAGCATTGTGGGTAGTTGATCGCAGTTGAAGTTCTGAAGCTAAATATGTATTAGGTCTATTATTTAAGCCTGCCATGCTGCGGGCTTGGCTATTTTAGAATCCTAAAACTGCGACAGCTTTTTCATACACCATATCCGGCGCTAGCTCCATCATGCATTTAAAATGTCCTTTCGGACATTTGCTGCGCCCGATGTGTGAACATGGCCTGCATTTCAGAGTATTATTTTCCAGAACGACAGCCTCTTTGCTTTGCGGGTAAAAGCCGAATTCCCTTACTGAAGAACCCGCCATCATTACAATGGGGATTTCCAGCGCTTCGGCTATGTGCATCGGTCCTGTATCGCCGCTCAAAACAAGAGAACATCTTTTCATCAGCGCAACAAGGTCCTCGGTTTCCAGCTTATCGCACAGGTCATAAACATTACCGCTAGTACGCTCTTTTATCCTTTTAATGTTTACCGAATCCTTGGCTATGCCTGTTAAAAAGAAGGCTGTTTTGCTGTTATCGAACTTATTGATAACTTCAGCATAATACTCAGCGGGATAAGTTTTTGTAAAATGATGCGATGCTGCAGCAATGCAAACAAGCTTCATTCCGCTGTTCAGCCCAAGTGATGCTATCATATTATCCACAGCCTTCTGCGAAGATTCATTTGTATATACAATGGGTTTGGGATTTTCTGTTTTGAATTCCAGCGCAGGGATCCGGGTGATTATCTGGCGGTATCTTTCTGTAACAGGAGGTAATTTCTTCATAAGGTTAATCTTGAAATTTACGAGGAGAAATTTCCTTAAAGAGTATTTCCTGAATACAAGGGTTTTCGCTCCCTGGAACATTCTGAGGTATATTGAACGAAAATTGTTATGGGCGTCAATTATCAGGTTGTAGTTGCTCAACTTGATTAGCTGTCTCAGGTCGCGAAGATCACGAAATCCCGCATGGTTCTTAGCCTTAATGACCTTATGAATTCCGGGATCAAGTTTTAACAGGTATGAATATTGCTCCTTTGTGCAGAAATCTATTCTCGCAAGGGGGAAAGCTTCACGCAATGATTCCAGCATCGGGGTAGTAAGCAGAATATCTCCCAGTGATGACAGGCGGATAACAAGGATCCTTCGTATTTTCTCGCTTTTCAAAATATCACGTCAATATTACATCTCAATAACCTGGTGATTGAAATTAGTAACGTCAATTTCATGAAACAGCTTTTTTATGAATGCCGTATCGTATTTATTCAGGAAATAACCTATGTTTATCTCTCTTTCCTGCAGGTTATGGTTCGGATAGATATTGTTGGTTACCTTATCGATCTGTGTAGTTGTAACTTCGCTTTTTTTGGCCTGCGCATTTATAAGCTTCTGCTTGAACATCTCAACATTCTGCTTGGTTTTCTCCTTCATGTTATCTACTATATTCAGCAGCGCCTGGTCAACCTTAACGGTCATGTTCCGCATATCATAGAATATTTTGTTCAGCTCATCCACATATTTTGAGATCTCATCTTCAACCTTAACTTCCGAGAGCTTGTCAACAATCTTTGAAACCAGAAAGCTGTGATGGAAAATATCTTCTAGCTTCACGCCGTAGTTGTTCATGAACTTGGATATCTTGCTTTCAATTATCGTAACTGATGCGCGGGGATATATAACCGGCATTGTTATATCATAATGCCTGTATGCAGGCTTGAACTGAGCGAAGTAAGATATTTCGCCGGGGCCGCCTATATAGCAGGCAGTAGGAAGCAGGTAATCCTGGCAAACAGGGCGCAGCACAACATTCGGGCTGAACAGCTCTGGATTTTCCTCGAGGGTATTCAGCATTTCATCATTTTCAAAGCGTCTTTTGGAATTCTTCAGCGCGAACCTGCCGCCATCACGCGGCTCTATCATAAGCCTGTTGCCGTTGTGAAGGAAAAACAGGTTTATAACCTTTGGTTTTACCTGCAGGTCGTAATTCTTTTCCAGCTCTGCGCTTGTTGAAATTATAGACTCGCATAGTTTGGGAGAGCTTGTAAGCTCTTTTTCAAATACCGGTACAAGCAGCCTTTTGATCTCACTGTCTGAAGGATCAATGAATACAACGCCATGGCCGGCAAAAAGCT
>WBZT01000566.1_pt1 | contig 29460 bp, 29 predicted proteins | sample 5204241 | NCBI WGS metagenome assembly WBZT01 (sample SAMN12344358, study PRJNA552823) | activated sludge metagenome | biome: Activated sludge suspended growth; feature: Nitrification reactor; material: Wastewater; isolation source: activated sludge from nitrification reactor of wastewater... | reverse complement strand
ACGGACTCTAGAACGCGGGAGATTCTGGCGGCGGTGCCATGGTGGCCGGTGGCATCGATCAGCGGGTTGGGCGGAACCTGGACTCTTCCCATCATTCGGGACCGCCAGCGCACCGCGTGCGATTTTGCGGCGCGGGAGCACCCCGGCCAGCTTTGACGAAGGCGTCAAGCGCGTTCTGTTGGTAAAAAATCCTCTTCCTTCCAACTCTTACGAATTCCGGGCCGGTTCCCTCAAGTCGCATTTTGGCGAGCGTCCCTTCAGCTAATCCAAGGTATGCAGAAGCTGATTTTGTATCCATACGGCCGTCTGGGTAGACGTGAACGCCAACCGCAGCTTGGTTCAACTGATTGATATTCATAATTTAAATCCTATTAAAGTAGTTTATTGAATACTATGTAGCTTGTTAAGCTACACAAACAAAGGTAATTATGCAATGTGGTTTTGTCAACCACAAAATTGTAAAATCAGAAAAATTCTAGGGGTGTGCTATGGCGAGAAAAAAAGGTAGCAAACTAAGCAGGACCGAAGTTTTCAATGTTCGCTTCGATCCTAAACTTAAGATGGCAGCGGAGTTGCTTGCGGAGCGAGAGCGGAGAACACTAAGTTCTCTAACTGAATGGGTAATGGAACGGGCGGTTAGGGAAATGCAGGTAACAACAAATGCTGATGGTCAGCCGGTAACTGCTTGGCAAATTGCCGACAGGTGTTGGGAACCGTCTTTTGTTTGGAGAGTTTACAGGTTAGCAGAGAGCTACCCGGAACTATTGAGCCATGTCGGGAGAAACATTTATTCACTCATGGTGATGCTGAGGTTTTTTGAAAAGCGTCTATCTGGTAGTGACCAAGAACCGCTTGCGAGTCGGATTGTATCGATGATAGAACCCCACATAATGGATTGCGCGGAAGGAAAAATTGATCCATCGGAACTAACCAAACATTATCAGGAAGCACGGATACAATTCTTGGCAGAACTATACCAACCAGGGAAGCTGCAACTACGCGAATTAGCAGATAGCGGGATGTTTGATCAATACCAGAAAGCCAAGGAACTGGTCTTGAATCTTATTGGTAACCCATGAAATTCCAGCGTCTAACCCGTCTTGCCGCGCGCCGCCTGGAACCGGGCCAACGACTTGTAGAGCACGGTATCGAGTTCGAACGCTTGGTCAACGGTGACGGCCGCTATACCGTGGCAATCATGGTGGATCGGGTCCGGGTCCATCGGGTGGTTGGTTTGGAATCAAACGGCGTCACCCGAACGCAAGCGGAAGAATTGATTTCCAGGTTGCGGACAGAGGCGCGGGAGCAGCGCTTGAAGCTACCGGCGGGGCGTAAGGTGGCGCTCACTTTCGCGCAAGCGGCGGTGCACTACCTGAAGCGTTCGGAAGAGGTCCAAGGAAAGAACCTCAAGGCCAAGCAGCAGCACCTCACTCAACACCTCGTACCATTCTTCGGGAAACTACCGTTGTCGAAGATTGACGCTTTCGGCCTCAAGCGGTACGTCAAGCAGCGGAGCGAACACGTCACCACCAGCACCATCAACCGAGAACTGGCGACGCTCTCGCATTTGCTGCACCGGGCTATCGAATGGGAATGGGTTGAAAAGGCCGCAAAGGTGCCGCGGCTAAAGGAGGCTAATGGCCGCATGATCTACTTGACGCGGGAGCAGATTCTTCGCGTCTTGGAAGCGGCGCGGGCCGATTCCTGCTGGGAGATTCATCCGTTCGTATTGATCGGATTGCATACCGGCATGCGGCGAATGGAAATCCTTTCGATGCGTTGGGAGCACATCGATTGCGAACGCTGCAACATCCACATACCGGAAGCCAAGGCCGGGCCTCGCGACCAGCCGATGACGGCGGAGCTAGCGGCCTATCTGGCGGAACTTCGGGCGATGGTTCCCGAATCGCCCTGGGTGTTCCCCGCCGACAGCGCAAGCGGGCATCGCGTGGCTATCGAAAAACCGTTCCGGCGGGTGATCGAAGCGGCGGGCCTAAACAGCAAGGAAGTCACCCGCCACGCTTTGCGGCATACCGCAATCACTCATCTGGTGCAATCCGGTGTTGATTTGCCGACCGTGCAGCGGATCAGCGGCCACAAAACGCTAGCGATGGTCGGCCGCTACAGCCATCAGAACGGCGCGCACTTGCAAACGGCGATGGATCGGTTGCAGTGCGCGATTACACAGGAATTACACAGAAAAAGAAAAAGCCCTGGAGAGTGATTCTCCAAGGCTTTGATTATTAAAACATATCTGGTGGGCCGTGTCCGGTTCGAACGGACGACCAACAGATTAAAAGTCTGCTGCTCTACCGACTGAGCTAACGGCCCTGAAAGGGGCTGACAATGTTACAAAATTCCACCGAATTCGCAAGCCTCGATTGCCCGATAAGCCGAACCGAAATGAATTCAATGGTTATCCCGGTCAAAACCAAACCCCGTGCCTGCACGGGCGCGCGGGCACGGAATCCAGTCAAGTCAGTGTGTCCGAGCTTGGCGCGCTAACGCAAGGCTTGCAGACGTCGTTCGGCAAGATTGGCCGCCTGGGTATCGGGATATGCCTGCACCAGCTTTTGCAACACTTCCCGCGCTCGATTGGTCTCGCCTGCCTCGCCGTAGATGTAGCCCAGCTTGAGCAGCGCATCCGGCAGCCGCGCGCTTTCCGGATAACGCACCCCCAGGTTGATAAACGCCTCCTTGGCCGCAGCGTAATCCCGGCTGAGATAGTACGATTCTCCCAGCCAATACTGCGCGTCGCCCGCCTGACTGCTATCTGGATACGCGTTCAGGAAGCGCTGCAATTCGGCGATGGCCCGTGCATGGTGACCCTCACGCAACTCCCTCAGCGCCGTGTCGAAATCGGCTTGCGCGGTTCCCGCCGCCGAAGGGATCGTGCGAGCGACCGGCGGCGCGGTCGTGTCGGCGGGCGGAGGACCGGCCAGCGATGGCTCCGCTCGCAGCGGGGTCGCGGCCCCGGGCGGAGCGGTGGGCGGGACGTAGGTTCGCACGCTTTCCTGCTGCTGGAGTTGATCGAAGCGATGACGGTAGATCTCCAACTCCCCACGGATTTGTCGAACTTCTGCTTCCAACTGCTCGATCCGTTGCAGCAACTCCAACGTCAACGCGCTATCCGGCGTATTCTGGGCGTGGCTGGCACTGGGTAGCGTCAAGCCACCCAATACCAACAACGTCAGCCACGGGAAACGGAGTCTGAGCATAAACATATGCCTTTCAGTAGATGATTTCCACGCGCCGGTTCAAGGCATAGCTGCGCTCGTCATGTCCGGCGGCGGCTGGCCGCTCCTCGCCAAAGCTGACGACCCGGATCTGCTGAGGCGAAACCCCCATGGCGGTCATGGTCTGGCGCACCGCATTGGCGCGCCGCTCGCCCAAGGCAATATTGTATTCGCGACTGCCACGCTCGTCGGTATGCCCTTCCAACTGAGTGATTATTTGCGGATTCTTGGTCAAGGAACGCGCGTTATTTTCGATGATCGTCCGGCTTTCCGGGACAATATTCGTGCTGTCGTAGCTGAAATAGACGATGCGGTCGGCCGAGGCCATGCCACCACTTGGGCCGGTGACCGCCTGACCGGGCTGCCCACCGGCATGGGCGGTGACGCCACCACCGCTGGTATCGAAAGTGTCATAAGTATCGAGACTGGGCGCCTGACCATAAGGATAACTGTAAACCTCCTGTTCTGGTTGGGCCGTGACACCCGGCTGAGCGGTCGCGTCCGGCTGGGTACCGGTCGCCGTCTGGTCCTGACCGGTGTTTTCACCCGTCGCGGCGCAACTGGCCAACAGCGCGAGCGCGGCGGCGGCAATCAAAATACGAACTAAATTTTGCATCGTGGATTCCTCCCTCAACTTTGGTCAACAAACAGCAAAATTATCGGCCATAAGGCGCCCAAGCGGCATCGCGCGCGTTGCCTCGCAAGGCGATCTCCCGCGAAGCGCCGCCATCCACCGAAACCGTCGCCACTCCACGGCCGTTGGAGTAAATAATGGTCTTGCCGTCCGGCGCAAAGCTGGGCGACTCGTCCAAACCGCCGGAGGTCAGGACTCGGAACTGGCGCGTCTTCAAATCCAACACAGCGATGTAAAAGCGACCACCGCGCTGGTGCACCATCGCGATATAGCGACCGTCGGGCGAAACCGTCGGCCGTGCGTTGTAATTACCCTGGAAGGTTAGTCGCTGCGGCGAGCCGCCGCCCGGACCGATTCGGTAAAGCTGCGGTGAACCACCCCGATCCGAGGTAAAAACGATGCTGCCGTCAGGCAGCCAAACCGCCTCGGTATCGATGGAACTGCTACTGGTGAGACGGACCGGGTGCTGGCTGGCCAGATCGAGGGCATAGATTTCCGGGTTGCCATCCTGAGACAGCGTGAATACCAGCCGCCGACCGTCCGGCGACCAGGATGGCGCGCCGTTGATGCCGGGAGCGGCGGACACCGAGCGACGAGCTCCGGTATAGACATCCTGGACGATAATTTGCGCCCGTCGTCCTTCGAACGACACATAAGCTAGCTTGGAGCCGTCTGGCGACCAAGCCGGCGACATAATGGGCTGACTGGAGCGCAGAATGACTTGCGGGTTATTCCCGTCAGCGTCGGAGACCACCAGGTAATGAACACCGCGACCGAGAGCCACATAGGCGATACGAGTCCCGGCCAATCCTTTTTCGTTGGTGAGTTTTTCGTAAATGAGATCGCTGATACGGTGAGCCACCGCCCGCAATTGATTCCCCGGCACATCGAAGGAAAGGCTCAACAACTGACTGCCCTGTGCGCCGGTCAGTTGAAACTGCACGATGTAACCCCGCGAACCACCGGGTGCGGCCTGTCCGACAACGGCGTAATCAGCTCGATCCGTCGAGGATTGCGGCATGAACTTGCCAGTTCGTTTCAGATCGGCAGCCACAATACTGGCAATATTCTCGGGTGCCTGCCCTCCGAAGGGCACGACGGCGATGGGGATACCATTGCCTCCAACACCCTTGGTGATATCCAGGTTTATTTGGGCGTAGGCGGTGGCAAGACTGAACACGCTGGCCAATAAGACCGCCAACCAGGTTATTTTTTTGATTACTTTCAAGGACTGACCTCCTAATTCAGAGTCTGTGGACCAGTAAGGTTAAACTCTTGGTGCTAATCGGAATCCGAAGCCCGGAACGTTATATCCAGAGATTCGCTAGCAATGTAGGTTGCTTGATAGGAATCATTGGGCATGGGTAAGGGTGAAGCCCTAAACGCGGCCGCCTTAACCGAATTATCGACTATCGCATTGCCACTGGATTTCAAAATTCTGACATCGGTTACTTGACCAGACGCTTTGACGAATACGCGCGCAATACAGACCGCACCTCTCGGTGTGTTTGGCGGAGGGTTCCACCGCCGTTTTACATACGGCTGAATGATCGATCTAGCAAAGTTGCCAGCGGCTTCCTTAGCCGCCAACTCCAAGGCCAGTTTGCGGGCCTCTTCTGCTTTGCGTCGTGCTTCCTCGGCGGCGGCCTGGCGCTTGGCTTCCTCGGCGGCGGCCTTCTTCCGGGCTTCCTCGGCGGCGGCCTGGCGCTTGGCTTCCTCGGCGGCGGCCTTCTTCCGGGCTTCCTCGGCGACGGCCTGGCGCTTGGCTTCCTCGGCGGCGGCCTTCTTCCGGGCTTCCTCGGCGGCGGCCTGGCGCTTGGCTTCCTCGGCGGCGGCCTTTTTCCGGGCTTCCTCGGCGGCGGCCTGGCGCTTGGCTTCCACAGCGGCGGCCTGGCGCTTGGCTTCCACAGCGGCGGCCTGGCGCTTGGCTTCCACAGCGGCGGCCTGGCGCTTGGCTTCCTCGGCGGCGGCCTTTTTCCGGGCTTCCTCGGCGGCAGCCTGGCGCTTGGCCTCCAGAGCCGCTTGACGCTTAGCCTCGGCCACCGCCTGCCGCTTAGCTTCCCGCTTGGCTTCTAGGGCTGCCTGCCGCTTGGCTTCCGCCGCCGCTTGACGCTTGGCTTCCGCCGCCGCTTGACGCTTGGCTTCCGCCGCCACTTGACGCTTGGCTTCCCGATCTGCTTGACGTTGCTCCTCTGCTTGCTGTTTGGCTGCCTCGGCTGCTTTGCGTTTCGCCTCCGCCGCCGCTTCGCGTTGCTCTTCGGCTTTGTGTTTGGCTTCTTCTTCCTGACGCCGTTCCCCAGCCTCGCGCTTCTCTTCCTCGCGCTGACGGCGAAGCTCCGCCTGTCGCCGCTCTTCCGCTTCCCGCGCCGCTCGCGCCAGTTCGGCCTGGCGCTCGGCTTCCGCGCGTTGCTGGCGACGCTCTTCCTCCGCCAAGCGCTCCAGTTCTTCGCGAATTGCGACTTCGTCCACCACCTCGGCCGGAATTGCTTCGATCTCAACTTGCTCGGGATGCAGCGCATCCGTAATATTCAGATTCAACAATAAAAATAGGCCGACCAAAGCATGGACGGCAATAGTGACCGCCGTCGCCACGAGGTCTTGGTGCTTTTCCCCACGCCCGAGTTGCATCAACCGCAGTTACCGCTGGCTCGCCGATCCGTCCGGAGGCGCCGTGGACAAACCGACCTTGACTGCGCCAGCGTTGCGCAGCGCGGTCATGCCCTTGATGACCTGATCGTATTTGACTTCCCGGTCGGCGCGCACCAGGACTGGTGGTTGCGGTTTATGCGCCATCAGTTCCACGACATCTTGCAGTCGCGGTTCCAGAGTGTCGCAATTCACCGTTTGCGCTTTCTCCGTGCCAATCCCCAGATAACAGGCACCATCCTTCTGCACCGATAGCACCACCACTTCGGACGCTTGATCTCGGTCGTTCAACGATTCCGCCGGCGCCTTGGGCAAATCCACTTCCACTCCCTGATTGAGCAGTGGCGCGGTGACCATGAAAATGACCAGCAACACCAACATCACGTCGATGTAGGGCACAATGTTGATTTCCGCTTTCAGGCGGCCATGCGAACTGCGCCGTGCCATGACTGGTTAACCTTGGGCAACCGGGGCACGGGCGGCCTCGGCGTAGCTTTTGCGCAAGTGGTAGGATTGCCGCTGGAGGATATTGGAAAACTCCTCCATAAACGTCTCATAGCGATTGGCCAACCGGTCGACTTCATGCGCGTAGCGGTTGTAGAAAATCACTGCGGGGATGGCCGCGAACAGACCCATCGCGGTCGCGACCAGCGCCTCGGCGATACCCGGCGCCACCTGCGCCAGCGTGGCCTGCTGCGCTAGACCCAACGCCCGGAACGCGTTCATGATGCCCCAAACTGTGCCGAACAGGCCGATGTACGGACTGGTGGAGCCCGTTGTCGCCAGCAGTGACAGATAGACCTCCAGATCGTCCAACTCGCGCGAACCGGCCGCTCGCATCGCCCGTTGCGCGCCACTGACCACGGACTCCGGGTCCACGGTCGGTTGGGAACGCAAGCGCAGGAACTCCTGAAAGCCCGCCAGGAAAATCGCCTCCATCCCCCAAATCACTTCCTTTTGGCGATTGATGCGCGCATACAACGACGCCAGATCGATCCCCGACCAAAAATCGTCCTCGAACTGGTTCGCCGCCCGCCGCGCGGAAGTCAACACCATGCCCTTCTTACCGATCACCCACCACGAGCTCAGCGAAATCAGCACCAATCCCAACAGGACCAGTTGCACGATCAGGCTAGCGTTAGTGATCAGGCTCCAGAACGACAAATCATGGGTCACCGACAATCTCCCTCATCAACTGCCGGGGCAACCGGCGTGCCCGGAAATTCTCCGCATCGATACATGCGACCTTGACTCGCGCGCCGCACAACACTTCGGTGGAATTGGCCCGACGGATGCTCTGGGCGAAAGTGAGGCTGGCGCCGCCTACTTCCGCGACCTGGCTAACGACCTCCAACAGATCGTTGAACCGGGCCGGCCGATGATAGTCCATGCTCAGCGTCCGCACCGCGAATAACACTCGCCGGTCGCGCAGCAGGACGTCCTGCTCGAAACCGCGGGCGCGCAACCATTCGGTGCGGGCGCGCTCCATGAACTTCAGATAGTTAGCGTAATACACCACCCCGCCGCTATCGGTATCTTCATAGTAAACCCGCACCGGCCAGACAAACATTTCCCGTTTCCACTAAAATCGATTTTGCCTATCCCAACAATGCCGCTGCTCCATCCGGAGCCGCGTAAGTCCATGGAGATCCCTCATCATGCGCGCCCTTATTGTACCGGTCCTGCTGCTGGTTGCCCTGCCTGTTTTCGCGGCGACTCCGTTGACCTTCGAAGAGGTCGACACCGATGGCGACGGCTTGATCAGCGCCGATGAAGCCGCCAGCGTCGAGAGGCTGGATTTCGACGCCGCCGACACCGACGCCGACGGCACCCTCAGCGTGGACGAATACGACATCGCCGTGGCAAAACTGCCGCCAGTCGCCGAACCGACTGTCCCGGATAATGGCGAGGCGGCGATGCCCACAACGCCTCCAACCCTGACCACGCCCACCATCCCCGAAGGCACGCAACCCCAGATGCCGTCTACTCCAGCCAAGCCCTGACCCACTAAGGCGCGGCGCCGAACAGATCGCCGCCGCTCGCCGGGCCGGTGGCCAAACCGAAATGGCGGTAGGCATGCGTGGTCGCCAGTCGGCCGCGTGGCGTGCGCATCAGAAACCCCTGCTGGATCAGATACGGCTCCAACACGTCTTCGATGGTGCCGCGCTCCTCGCCCAGCGCGGCCGCCAACGTGTCCAGCCCCACCGGCCCGCCACCGAACTTATCGATCATCAGCCACAACAACCGCCGATCCAACTCGTCGAAACCGTGCTCGTCCACTTTCAGCAGATCGAGCGCCCGCCGAGCCACCTCGACGGTGATCCGCCCGTCCGCTTTCACTTGGGCGAAATCGCGCACCCGCCGCAACAGCCGATTGGCAATGCGGGGCGTGCCGCGCGAGCGCCGACCGATTTCCATCGCGCCCTCGGCATCATCGGCCTCGATCCCGAGAATGCGCGCCGAGCGGGCCACGATCTCGGTCAGTTCCTCCGGCGTGTAAAACTCCAGCCGGTGCACGATGCCAAAGCGGTCCCGCAACGGCGAGGTCAGCAAACCGGCGCGGGTGGTGGCGCCAACCAGGGTGAACGGCGGTAAATCCAGCTTGATCGAGCGCGCCGCCGGTCCCTCGCCGATCATGATGTCGATCTGGTAATCCTCCATCGCCGGATACAGCACTTCCTCCACCACCGGGCTCAAACGGTGAATTTCGTCGATGAACAACACGTCGCGCGGTTCCAGGTTGGTCAGCAGCGCGGCGATGTCGCCCGGCCGCTCCAGCACCGGCCCGGAGGTCTGGCGCAGATTGACGCCCATCTCGACGGCGACGATATGCGCCAGCGTGGTTTTGCCCAAACCGGGCGGGCCGAACAGCAACACGTGGTCCAAGGCCTCGGCGCGGGCACGGGCGGCCTGGACGAAAATCTCCAACTGCTCGCGCATGGCCTGCTGGCCGATGTACTCGTCCAGCCGTCGAGGGCGGACGGCCCGGTCCTGAGTGGCGTCATCGCCACTGGTGGCCGGGGAAATCAGACGGTCGGAAGGATTCATGGGCGGTGGAATCGGTGAGCTGGCGAAACTGGCGCGCGCTATCGGGAGTTTATCGATAGAAGTTTAAGACCAAACGCGAACAAACGCGCCGGTTCGCCAACGACTATGGCGGCATCAGCGGCGGACGCTGGATTGTAGCGCCAACCGGATGATCGCTTCGCTGGCGAGACCTTCGGTGTCGAGGCTCTGCACCATGCGCGAGGCTTCGGGCAGCTTGTAGCCCAGCGCCACCAAGGCGCTGATGGCGTCGTCTCGCGGCGTGGCGTCCGCCGTCACGGGGCGCTCGCCTGATGGGGTGACGGTTGCCGGATACGGGCCCAGTTCGCCGATCCGATCACGCATTTCGATGATCAAGCGCTCGGCGGTCTTCTTGCCGATGCCCGGCAACCGGGTTAACGCGGTAGCGTCGCTTTCGCGCACGCAGCGGCCGAACACCTCCACGCTCATACCGGACAAAATCAGCAGCGCCAGCCGTGGCCCCACCCCGCTCACTCGGATCAGGTTGCGGAACAGGCCACGCTCGGCGGTGCTGGCGAAACCGTACAGAGCATGGGCGTCCTCACGCACTGCCAGATGGGTGAACAAGGCGACCTCCGCACCCAGTTCCGGCAGGCTCTGAAAGGTGTTCATCGACGCTTCCAGCTCGTAACCGACGCCGTGGGCATCGATCATCAGACCGGGCGGCTGCTTCCAGATCAGCAGTCCGCGCAGGCGGCCGATCACCGCCGCCTCCCGGCCAGCACGGCGGCGGAACCGAAGCGATGCAAGGTTTGCCGAGTATGGCCATGACAGATCGCCACCGCCAGCGCGTCGGCGGCATCGGCTTGCGGCGGCTCCGGCAAGCTCAGCAGCAGGGTGATCATTCGCTGCACCTGCGACTTATCGGCGGCGCCGCTACCCACCACGGCCTGCTTGATGGCGCGCGGCGCATATTCGCTGATCGGCACGTCCGCCAGCACCACGGCGCACAGCGCCGCGCCCCGGGCCTGCCCGAGCTTGAGCGCCGAATCGGGATTGCGGTGCATGAACACCTGCTCGACCGCGACTTCCGCCGGTCGCCAGGATTGAATCACGGCGGTCAATCCTTCGAAGATGGTTTTCAGGCGCTCCGGCAGCGGCCGGTCGCTGGCGGTCTGGATGCAACCGCTGGCGATATGACGGCTGCGCAGCCCGTCCATGTCGACGATGCCGTAGCCGGTCATCCGCGAGCCGGGATCGATGCCCATCAACCGAACCATTGCCACACTCAGAGTTTCGCCAGGATATCGTCGGAAATGTCGGCGTTGGAGTAGACGTTCTGCGTGTCGTCCAGATCCTCCAGCATCTCCAGCAATTTGACCATCTTCTGGGCATCCTCGAAACCGAGGGTGGTGCTGGAGCCGGCGCGCTGGGTCACTTCCGCCGCCTCCGGTTCCAGTCCGGCGGCGGTCATGGCCTGCTTGACCTCCTGAAAGGCCGCCGGACTGGTCAGCACGTCCACCGAGCCGTCCTCGTAGCTCACCACATCGTCGGCACCGGCCTCGATGGCGACTTCCATGAGGCGATCCTCGTCGCTGCCGGCCGGATAGCTCAGTACCCCCTGCTCGACGAACTGGAACGCCACCGAACCACTGGTGCCGAGATTGCCGCCGCATTTGCCGAAGGCGTGACGGACTTCCGCCACCGTGCGGTTACGGTTGTCGGTCACGGCGTCCACCATCACCGCCACTCCGCCCGGCCCGTAGCCCTCGTAGCGAACTTCCTCGTACTCCACGCCCTCCAGCCCGCCGATGCCGCGCTTGATAGCTCGGTCGACGGTGTCCTTGGGCATGTTGGCGGCCAGCGCCTTATCCACCGCCAGCCGCAATCGCGGGTTGGCATTGGGGTCGCCGCCGCCCATGCGGGCCGCCACGGTGATCTCGCGGATCAGCCGGGTGAACAACTTGCCGCGTTTGGCGTCCTGGGTGTTTTTCCGATGTTGGATGTTCGCCCACTTGCTATGTCCAGCCATGCCAAGCCTCTTGCGTCAATTAGGCGTCAGTGCCTGAAAAATCAGGGTCAGTTTAGCATCCCCTCTTCCGGTCGCGCAGAGCGGACATGGCGAAACCGGCCGGTGGCAAAAAACGCGCAGGACTGAGCGATCGTCGTTGGATCCACCAGCATCTGCATGTGCGAAACCGGCAGGCAAATATGATCGGTCATGCCGGGAAACTGCGTTTCGACCACCGCGATCATGCCGTCGGCCGGCGCCGGCATGCCGGGAAACAACAGGCCCAAGCCGATGTTCAGGGTGCCGGCGATCGAGCCGAGTGGGTTGGGCGCGACCCAGGCTGGCGCATCGCCCATCAGCCCGCCTTCCAAACCCCGGCCCACAAACAGACCCAAGCCGCTGTCGTGCATGATGCGAGCGGCGTAGCTGCCCTGATGGGGCGTGCCCAGGGTCACGATGTGGCCAGGCCGCTGTTCGGGGTAATAGTGGAATAAATAGCGCACCACCAAGCCACCCATGCTGTGGCCCAGGAAATGAATGATCGGCGTATCCAACGGCTTCAACAAAGCGTGCAAGTCATCGGCATTTTCCGCCGGCGAGCGAGTGATGCTCGGGTAGGAATAATTCACCGTGTGGTAGCCAGCCTCTTCCAGCCAGTACTCAAGCAGTCGCATCCACAAGCCGTGCACATACAAACCATGCACCAGCACCACCGTTTCCCGCTGGACCCCCATGATCGATTCTCCCGCATTGTATTTTGGTAGGGGTGCATTCTAGCGAAATCCGCCGGCGTTCGTTTTCACCAATCCGCAAAATCGCCGTCATCTACTTGTAATAGTGTTCAAATGACACTAATATAAAGGTGTAGTTTGTACACCAACATGAAAACACTGATGAACTCGCCGACCGCCAGCCTGCCGACCCTGACCACCGACATCGTGCCGTTCGCCATTCGCGGCGAACGGCTGGAGGTGTTGCTGGCGCGACAGACCACCGGTTGGGGGTTGCCCGGCGGTCCGGTCGGCGTGGACGAAGACCTGGACGCCGCCGCCCGCCGCCAGTTGGCCGAACAAACCGGCCTGTCCGATGTGTATCTGGAGCAGTTGTACACCTTCGGCCGACCGGACCGTAATCCGGCGCGGCGGATGGTGGCGGTGGCCTACTTCGCGCTGATTCCCATTGCCAGCGGGTCGGCCGGCGTGCCGGCCGCGGGCGATGCCGCGCGCTGGGCAGCGGTGGACGAACCGCCGCCGTTGGTCCTGGATCACGGCGAGATCGTCGCGGTGGCCCGCCGCCGGTTGGCGGCCAAACTGCTGTATTCCACCATCGCCCTGCAACTCATGCCGGAGCGCTTCACCTTGAGCGAATTGCAGGCGGTCCACGAAATCATCCTGGGCGAACCGTTGGACAAGCGCAATTTCCGCAAGCGCGTACTGGCGATGGATCGCATCGAAGCCACCGGCGAGCTGGCGCGGCACGGCGGCCGACGGCCGGCCCGCTTGTATCGAGCCCTGCACCCTGGCCAGGTTGAGCTGATCAAGTAATGCGATCGACACGGTCGCCGGAGAACCACGAATGAGCGCAGTCACTGCCGAAATTTTCACCAAGGACCATCGCCTGTTGCCGGTGCAGGTGCCGCCCACCGTGATCGAGACGCTGGACTCCGCCGAAAAAGCGGCGTTGGTGGCGAAGATCGAACGCTTGCTGGTGGAACGGGACGCCGCGCTGGTTGCGCATTACTACACCTCACCCGAACTGCAGGAACTGGCCGAGGCCACCGGTGGCTACGTATCGGATTCGCTGGACATGGCTCGCTTCGGCACCGAGTGCCAAGCCAGCACCTTGGTGGTGGCGGGCGTGCGCTTCATGGGCGAAACCGCCAAGATCCTCAATCCGGAAAAACGGGTACTGATGCCGGACCTGCATGCCGAGTGCTCGCTGGATCTGGGTTGCCCTCCCGAGGAGTTCGCCGCCTTTTGCGACCAGCATCCCGAACGGACGGTGGTGGTCTACGCCAACACCAGCGCGGCGGTGAAAGCCCGTTCCGACTGGGTGGTCACCTCGGGTATCGCCCTGGATCTGATACGCCATCTGGCCGAACGGGGCGAAAAACTGATTTGGGCGCCTGACCAGCACCTGGGCGCCTATGTGCAGCGGGAAACCGGCATCGACATGCTGTTGTGGAGCGGCTCCTGCGTGGTGCATGAAGCCTTCAAGGCCAACGGGCTACGCAAGCTGCGCGCCCGGCATCCCGACGCCAAGGTGCTGGTCCACCCCGAATCGCCGCTGGATGTCATTGCCCAGGCCGATGTGGTCGGTTCGACCACGGCGCTGGTCGAAGCGGCGCGCAAGCTGCCGGCGAAAAAATTTATCGTCGCCACCGACAATGGTCTGTTCCATAAGATGAAGCAGGCGGCGCCAGACAAAATGTTCCTGGAAGCACCTACCGGCGGCAAAGGTGCAACCTGTGTCAGTTGCGCCCATTGTCCGTGGATGGCGATGAACGGTCTGCGCAACCTGGCGCGGGTACTGGAAACCGGTCGGAACGAGATCGTCATCGACGCAGCGGTGCGGGAACGGGCGGTTCGGCCCATTCGCCGCTTGTTGGAATTCGCCAAGCAGCGCAAGCAAGTGGTGCTGGGAAACAACGATGCCTGAATCGCCGCGAGCATCATCTTGCACCGCCACACCAACGCTGCTCCCACGCCGCTAGCCACCGGGTGGATCGTTCAGCGTTTGGGATCTTCCTGGATCTGCAAATGCCCCTCGCCAGCGGCTCGCGGCGGCGGCCACCGGCTTTCCAGCTTGATCCGTAGTCGCAGATTGTTGGCGGAATCGGCATGGCGGATAGCAGTCTCGTAGCTGATTCGGCTGGATTCGTATAGGTTGAACAAGGCATCGTCGAAAGTCACGATGCCTTGTTCGCTGGAGCGGGCCATCACGCTCTTGAGCTCCTTGACTCGCCCCTGAAAGATCAGCTCGGCCATCAGCGGGGTGTTGAGTAGGATCTCCACCGCCGGAACCAACCCCGGTTGGTCCTCGCGCGGCAGCAGGCGCTGCGAAATGAACGCCTTGACATTGAAGGACAGATCCATCAGCACCTGTGCCCGTTTCTCTTCGGAGAAAAAATTAATGATGCGATCGAAGGCCTGATCGGTATTGTTGGCATGCAGCGTGGTCAAACAGAGATGGCCGGTTTCGGCGAAATTGATCGCGGCCAGCATGGTCTCCCGATCCCGCACCTCGCCGATCAAAATCACGTTGGGCGCTTGACGCAGCGTGTTCTTCAGGGCCACCTCGTAGGACTCGGTATCCGTGCCGACTTCACGCTGGTCCACTAAACACTGCTTATGTTGATGGAAAAACTCGATGGGATCCTCGACGGTAATAATGTGCTCTTGGCACTGGCTATTGCGATAATCCACCATCGCCGCCATGGACGTGGTCTTGCCGCAACCGGTACCGCCGAGGAAAATCACCAGACCGCGCTGGGCCATGGCGATGTCCTGGAGAATCGGCGGTAGATGGAGTTCCTCAATGGTCGGGATCCGCTGCTGGATCAAGCGCAGCACCATACCAGCGCTACCGCGCTGGGTGAAGGCACTGACCCGAAAGCGCGCGACATCGGGAAAATTCAAGGAAAAATTGACTTCGCGATGTTGGTCGAACTCCCGCACCTGCCGGTCGTTCATGATCGAACGCACCAACAGCATGGTCTGCTGCGGCCTCAAACTCTGGTCGCCGACCCGATGTACCAACTGGTTGACCTTAAGCGCCGGCGGGCTACCAGCGGTGATGAAAATATCCGATCCCTCCAACTCCAGTAATTTAAGCGCCAACTCGTAAAGATACTGAGTCGCCCTCTCATGATCATCCACCATCTGCTCCGAATCCTGTCCCATCTTCCATCTCCTGTCGCTGATTCAAGCGCATCACGGCAAGCCGTATCCAGAGGCGATGGTCGCTTCGGCCGTCCCGACCGCGGAATCATCCGCTCGCATCACCCCACATTCCGAGTATCGCCAACTATTCCATGCCGCGCAAACCGCGCCGAAATCCGGCTTGACCACCCTCGCGCGCCACACTCCCCCCACGGCGCGCAGCCACACTCCATCGACTCCAGGAAATGATCGCCACCATGACCCACCCTCGCCATCTGTTCCAATTCGTACTACTCGCACTGTCCCTGTGCTGGGTGACTGTCGCGCCGGCCCGCACCGTCGCCGAAACCCCACTGCCGGACTTTCGCAAGCTGGTCAAACAGAACGAACCGACCGTCGTCAATATCAGCACCACCCAGACCCCCAACCGAAAGAGCCCCACCCGCATCCCCGGCCTACCGGGGCAACCGGGTGCCGACAACCCCTATCTGGAATTTTTCAAGCGCTTCTTTCAGGATCGCCCGGAACTGCCCAGCGAACACCAGACCAACTCGCTGGGCTCGGGGTTCATCCTCTCGCCCGACGGCTATATCCTGACCAATGCCCACGTTGCCCAGGACGCCGACAAGATCATCGTTCGGCTCAGCGACCAGCGGGAGCGACCGGCCAAGCTCGTCGGCGTGGACGAAATGACCGACGTCGCCCTGCTGAAAATCGATGGCGAGAACCTGTCAGCCGTGAAAATCGGCGATTCCGACGCACTGGAAGTCGGCGAATGGGTGCTGGCCATCGGCTCGCCCTTCGGCCTGGAGCACACCGCCACCCAGGGCATCGTCAGCGCGGTCGGCCGCAACCTCCCCAGCGGTACCTACGTACCGTTCATCCAAAGCGACGTCGCGGTTAACCCCGGCAGCTCCGGTGGCCCATTGTTCAACCTGCGCGGCGAGGTGGTCGGGATCAACTCGCAGATTTACAGCAGCACCGGCGGCTACATGGGCTTGTCGTTCGCCATCCCCATCAAGCTGGCGATGCAGGTAGTCGAACAGATCAAATCCACCGGTGAGGTCACCCGCGGCTGGTTGGGAGTATTGCTACAAGCAGTCAACAACGATCTGGCCGACGCGTTCAAGCTGGATCGACCGCGCGGGGCGCTGGTCGCGCAGATCCTGCCGGACAGCCCGGCCGCCAGCGCCGGCTTCAAGCAGGGCGACATCATTCTGCGTTACGGCGGCGAACCGGTGGAGGATTCCTCGCAACTGCCGCGGATGATCGGCGTGACCCCGGTCGGCAAAACCGTGCCCATGTCGATCCTGCGCAACGGTGAGCCGCTGGAAATCAAGGCCACCATCGCCCGGTTGGAAGCGATCGAGGAAACCGTTTCCACCATGGACGAATACAGTGATCCGCTGCTGCAAATCACCGTTGCCGATCTGAGCAACGAACAGCGCCGCGCCCTGGGCGCGGACGAACGCGGTGTGCTGGTCACCACGCTCGACGAGGGTCCGGCCGCGAATGCCGGCCTGTATCCGGACGACATCGTCCTGGAAGTCAATTACCTGCCGGTAAAAAGCGCCAGCCAGTTCGTGGAACTGGTCAAGGATCTGCCCAAGGGCAAGGCGGTGCCGGTGCTGGTGCGGCGGGACAACGAATCGCTGTATCTGGCCATACGCCTGCCCGAGCAGGGCTGATCCTCGAAAGGACGCCGATGAACCCGAACAATTGTCTGGACTTCGAACGACCCATCGCCGAACTGGAGGCGATGCTCAAGGAGTTGCGGCATCTCAGCGCCGAGCAGGATCTCAATATTCACGACGAGATCGCTCGGCTGGAGGCCAAGAGCAAGGCGCTCACCGACTCCGTCTTCGCCAGCCTGACCCCGTGGCAGATCTCGCAAATCGCCCGCCATCCGCTACGGCCTTACACCCTGGACTATGTGGAACGACTGTTCACCGATTTTCAGGAATTGCATGGCGACCGCGCCTTCGCCGACGATCATGCCATCGTCGGCGGGCTGGCGCGGCTGGACGGTCAGCCGGTATTGGTGATCGGCCATCAGAAAGGGCGCGACACCAAGGAGAAGATTTACCGCAACTTCGGCATGCCACGCCCGGAAGGCTATCGTAAGGCGCTGCGGCTGATGAAGCTGGCCGAGCGCTTCCGGCTGCCGGTATTGACCTTCATCGACACGCCGGGGGCCTATCCCGGCATCGGCGCCGAGGAGCGTGGGCAGAGCGAGGCCATCGCCCGCAACCTGTTCGAGATGAGCCGGCTGCGGGTGCCGGTGATCTGCGTGGTGATCGGCGAGGGCGGCTCCGGCGGGGCGCTGGCGGTCGGCGTGGGTGACCGGGTACTGATGCTGCAATACAGTACCTACTCGGTGATCTCGCCGGAAGGCTGCGCGGCGATCCTGTGGAAAAGCGCCGACAAGGCCCCCGACGCGGCCGAGGCCATGGGACTGACCGCCGACAAGCTGCACAAGCTCGACCTGATCAACGCCATCATTCCGGAGCCACCTGGCGGCGCTCACCGCGACACGACGCAGATGGCGGAAAATGTGCGCGTCGCGCTGCGGGCGCACTTGTTGCAGCTAGAGTCGCTCTCCATGGACGAGCTGCTGGAGCAACGCTACCAGCGCTTGATGGCCTACGGGGTGTTCAAGGAAGCTGCGCCGGCTATCTCGCTGCAATCGACCTGGCAAAGCAGCGTGGCCGCCTTGCTGGGGAAGGACAAGAGCGGGGAAGGATAATCTCGAATCTTCATCAATCGCCCCCGTTGCGCCGTGCTGCCCAATGAACGATGCCTGTTCCAGCTCTGCCCGCCTGCTGGATGGCCTCACCGCGCTACTCGATAACCATCCCCACATCTGTCATCTGATCGTCGGCTACAGCGGCGGCCTGGATTCCCATGTATTGCTACACCTGCTGGCGACGAACCGCGCCTGCTGGCCGGAGCGGACGCTGGCGGCGATGTATGTCGATCACGGCCTGCAAGCAGCCTCGGCTGGCTGGGGCGAACATTGCGCCCATATCTGCCACGGATTGGATATCCCCTTCCGGGTACTGAGGATCGACGCCCGGCCCTTGCCGGGAGAAAGCCCCGAAGCCGCCGCCCGTCGCGCCCGCTACGCCGCCCTCGCCGCCGAACTAGGACCGGATGCGGCCCTGCTGACCGCCCACCATCGCGACGATCAGGCCGAAACTCTGTTGCTGCAACTACTGCGCGGCGCCGGCCCGCACGGCCTAGCGGCAATGCCGACCGCCAGCCGGCTCGGTCCCAACTGGCTGCTGCGCCCGCTGCTGGAGGTGGATCGAGCCGATTTGCTGGCCTACGCCCTCAAACACGGCTTGCGCTGGATCGAGGATGTCAGCAACGCCGACACCGACTTCGACCGCAACTATCTCCGCCATCGCATCCTGCCGCTGCTGCGGGAACGTTGGCCGGCGGTCGCCCGCAATCTAGCTCGTTCCGCTCAGTGGTGCGCCGAAACCGCCGACTGGCTGGACGCCGACGCCGACGCCGACCTCGCTCGCGTTATCACCCAGCGTCCCGATACCCTGCACATCCCGACATTGCGGGCACTGGGCGAACCGCGTCAACGCAACGCGCTGCGGCGTTGGCTGCGACGGCTCGGCTTGCCGGTTCCCGATTCCCGGCAGCTACGGCACATTCTCCACGACGCCTTGACTGCCACCCGCGACCGGCAACCGTGCATCCGTTGGCTTGGCGGAGAAGTCAGGCGCTACCGGGATATGCTGCATGCTCTGCCGCCACTACCCGCGCACGACGCGCGACAAATCTTCATCTGGCGGCACGAAACCAACGGTTATCCACCGCTGGATCTACCGGGACTGGGAACGCTGCGGCTGCGGGCGACCTGCGGCGAGGGGCTACGTGCCGAGACACTGGCCGGGGCCGCGCTCACCATCCGATTCCGCCAGGGCGGCGAACGATTCCGACCGGTCGGGCGTCACCACAGTCAGGAATTGAAGAAACTGTTGCAGGAAGCCGGTATTCCACCGTGGGAGCGGGATCGCTTGCCGCTGATCTATCTCCCTTCCACGCCCACATTGTCCCACGAAGGCGGAGAAAACCAGGGTCTGTTGGCGGTCGTCGGGCTGGGTATTGCCGCCGAAGCCGCCGCCGGACCCGGCGAGCCCGGCTTCCTGCCCGTTTTGCAGTCGCCATCGGCGACAGGCTTTGGTATCTTGTAGCGTCTCTCGCCACCCCCCATCCCCGCATGACCCGATTCATCTTCATCACCGGCGGCGTGGTGTCCTCCCTGGGCAAGGGCATCGCCGCCGCCTCGTTGGCGGCCGTGCTGGAAGCCCGGGGACTCAAGGTCACCCTGATCAAGCTCGACCCCTACATCAATGTCGATCCCGGCACCATGAGCCCGTTCCAACACGGCGAGGTGTTCGTGACCAGCGACGGCGCCGAAACCGATCTCGATCTGGGTCATTACGAACGCTTCGCCTGCATGACCGCCACCCGGCGCAACAACTTCACCACCGGGCGCATCTACGAAAACGTGATCCGCAAGGAACGGCGCGGCGACTACCTCGGCGGCACGGTGCAGGTGATCCCGCACATCACCGACGAGATCAAGCGCTGCATCCGTCTGGGCGCCGGCGAAGCCGACATCGCCCTGATCGAAATCGGCGGCACGGTGGGCGACATCGAATCGCTGCCCTTTCTGGAGGCCATCCGCCAAATGGGGGTGGAGCTGGGTCGCGAGCGCTCGCTGTTCATCCATCTAACCCTGGTGCCCTACATCAAATCCTCCGGCGAGCTCAAGACTAAGCCGACCCAGCACTCTGTCAAGGAGCTGCGCTCCATCGGCATCCAGCCCGACATTCTGTTGTGCCGTTCGGATCGGGAAGTACCGGCCGGAGAGCGCCGCAAGATCGCGCTGTTCACCAACGTCGAACCCAAGGCGGTCATCAACGTCCCCGACGCCGACACCATCTACCGGATTCCGCTGTTGCTGCATGCTCAGGGTGTGGACGATATCGTCGCCCGCAAATTGCACCTGAACGATCTGCCGCCCGCCCGACTGGCCGACTGGGAAGGGGTGGTGCAGGCGATCGAGAACCCGACCGCCACGGTGAACGTCGCCATGGTCGGCAAGTACGTGGAACTGACCGACGCCTACAAGTCGCTAAACGAAGCCTTGCTGCACGCCGGCATCCACACCTGCACCCAGGTCAATATTCATTACATCGACTCCGAACAGATCGAGCGGGATGGCCTGACCTGTCTGGCTGGAATGGACGCCATCCTGGTGCCAGGCGGTTTCGGCGAGCGCGGCATCGAAGGCAAGATCGCCGCAGTACGCCACGCCCGCGAGCGACAGATTCCCTACCTGGGCATCTGCTTGGGCATGCAGGTGGCGGTAATCGAGTTCGCCCGTCATGTCGCCGGGCTGACAGATGCGCACAGCACCGAATTCCGCAAGGACACCCCATATCCGGTCATCGCTCTGATCACCGAATGGACCGATGAAGACGGTACCATCCAGCAGCGCCGGGAAAACGACGATCTTGGCGGCAGCATGCGCCTGGGCGCGCAGCCCTGCCGGTTGACGCCCAACTCGCTGGCCCGCGCCCTGTACGGTAAGGACGTGATCACCGAGCGCCACCGCCACCGCTACGAGTTCAACAACCACTACCGCGAATCGCTGAATGCCGCCGGCTTGGCCTTCTGCGGTCATTCGCTGGACGAACGGCTGGTGGAAATGATCGAACTGCCCAGCCACCCTTGGTTTCTCGGCTGCCAGTTCCACCCGGAATTCACCTCCACTCCGCGCACCGGCCATCCGCTGTTCCAGGGGTTTATCGAGGCCGCGCTCCAGCAATGTCAGCACCGCCTGGAGGCGAACCGCTCATGATGAAACTCTGCGGTTTCGAGGTCGGCCTGGATCGCCCGCTGTTCCTGATCGCTGGCCCTTGCGTGATCGAGTCCGAGCAACTGGCCCTGGACACCGCCGGGCGGCTGAAGGACATCACTGGGCGGCTGGGCATTCCGTTCATCTACAAGTCCTCGTTTGACAAAGCCAATCGCTCCTCGCACCAGAGCCCTCGCGGCCCTGGTCTGGCGGAGGGACTGAAGATCCTGGATACGGTCAAGCGCCAAATCGGCGTGCCGGTGCTGACTGACGTGCATGAATACACCCCGCTGGCGGAAGTCGCGGCCGTGGCGGACGTGCTGCAAACGCCGGCCTTCCTGTGCCGGCAAACCGATTTCATCCAGAACGTCGCCCGCCAAGGCAAGCCGGTCAACATCAAAAAGGGCCAGTTTCTCGCCCCCTGGGACATGCGCAACGTGGTCGCCAAGGCCCGCATCGCCGGCAACGATCACATCATGGTCTGCGAACGCGGCGCTTCCTTTGGCTACAATAATCTGGTGTCCGACATGCGCGCCCTGACGGTGATGCGCGCCACCGGCTGCCCGGTGGTGTTCGACGCCACGCACTCGGTGCAGTTACCGGGCGGTCAGGGCGACGTTTCCGGCGGCCAGCGCGAATTCGTGCCGGTGCTGGCCCGGGCGGCGGTGGCGGCTGGCATCGCTGGCTTGTTCATGGAAACCCATCCCGACCCGGATCGGGCGCTGAGCGACGGCCCCAACGCCTGGCCACTGGATCGAATGGAGCCTTTGCTGACCGTGCTGCAAGCTTTGGATGCGTTGGTCAAGCAACAGGGTTTCCTGGAAACCGAACTAAGCTTTTAACCCTTCATCTTCAACGCACACACAACCAGAGGAGTTTTACCGATGTCGAAAATCAAATCGGTTCATGGGCGCGAGATTCTCGATTCACGGGGTAACCCGACCGTATCGGTCGACGTGGTGCTGGAATCCGGCGCCAAGGGCACGGCCGGCGTCCCCTCCGGCGCCTCCACCGGTAGCCGCGAGGCGCTGGAACTGCGCGACGGCGACAAGAGTCGCTATCTGGGCAAGGGCGTGCTCAAGGCGGTCGCCAACGTCAACGGCGAACTGAGCGCGGCCCTGGTCGGCATGGAAGCGGCCGACAACCAGGCCGCCGTCGATCAGAAGATGATCGACCTGGACGGCACCCCCACCAAGAGCCGCCTGGGCGCCAACGCCCTGCTGGGCGTGTCGATGGCGACCGCCCACGCCGTCGCCGCCGAGAAAGGCATCCCGCTGTACAAGTACCTGAATCCCACCGGCCCCTACCATCTGCCGGTGCCGATGATGAACATCCTCAACGGTGGCGCCCACGCCGACAACAGCGTGGACATGCAGGAATTCATGATCATGCCGGTCGGTGCACCCAGCTTCCGCGAAGCCCTGCGTTGGGGCGCGGAAGTGTTCCATGCGCTGAAGGCGGTGCTGAAGAAGCAAGGCATGAACACGGCGGTCGGCGACGAGGGTGGTTTCGCGCCCAACCTGCCGTCCAACGAAGCCGCGTTGGACGTGGTGATGGAAGCCATTCGCCAAGCCGGCTACACCCCAGGCAAGGATCTGTACATCGCGCTGGACTGCGCCAGCTCCGAGTTCTACAAGGACGGCAAGTACGTGCTGGAAGCGGAAGGCAAATCCTTTAGCGCCAACGAGTTCTCCGACAAGCTGGCGGATTGGGTCAACCGTTATCCCATCGTGTCCATCGAGGACGGTCTGGACGAGTCCGATTGGGCCGGCTGGGCCTATCTGACGCAGGTGCTGGGCAAGAAGACGCAACTGGTCGGCGACGACCTGTTCGTGACCAACACTTCGATCCTCAAGCGCGGCATCGACGAAGGCATCGCCAACTCGATCCTGATCAAGGTCAACCAGATCGGCACCCTGACCGAGACGCTGAACGCGATCAACATGGCCGCCGCCGCCGGCTACACCTCGATCGCCTCACACCGCTCCGGCGAAACCGAGGACAGCACCATCGCCGATCTGGCCGTGGCCACCGCCGCCAGCCAGATCAAGACCGGCTCGCTCAGCCGCTCCGACCGGGTCGCCAAGTACAACCGGCTGCTGGTGATCGAGGAAGAGCTGGGTTCCGCCGCCACCTATCCGGGCAAGGCCGCGTTCAACGTATTCCGCGACTAAGCGGGACGCGAACGGCGGTTTCGGTGCTTTCCCCTCGAACCGAAACTGCGGCTTCCGCGCCTCCTCGCCCCACCGGGGTCCGAAGAGGCGCGGAAGCGTTGGCCCACACCGATAGCACCGCAAGGCCCAATTCCCCCTTTCCCGATCCCCGAATCATGCAGATCCTGGTGGCGGCGCTCATCGCCGTGCTGGTCTTTCTACAATACCTGCTATGGATCGCCGAAGACGGCGTCCGGCAAACCCATGCCCTGCAAATCGCCGTCCAGGCACAACAGGAGGACAATGAGGCACTGGCCGAGCGCAACAGCGCGCTGGCGGCCGAAGTCGAGGATCTGAAGCGTGGCTTGATGGCCATCGAGGAACGGGCACGCTCCGACATGGGCATGATCCGCAAGGACGAAACGTTCTATCGCCTGCTCGAACAGCCGCCGGAAGCGACCCCGACCCCATCCAGTCCACCCGCCGCCGACAAACCCTCCGCCAAGCGACGGCATTGAGCGAACCTCCCAAGTCCCCATTCTCTCCGGCCGCCCCCCGGCATTGGGTGTTGATACCCGCCGCCGGTGCCGGCAAACGCATGGGTTCGGCCATCCCCAAGCAATACCTGCCGCTGGCCGGCCGACCGGTCATCGCCCACACCCTGGATATTTTCCTGCAACACCCGCGCATTGCCGGCTTGGTGGTGATCGTCGGTGGCGAGGACGAGTGGTGGCCAGAGATAGCCGCGCACCTCGCGCCCGCCAAACCGTTGTGGGTGGCCGAAGGCGGCGCGGAGCGCTGCCATTCGGTGTCGAACGGATTGGAGGCGCTGCGCGGGCACGCGCATCCCAGCGACTGGGTTCTGGTGCACGACGCCGCCCGCCCCTGCCTGATCGACGCGGATCTGGACCGACTGCTGGACCAACTGGCGGACGATCCGGTCGGCGGGTTGCTGGCCGCGCCGGTGCGCGACACCCTGAAACAGGCGGATGGAACCGGACGGGTCGCGACGACCGTGGATCGGTCGCGGCTCTGGCACGCGCTGACCCCGCAGATGTTCCGCTTGGAACTGCTGCACGAATCCTTGCGCGCGGCACTGGCCGAAGGCTTACTGGTAACGGACGAAGCGGCGGCGCTGGAGGCGGCCGGTTTCTCCCCCCGATTGATCGAGGGCCGGGCGGACAACCTGAAAATCACCCGACCGGAGGATCTGGCTCTGGCCGAGTTTTATCTTGCCAGAAAACAGAGAACGGAGGACGGGGAACAGGAAGCGAAAAAATCCCCTGCTCCCCATCCCCCAAACCCCGGATGCATGCGCATCGGTCACGGTTTCGACGTACACGCCTTCGGGCCGGGTGAATTCATCACCCTGGGCGGGGTCCGTATCCCACACGCTTGTGGGCTGGTCGCTCATTCCGATGGCGACGTGCTGCTGCACGCATTGTGCGATGCGTTGCTGGGCGCGGCCGGCTTGGGCGACATCGGCCGTCACTTTCCCGATAGCAGCACGGCGTTCAAAGACATCGACAGCCGGATTCTGCTGCGACAGGTGGTGACGCTGCTGCGGGAACGACATCTGACGGTCGGCAACGTGGACGCCACCATCGTCGCCCAAGCCCCCAAAATGGCCCCGCACATTGCCGCCATGCGGGAGCATATCGCCGCCGACCTGGGCATCGAACCGGACCGGATCAACGTCAAGGCCACCACCACCGAGCGGCTGGGCTACGTCGGTCGCGGCGAGGGTATCGCCGTTCATGCGGTGGCTCTTCTGATCGCTTGATATCCATCCCCGGTGAATCACGTAGTCCGGCAGACCGCCACCGTTTGCAAGGACAAAAAACCGGCGGAAATCGAACGATCGATCCTCATCGCCGAGCACAATGCTCAGCCCGCCCATTCCTCCACAATCACCCTTTAGCGCCAACGCCATGTCCGATTATCCTGACCTTACCGTCTTGCCTCACGCTTACGGCCAACCCTATTCGCACGGTCGCTTGCGCGCCATACCCGAGGATTTTCAGGTGCGCGAGGAGCTGGATTTCACCCCGGACGGCGCCGGCGAGCATATCTGGCTATGGGTGCGCAAGCGTGGCGCCAACACCGAATGGGTGGCCCGGCAACTGGCGCGGCAAGCCAGTGTGCCGATGAGTGCGGTGAGTTACGCCGGATTGAAGGACCGCCACGCCGTCACCGAACAATGGTTTTCGGTGCATCTGCCTGGTAAAGCCGACCCAGACTGGAGCACCGATCCCGACTCCGATTTCGCGGTGCTCGAAGCGGCGCGCCATTCCCGCAAGTTGCGGCGCGGCGCTCTGCGCGGCAACGCCTTTCGCATCGTGGTGCGCGAGCTGGACGGCGATCCGACCGAACTGGCGGCGCGGTTCGAACGCATCGCCGCGACCGGCGTCCCCAATTATTTCGGCGAACAGCGCTTCGGCCGGGAGGGTGGCAATCTGGAACGGGCTGCGGCCATGTTCGAGGGACGGGAAAAAGTGCGTGATCGCCAACAACGGAGCCTGTATCTGTCCGCCGCCCGTTCGGCGCTGTTCAACGCCGTACTGGCCCGACGAGTGGTCGAGGGTAGTTGGAATCAGGCGCTGCCCGGCGAAGTGCTGATGCTGGCCGGCAGCCACAGCATCTTCGCGATTGAGGAAGCCGACGACACGATCCGGCAGCGGATCGCTGCCTTCGACCTGCACCCAACCGGCCCGCTGTGGGGTGTCGGCGAATTGTCGAGCACCGGCGCAGCGCGGGAACTGGAAACGGCGGTAGCCACCATTCTGCCGCGCTTTTGCGATGGGCTGACGGCGGCGGGGCTGAAGCAGGAGCGGCGGGCACTGCGGCTGATGGTGCAAGATGCGACGCTGGAATGGTCCGAACCCGGCGTCGCCGTACTCGGTTTCCGCCTACCGGCCGGCGCCTACGCAACCACGGTGCTGCGGGAATGGATCGAGTCGGATATCGACCCGGCGCGTTGATCCCTGATCGCATTCAACCCTTCGCGCCGGTCCGGCTCCGGCAAACAGGGTGACGCACGGTGAGAATCAGCGCCGACGGTCGGGAAGTTTTGAACCGAATCCGGCTCAAATCACCCTGGAAAACCGCTGCTGGCGCTGATCGCGCAGATAGCGGTCGAACACCATGCAGATATTGCGGATCAACAGCCGGCCCGGCGGCAGTACCCGGATGCCGGTTTCCGACAACTCCAGCAATCCATCTGCTTGCAGATCGGCCAGCTCCGTCAGTTCCGCCGCGAAATAATCCCGAAAACCGATACCGAACCGCCGCTCGACAGTGGCGAAATCCAGGCTGAAGTGGCAGATCAGATCGGTGATCACCACCCGCCGCAAGCGGTCGTCGGCATCCAGCCGTACCCCCCGGAACACCGCCAGCCGCCCCTCGTCGATCCGCGCGTAATAATCCTCCAGCGTCTTGCGGTTCTGGCTGTAGCTGTCGCCCACCATGCCGATGGAAGTTGCGCCCAGCCCGATCAGATCGCAGTCGGCGTGGGTGCTGTAACCCTGGAAATTGCGGTACAGCGTGCCCGCCTGCTGTGCCATCGCCAGTTCGTCGTCCGGTTTGGCGAAATGGTCCATGCCGATATAAACGTAGCCCGCCGCAGTGAGCCGCTCGATGGCGGTCTTGAGGATCTCCAGCTTCTCCGCCGGCGGCGGCAAGGCATTGGCGTCGATCTGGCGCTGGGTCTTGAACAGCTCCGGCAGGTGCGCGTAATTGAACACCGACAGCCGGTCGGGACCCTGAGCCACGATCTCGTCCACGGTGTGACCGAAACGGGCGGCGCTTTGGTGCGGCAGGCCGTAGATCAAATCCACGCTGATCGACTTGAAGTCCTCGCGCCGGGCGGCGTCCATCGTCGCGAAGGTGATCGCCTGAGGCTGAATCCGATTGACCGCCCGTTGTACTTGCGGATCGAAATCCTGCACCCCCAGGCTCAGCCGGTTGAAACCCAGCTCACGCAACAAGGCGATGGTGCGCTCATCGGTTTCGCGCGGGTCCACCTCGATGGAATATTCGCCGCTGTCGTCGTCCAGCAAGCGGAAATGTTCCCCCGTCACCCGCATCAATTCCCGCATCTCGGCGGCGCTGACGAAGGTGGGTGTGCCACCGCCCCAATGCAACTGAGTCACCGGCCGGGAGCGCTCGAACAGCGCGCTCTGCAGAGCGATTTCCCGGTGGAGATGGTCGAGATAAGGCGCGGCGTGGCGACGGTTCTTGGTGACGATCTTGTTGCAGGCGCAGTAGAAACAGACCGTGTCGCAGAACGGAATGTGGAAGTATAGCGACAGCGGCCGGCCGCTGGCGTTGCTGGCAACGGCTTGCTCGCGATACTCCGCTTCGCCGAAGCCCTCGTGAAACTGCACGGCGGTCGGGTAGGACGTGTAGCGCGGCCCGGCCTTGTCGTACTTGCGGATCAAGGCAAGATCGAAAACGAGGTCGGTGTTCATGATGATCGTTGGCCCCAGGGTGTGGGCTGACCGAAGAAATAGCCCTGGGCATAGTCCACGCCCAGTTCGCGCAGACGTTCGACGATGGCCAGGCTATGGGTGTATTCGGCGATGGTTTGGATACCCAGGGTATGGCTCATCTGATTGATCGCCGCCACCAGGGCACAATCGCTGGCATTGTCGGTCATGTCCTGGACGAAGCTGCCGTCGATTTTGAGGTAATCGACCGGCAGGGTCTTGAGGTAGTGGAACGAAGACAGACCGCTGCCGAAATCGTCCAGCGCGAACTGGCTGCCGCGGCGCTTGAGCGCCGTCATCAATTCGATGGCCTGCCGCAAATTCTGAATGGCGGCGGTTTCGGTGATCTCGAAACACACTCGTTCGGGCGGGAAGGCGTGGGCGGCGAACTGGGCTTCGATAAAGTCGAGCAGAGTCTCGTCGCTGAGGGAATTGCCGGACAGGTTGATGGCGATCCGGGCGCCGGTCTGGCCGATACCGTCGGCGTACTCGCGAAACGCCGCCTGAATCACCCAGCGGTCGATGGCGCCCATCATGCCGTAGCGTTCGGCGGCCGGAATGAAGGCGGCGGGCAACACCAGTTCACTGTTCTCGTACTGATGGCTTTTATGCACCACGCGCAGCAGCACTTCATAGCGCGCAGGGCGACGGTCGGACCCACCCAAGGGAACGATGGGTTGATAATGCAATCGAAATCGCTCCTGTTCCAAAGCGTCGCGCAAGCCGGCCGCGCCCAGGATTTCGCCGTGGTGTCGCACCGTTTCGGTATCTTCCCGTTGATAGAGGTGCACACGATTGCGGCCCAGCTTCTTGGCGATATAACAGGCGACGTCGGCTTGAGTGAACAGTTGGGTGGTGTTTTGCGACTCCGCCGTGATCGGTACCAGGCCGATGCTGACCCCGATCTGGTAAGTCAGGCCCTCCCAGTGGAAGCGGTGGTTGTGGATGGCGCTCACCACGGTTTGGGCGATACGCTGGGCACGTTCCAGCGGACAGTTGTCCAGCAGCAGGCCGAACTCATCGCCGCCAATGCGTGCCAGCGTATCGCGCCCGCGGAACATGCCGGACAGGATGACATTGATTTGTCTGAGCAGTTCGTCGCCCGCCGCATGACCGGCGGTGTCGTTGACGACCTTGAACTGATCCAAGTCCAGATAGCATAGCGCGTGCAGTGCCCCAAACTGCTGAGTGCTGTTCAGTGCCCGTTTCAGCCGCCGCTCGAATTCCGGCCGGTTGATCAAACCGGTCAAGGCGTCATGGGTAGCCTCATACTCCAACTGACGGGCCAACTGGCGATTTTCGGTGACGTCGTGAAACACCAGCACGACGCCCAGCACTTGGCCACTTCGACCGCGAATCGGCGCCGCCGTATCGTCAATATGATATTCCCGCCCATCGCGACTGATCAGTATGGAGTAGTCGGCCAAGCTGACGATCTTTCCTTCCTGGAGACAACGTGCCACCGGATTGGAAATTGGCTGGCGTGTTTGCTCATTGATAATGAGGAAGATGGCATCGATGG
>WBZT01000564.1_pt1 | contig 29497 bp, 22 predicted proteins | sample 5204241 | NCBI WGS metagenome assembly WBZT01 (sample SAMN12344358, study PRJNA552823) | activated sludge metagenome | biome: Activated sludge suspended growth; feature: Nitrification reactor; material: Wastewater; isolation source: activated sludge from nitrification reactor of wastewater... | reverse complement strand
GCTTCGCTGGGCCAGGGCCTCATCCGCCGCCATGAGCTTGACCATCGTGTCAATCGTGTCGTCGCGCAGCCGCAGCAGCCGGTATTGCGCGAGGATGATTTCCGCCACGCGGTTGGATTTCGCGGCGTCTTCGAGCTTCAACAGCGCCAGAATGTCGGTGGTGCGTTGCGCGATGGCCGCGACGTACGAGGCTTCGATTTCCGCGGTGGTGAGCGGCGGCGAAGTTTCCTGCGCCGAGGCGAAGCTTGCCAAAGTGACGGTGGCAAGGGCGGCAAGGATGACCCGGACGGAGTGGCTGGGTTTCATAACGCGCCCAAACTAGCAGACTCCGGCCAGCCTGTCATGAAAAAGCCGGCGGCGGCGTGGCAACGAGCGGGCGGGTGCGGACGCTTGCCCTAACGGAAAGTGTGCAACTCAGAGGTCCCCCCTCGGAGCGCGACCTTCAGGTCGCATCCACGTGCGGACGGGATTGCGGGACACGATTGGCGTGCGGGCTTGCGGACGCTGAAGCGGCGTAAACGCCGCGCCCCGCGCGGGTTTGGATTCGGGGGCAGTGTCAAGATGCGCCCTAACGGAAGGGCATGGACGAATTTTACAGTGCGGAAATTGCGCTGCGGAGCTACAAACAGGAGCTGGCTGATGAAGAGTGAACTTCGTTTTGGGGCGCCCTGGGCCACGGTGGTGAAGATCGTGACGGTGGCGACATGTGCGTTGCTGGCGGGTGTGACGGTGTGCGGGTTGGTGGGCCTGCCCGCAAGCGTGCCGCGCCTTGCCTCGACAATCATGGTGGTTCTTCCCATCGCGATCCTGCTCGGCACGCTGCCATTCATGGTGCTCGGCTATGTTCTCCGCGACGATGAAATGCTGATCGAGCGATTCGGCTGGGCGAATCACATCCCGTTGACCACCGTGGTTTCGGCCACGGCAGATGCCGACGCGATCCGTGGTTCGATTCGTCTGTGCGGCAGCGGCGGGCTGTTCGGCTTCTTCGGTTGGTTTCGTAATGGCCGATTGGGGGTGTATCGCGCCTACGGCACGGATCCCAAGCGATGTGTGGTGCTGAAACTGACCCACCGCACGATCATCATCACGCCCGACGATCCACAACGCTTCGTGGCGGAACTGATCGCGCGCCGGAAGGGCGGCGTTGCCGCAGCCGGTTGAACGGCTGCTGGCCATCGCAGTTCAATCGCAATTTGGGTTTGTCGCCGGCCTTGCGGCGGGATACAGATTGCGGGAAGCCATGAACGTTCGCGTCGCACTCGTGCTGTTTGCTCTCTGGTGGGCGGTTAAAATCACCCTCGCTTCCGCGGCCACGCCCGCTTCCACCCGCCTCGAATACAACCGCGACGTGCGCCCCATCCTTTCGGAGAATTGTTTCCCCTGTCACGGCCCGGACTCGGCGGCGCGCAAAGCCAGGTTGCGGCTTGATTATTTCGAGCACGCTACGGCGCCGCGGCCGGACAGCCGGCCCGCGGTCGTGCCCGGCAAGCCCGACGAAAGTGGATTCGTCAGCCGCATATACGACACCAACGAAGATGACGTGATGCCGCCGGCCAAGACGCACAAAGTTCTCACGGCCGCGCAAAAGGACCTGCTGAAACGCTGGATCAGCGAGGGCGCGAAGTATCAGCCGCATTGGTCGCTCATCGCGCCGACGCGGCCGGCACCGCCAAAAGTTCGCGCTGCGAAGTGGGTGCGCAACCCGATTGATAATTTCATTCTCGCCCGGCTCGAAACGGAAAAGCTCAAGCCCGCGCCGGAAGCGGATCGCCGCACGCTCGCGCGCCGGCTTAGTCTCGACCTCACCGGTTTGCCGCCGGTGCCCGCGGACGTCGAGGCGTTCGTGAGCGACAAATCACCGGACGCTTACGACAAGCTCGTGGACAAATTTCTCGCGTCGCCGCACTGGGGCGAGCATCGCGGTCGCTACTGGCTTGACGCCGCGCGTTACGGTGACACGCACGGCATTCACATTGATAATTTCCGCGAGATTTGGGCGTATCGCGACTGGGTCATCAACGCGCTGAACAAAAATATTTCGTTCGATCAGTTCACCATCGAGCAACTCGCCGGCGACTTGCTGCCCAACGCGACGCTCGAACAGAAAATCGCCAGCGGCTTTAATCGCTGCAACATCACAACGAGCGAGGGAGGCGCGATTGACGAGGAGTATCTCGTGCTCTACGCGCGCGACCGCACGGAAACCACGTCGCAAGTCTGGCTCGGCACGACCGCGGGTTGTGCGGTTTGCCACGATCACAAATACGACTCGCTTTCGCAGAAAGAATTCTATTCGCTCTCGGCGTTCTTCAATAACACGACGCAGAAGGCGATGGACGGAAACGTAAAGGACACGCCGCCCATTCTCGTCGTGCCGAAGGCTGAGGACCGCAAACGCTGGGATGCGCTGGTGAAGGACAAGGCGGCTGGTCAGAAGCGGATTGACGATCGGAAGAGCGCGGCGAAGCCGGACTTCGAATTGTGGCTGACGAATAGTGCGGCGGCAAAACTGACCGCTGCTTTGCCGGTGGAAAGACTGCTTGCGCATCTTCCGCTCTCGGACAATTCGGAGACCAATCTGACGATCACCGTCGGCGGCGAAACGCGCACGCTTTCGTTCACGACGAACCTGACCTGGCAGGACGGCGCGGTGGCGGAAAAAGCTTTCAGGGTCCGCACGGCAACGACGCCGGAAATTTCCGACGTGGGCGATTTCGAGCGCGACCAATCCGTCACGTACGCGGCGTGGGTGAAACTCGGCGGTGCGAACAGCGGCGCAGTGTTCGCACGCATGGATGAGGACAAAGATTTTCGCGGCTGGGATTTGTGGCTCGAAGGCGGCAAGCCCGGCACGCACATCATCCACATATGGCCCGAGGACGCGATCAAGGTCGTCGCGAAAAAGGAGCTACCGAAGGATCGTTGGGCGCACGTGGCGATCACGTACGACGGTTCGTCGAAAACAAGCGGCGTGAAAATTTACGTAGATGGCGAGTTGCAGGAGTTCGACATTCAGGCGGACAAGTTGCAGAACACGATCCGTGCGACCGTGCCGTTCAAGATCGGCCAGCGAAGCAAAAGCAGCGCAGTGGAGAAGACCGGCGTGCAGGACGTGCGCTTTTATGGCCGCGCATTGACGCAGGACGAGGTGCGCGATCTCGGCAACAAAGCCCGTATGGCGTGGCTCGCTTCGAGGCCCGCCGAAAAACGCAGCGAAAAGGAAAGCGAAGAACTGTTTACGCGGTGGCTGACTAGCGGCGACGAGGGATACCTGGCCGCGGTCAAGGCGTTCGAGAAACTCAAGGGCGAGGAGAGCGAGATCAAGATGCGCGGGACGATTGCACACGTGATGAACGAGCGCGACTCGGCGGCGGAAGCCTATCTGCTTTATCGCGGGGAATACGATCAGCGGCGGGACAAGGTCACACCGCTAACGCCAGCCGCGTTGCCGCCGATGCCCGATGATCTTCCGCGCAACCGGCTCGGGCTCGCGAAGTGGTTGTTGCGTCCGGAGAACCCGCTGACGGCGCGCGTCACGGTGAACCGTTTCTGGCAGGAATTGTTCGGTGCGGGCATCGTGCGCACCGCGGGCGATTTCGGCGTGGCCGGTGAAATGCCATCGCATCCCGAACTGCTCGACTGGCTAGCCGTCGAGTTCCGCGAATCGGGCTGGGACGTGAAAAAGTTCTTCAAGCTGATGGTCACGTCCGCGACGTACCGTCAGTCCGCCGCGACCGCACGCGAGAAACTGGTGCGCGACCCCGCGAACCGTCTGCTCGCGCATGGGCCGCGATTCCGCATGGACGCCGAAATGATTCGCGACTACGCGCTGGCGTCGTCCGGCCTGCTCGTGGACAAACTTGGTGGGCCGAGTGTGAAACCTTATCAGCCGGACGGCGTGTGGGAGGCGGTGGCGATGCCGAACAGTGACACGGCGATTTACAAGCGCGACTCGGGCGACAAGCTGTATCGCCGCAGTCTTTACACTTTCATTAAACGCTCCGCGCCGCCCGCGCAGATGGATATCTTCAATGCGCCGAATCGCCAGACCTGCACCGTGCGCCGTGACCGCACGGACACGCCCTTGCAGGCGCTCATGACGCTGAACGATGAGCAATTCGTCGAAGCCGCGCGGCATCTCGCGCAAGAAACGCTCAAGTCCGGCTGCGCGAAGGACGCGGAACGTTTGGACTTCATGGCCGAACGGCTGCTGGCCCGCGCGTTCCGGGCCGAGGAACGGAAAGTGGTTGAGAGTGGCTTGAAGGATTTGCTGGCGCACTATCGCGCCGAGCCGAAGGAAGCGGAGAAACTGATCGCGGTCGGAGAATCCAAAGCCGACGCGTCGCTGGATAAGCCCACGCTGGCGGCTTACACGATGGTGGCGAATCAGTTGATGAACCTGGATGAGGTGCTCAATAAATGACGAAGGCCGAATGACGAAAGAATGTCGAAGCACCAATGACGAATGGCGAAAACAACAGCGGGCCGGAGCGGGAATATGATCTTGAGGAGCGCACGGCCGTGTTTGGCGAAGCGATCATCGGTTTCGCGCTCAAGTTGCCGCGCGATCCGGTGATCACGCCATTGATTTCACAGGTCGTTCGGTCAGGAACGAGCGTCGGAGCGAATTATTGCGAAGCTGATGACGCGGTTTCGCGCAAAGAGTTTAAGAACAAGATCGGCACCTGCAAAAAGGAAGCGCGCGAGACGAAGTTTTGGTTGCGACAAATCGCTGCCGCCGCACCTGCTTCCAAAACCGAGTGCCGGAAGCTGTGGCAGGAAGCAAAAGAGTTACATTTGATTTTCGCGAAAATATGGCGCAGTTAACCAGATCCACCAGCGAGCGATTCGAGCATTTGAACATTCGTGCTTCTTTCGTCATTCGGATTTCGTCATTCGTCATTATCCCATGAATCCTTTTCCCGATTTCACCCCGCACCCGCTCTTCCAAGACTACGTTCGCTCCGAAACGCGCCGGCAATTCCTCCGGCGCGGCGCGAGCTTTCTCGGCACGGCGGCACTGGCGGCCCTCGCGCCGGGCTTGTTGCAGGCGAGCCCGAAGAAAACCGCCGCCACGGACAAGACGCTCGCCCCCGGTCCGCATTTCGCGCCGAAGGCAAAACAGGTCATTTACCTCCACATGGTCGGCGGGCCGTCGCAGATTGACTTGTTTGATTACAAGCCGGTGATGGGTGAGTGGTACGACAAGGATTTGCCGGAAACCATCCGCATGGGCCAGCGGCTCACGACGATGACCAGCGGTCAGGCGCGGTTTCCGATCGCGCCATCGAAATACAAATTTGCGCAACACGGCCAGAACGGGATGTGGGTCAGTGAGCTTTTTCCGAACAAGGCGAAGATGGTGGATGACCTTTGCTTCATCCGCTCGATGCACACCGAGGCGATCAATCACGAGCCGGCCATCACTTACATGCAGACGGGAAACCAGATCACCGGCCGGCCGTGCCTCGGCGCGTGGGTTTCGTATGGCCTCGGCTCCTTGAACGCGGACTTGCCCACGTTCGTCGTGCTCGTTGCGAAGCCGACGAACACGGAACAAATTCAAGCCATCTCGGCGCGCCTCTGGCAGTCCGGCTATCTGCCCGGTGAACACGCGGGCTGCTCCTTCCGTTCGGCGGGCGATCCGATTCTGTTCATCAACAACCCCGCTGGCGTGGACGCAAAAGTGCGGCGCAAATCCCTCGACGGGTTGAAGGCGCTGAACGAGATGAATTACAAACTCGTCGGTGATCCCGAAACGCACACGCGCATTTCGCAATACGAACTGGCGTTTCGGATGCAATCGAGCGTGCCCGACCTCACGAACATCGGCAGCGAACCGGAGTCCACTTACAAACTCTACGGCGAGGACGCGAAGAAGCCGGGCACGTTTGCGAACACCGCGTTGCTTGCGCGGCGCATGATCGAACGCGGCGTGCGCTTCGTGCAGATTTACCACAACAACTGGGACACGCACGCGAACGTGAACGGCCGCCTGCCCATGCAATGCAAAGACGTGGATCAGGCCTGCTACGGTTTGATTCAGGACCTCAAAGCGCGCGGGATGCTCGACTCCACGCTCGTTGTCTGGGGTGGCGAGTTCGGTCGCACGATCTATTCGCAAGGCGGCTTGAGCAAGGACAACTACGGCCGCGATCATCATCCGCGCTGTTTCACAATGTGGATGGCCGGCGGCGGCGCCCGGCCCGGCACGATCCACGGCGAGACCGACGACTTCTCCTACAACATCGTGAAAGACCCGGTTCACATCCACGACTTTCACGCCACCGTGCTGCACCTGCTCGGCTTCGAGCACGAGAAGTTCACCTACCGCCACCTTGGCCTTGATCAACGCCTCACGGGGGTCGATCCGGCGCACGTGATCAAGGAATTGCTCGCTTGATAACAAAGGCAAGCGCTCGCCGCGCAAGGCCCGCTTGCATTCGCTCCGGTCATTTTTGATAATCCACAGCTATGAAGAATGCCCCGTTGCTCGTAGCCACGTTGATTGCTGGCGCCAGCCTAACGGCTGGGGCCGGAATTGACATCGCCAAACTTCCGCCGGCCGCCGCGAAGAAGGACGTGACTTACGCCAAGGATATCAAACCGCTGTTCGACGCCTCTTGCATTCGTTGTCACGGCGCGGAACGTCCCAAGGCCGGCCTGCGACTGGACACTCTTGAAGCCGTTCTGAAAGGAAGCAAGGAAGGCCCGGTGGTGGTCAAAGGCGACGGGGCCAAAAGTATTCTCGTCGCGGCAATTTCCCAACTGGATCCCGAAACCGCGATGCCGCCGAAGCCGCGCGCCGGACGCGGCGGTCCCGGCGGCCCAGGTGGACCGGGAGGCAGGAAACGCGAGGGCGGACCCGGCGGGTGGGCTGGTCCACATGGCACGAATGCCCCGGCTGGAGGCCCGGGAGGTGGCGGTGGAAACTTTCAACCACCGAAGCCGCTGACGCCCGATCAGGTTGGTTTGGTCCGCGCGTGGATGGATCAGGGCGCGAAATAATCTCCGTCGAGATGGCGCAGCCGGCAGCGAAGGTCGGCGGCTTTTTTGGTAAGTTGTGGCACGGGCCGACTTTCAGGCCAGGCTGACTGGATCAATATCCACCGTCAAAGCGACATCCTCCGGCAGGCTCAATCCCGCGGTGATGAACGTGAGCGCACGACTCAGCCGGCTCATTGCGCGGGTCCGAAGCATGAGTTGGTAACGGTAGAACGTCTCCGCTCGCAGCAGCGGCGCCGGGGCTGGACCGGCGATGATCAAATCCCGAAAACCTGCGGTTGAGGTCGCAGGTTGCGGGCCGGCGGAGGAAAGGAGCAGCGGAGCTTTCTCGCCCGAAGCCATCGGGCTCGCGCCGGCTCCTTTTTTGCGCTTATCCTGTTCCTCCTTCTCCACCACAAGCTGGTCCAATTCGCGCCGGACGTGCGCCGCGGAAAACTTCACTTTTTCCTCGTTGCGCCCCTTCAACGTGAGCAACGCCACGCGCGCCGCCGGTGGATACTTCAACTGTTCGCGAAACTCGATTTCCTGTTCGTAGAAGCCAACGAAGTCGTGCCGGCGCGCAAACTGGATGGCCGGATGAAAGGGCGTGAACGCCTGCACAAAGACCTCACCTTCCACCTCACCGCGGCCGGCGCGGCCGGCGACCTGCGTCAACAGTTGGAACGTGCGCTCGCCCGCCCGGAAATCGGGTTGATGCAGCGCCATGTCGGCGAAGATGATTCCCACGAGCGTTACGTTCGGGAAGTGCAGCCCCTTGGCGATCATCTGCGTGCCAATGAGGATGTCAATCTTGCTGGCGCGGAAATCGCCAAGCACTTTGCGGTAATCCTCCTTGCGCTTCATCACGTCGGCGTCCATGCGTTTGACGCGGGCCTGCGGGAAGAGCTTTCCGAGCACGTCCTCGACCTTCTGCGTGCCAAGGCCGGAGTAACGGATTTGCGGGTTGCGGCATTTCTCGTTCGGGCAAACCGCCGGCACGGGTTCGAGGTAGCCGCAAAGATGGCAACGGAGTTTTTGCTCCGGTCGGTGATAGGTCAGCGTGAGGCTGCAATTCGGGCAATTGGCCACGTAACCGCATTGCGTGCATTCGAGCGCCGTCGAGTAGCCGCGCCGGTTCAGGAACAGAATCGTCTGCTCGCCGCGCTCCAGCCGTTGCGTGATGGCTTCCTTCAATTGCGGTGAAAAGATGGGCGGGCCTTTGCCACCGCGCGCGGCCTGGCGCATGTCCACGACGCGGACGTAGGGCAGCTTCTGATCGTCCACCCGCTCGGGCAGTTCGAGCAGCGTGTATTTGCCCTGCTTGCAGTTGTGGTAACTCTCCAGGGACGGGGTGGCGGAACCGAGCACAACCACCGCGCCTTCCATCTGCGCGCGCACGATGGCGACATCGCGGGCGTGATAGCGCGGGGCTTCCTCCTGTTTGTAGGTGTGCTCGTGCTCCTCGTCCACGATCACCAGGCCCAGCGGCTCGACGGGCGCGAAGATTGCCGAACGCGCGCCGATCACAATCCGGGCGCGGCCCTGGCGAATCTTGTGCCATTCGTCATGGCGTTCGCCGGCGGAGAGATGCGAATGCAGCACGGCGACGAGTGTTTGCAGCTTGCCGGAGCTGAAGCGCGCCTTGAAACGCTCGACGGTTTGCGGTGTCAGCGAAATCTCCGGCACGAGCACGATCGCGCCTTTGCCCTGTTCCAGCGTGTGCGCGATCGCTTGCAAATAAATCTCGGTCTTGCCGGAGCCGGTGACGCCGTGGAGGAGGAAGGTGGTGGATGGTTTGCGTCTGCCATCTTCCCTGCTTGATCTTTCATCCGCACCGCTTGCCATCGCCGTCATGATTCGCTTCAACGCTTCCGCCTGCCGCGCGTTCAACACCAGCGGCTGGCTTGGTAGAATGTGCTCCTGCGCGTACGGATCCCGCTCGGATATTTCGTTGGTGAGCGCAACCAATCCGCGATCTTCCAGCCGGCGGACGGTGCTGGTGGTCGTTTCGGCCAGGGCGAGCAATTCGGTCAGGAGAATTTCCCGCCGTTCCTCGATAATGTGCCACACTTCAAGCTGGCGCTTCGGCAGCTTGGGAAACTCGCCGTTCACGGGCAGCGCGCGGACGAACAAACGTTCGCGCCAGCCAGCTTCTTCCTGGCGTACGGCCTCTGGCAAGACTGACTTCAGCGCGATCTCCGGTGCGCAACAGTAGTAATCCGCGATCCAGCGCGCGAGTTGGAGCACCCGGGGGGTGACGAGCGTCTGCGCGCCAATGACCTTGAGTATCGGTTTCAGCCGGGCGTGAGCGGATTCCTCGGCCACCGCGGTGACCACGCCGAGAACTTTGCGCGGACCGAATGGCACTTGCACCCGGCTGCCCACGTCCACGCGCGTCGCCAGTTCGGGGGGGATGGCGTAATCGAACTCCTTTCGGAGCGCGATTTCGAGGGTGACGCGCGCGATCATTATGCGGGGTGAGGTTTGAGGGTCGCGGGTTGGGAGTCAAGCGGCGGGACCAGCGTGACACTTTATGTTGCAACGATCAGAACGTGGCGACGCCTTCCAATGCGGTTGGTGCCAGCACTGCGGATCCACCGGGTCGGGCAGGCCAAATCTGCTGGCGTGCTGCGGCGCGTTACTTTGCCGTCGGCGGCGGCACCACCTGCATCAATACCACCGCGCTGCTGCACGCCCAGGAATACCGCAAATCCGGCGGCGTCGGTTCCGGCCAGCGGCTCCAGCAGAGACCATCGGAAGCGCGGCGAGCCTGCCAGGCGGCCTCGGCATTCTTCTGCAACCACGGTTCGAAGACGGCCTCAAGCCCGCGCTCCCGCATGAAGCGCGCAATCCACCGCACGCCGATGCCGTTGAAACCACCGCCATCACCTTTCTCTCCAGCGGCGGGCAGGAAACCGTCGCGGCCGAGCTGGTTCATCGTGAAAATTGCGGCCAGCAGAGCGTCGTTGGTGTAGCCCAGCAGGTTGGCGGCGCCGACGAACGTGCCTTGATTGTAGGTCAGGGCAAAACGCGCGATCCGCCCGTCCCGGCGGATGTTGTCAAAAATCCGGCCGGTTTGCGGATCAAACAGCGTGGCGCGTTCCCAGCGAAAGAGGTCTGAGGCTTTCGCGCGGTAATGGTCCTCCCCGGTCGCCCGGCCCAGCAAAACCGCCGCGATGGCGGCCGGGCCGTTGACGCAGGCGTTCTTCGATTGATTGTTCGTCTTCCACCACAGCCCGCCGCCGAGGTCCGGTGACGCCGCCCGCGCATAGCAGGCATCGAAGTTGAGCCGGGCCACCTCCCGGAATTCCGGGTTGCCCGTGAGCAGATGCGCGCGGGCACAGGCGATGACCATCCACATGATGTCATCGTTGTATTCATTCCGGGTCCAATCCGTGCCGTGGTCGGCGTTGAAGCCGTGGAAAAGATTGGTGAACATCCGGAGCGGCTGCGTGTTGGTGGTTCGTTCGTAGGCATCCAGCACCATCTCCATCTGTTCCGCCCGCATCCAGAAGGAAGCTTTCCCGCCCTCCGTGGTTTCCTTGAACCAGGCGCGACCATCCTGCTCCTGGTAGAACGCGGCGGTGTGCGCCTGGAACATGGTATCCGCATCTGCCGCCGTGAACGCCCCCGTGACCGTGGCGGTGCCGGGAATCACGAGGCTCAGGCAGAGGTAAAGCGTGACCCGGAAACCACTCGCGTTCCGCCGCCTCGGCACTTGGAGACATGGTCCAGACTCCAGTAACAAGCTGGCGGGCGATTGAATTCTCATGCCGTCCAGATTGCCACTGGGAAGTGAAGATTCAAAGCCCGACCTGGTTTCCCGCGTCTCGCCAGGCGCGCGGCCAGCCATCACGCCAAGGAATTTGGCCCCGACTTCCGGCAACCGGCCCGGATGGCAAAGTTCACCCGCCCAACGCCGTGAAGCCACCTCCGAGACCACATCGCCGTTGCGCCCGGGCTGGCCTCAGGTATTCAAGCATCCGGCGGCGGCAGGATCTCCAAACCGTAGCGCTTCGCCAGCGCCAGCACGCGCGAAATGTCCGGCTGCGGTTGCGGCCCCAACGCGCTGATTGCCTCGAAGAACCCTTCAAAACCCGCCGGCGTAATGACGCAAAGCAGCCGGCCGGGCACCGGGCCGAGGCAGCGGTAGGTGTGCGGGATTCCGCGCGGCGCAAAAATCGTCGCGCCCTTTCGCGCCGTGAGGGGTTGGCCCGCAACAGTGAACTCGTATTCGCCTTCGAGAATCTGGAACGTTTCGTCCTCGCGGTGATGGATGTGCGGGGGCGGGCCACCGCCCGGGACGTCATGCGACTCCACCACGCTGACCACGCCGCCGGTGTCACGGCCGTGGACGCGGATGAGCATCGGAATGCCGAGGACGTTTACCTTTTCGCCCGCGTCGGCGGGAGTGTGAATGGGCTTCATGGATGCGGTGTTTTTAGCTTGGTCCACCCGCTGCGGTCACAGCAGTGGATTTGGTTTCGGGCTCAGTAACACCGATGTTCTGCCGTCGTCCGTTTGCTGGCAAGCCGCAAACCTCCCCAACCCGACCCTGTCATTCCGATCTGGCGTTCGCGCGGGCGGCGAATGCCGGATTGCGCTGGCGGGTCACCGGCTTGGCAGCGCAGGCTTGAGCTTTCGCCCGGTTTGGCCTAATGCTCGCTCATGCTCGTCGTTCATGTTCAGGTTCACGTCAAACCGGAAACCATCGAGGCGTTCAAGCAAGCCACGCTCGCCAACGCGCGCGAAAGTCTGAAAGAACCGGGCGTCGCGCGCTTCGACGTGGTGCAACAGCAGGACGACCCGACGCGCTTCGTGCTCGTGGAGGTCTATCGCGATGCGGCCGCGGCGGCGGCGCACAAGGAGACGAAGCATTATCCGGTCTGGCGCGACACCGTCGCCGAGATGATGGCCGAACCGCGACGGAGCGTGAAGTTCACCAACCTCTTCCCCGCCGCCGCCGGCTGGTGACATGCGCTTCGAATTCGCCACCGCCACGCAGATTGTTTTCGGCCCGGGCTCTCTGCGGGAGATTGGCTCGCTCGCGAAGCCTCATGGACGGCGCGCGTTGCTGGTGACGGGCGCGCATCCGGGACGCGCGGAACGCTTGACCGGCGGGTTGCGGGAGGCGGGCGTTGGCGTCACGGCCTTCCCGGTTTCCGGCGAACCGGACATCGCGACGGTCGAGCGCGGCGTGGCGCTGGCGAAAAGCGACGGCTGCGAACTGGTCGTCGCGTTCGGTGGCGGGAGCGTGATTGACGCCGCCAAAGCCATCGCGGCGATGCTGACCAACGACGGCGCGTTGCTGGATTACCTCGAAGTCATCGGACGCGGGAAGGCGTTGGCCCAGGCTTCCGCGCCGTTCATCGCGATTCCGACGACGGCGGGCACGGGCTCGGAAGTCACGCGCAATGCCGTGCTGGCTTCACCGGAGCACAAGGTCAAGGTGAGCCTGCGCAGCCCGCTGATGCTGGCGCGGGTGGCGGTGATTGATCCGGAACTGACTTACGACCTGTCGCCCGCGCTGACTGCCAGCACCGGGATGGACGCGCTCACCCAACTCATCGAGCCGTACGTCTGCGCGCGGGCGAATCCGCTGACCGACGGGCTGTGCCGCGAGGGCATCGGGCGCGCGGCGCGTTCTTTGCGGACGGCTTGCAAGGACGGGCGCAACCCAGCCGCCCGCGAGGACATGGCGGTGGCGAGTTTGTTCGGCGGCTTCGCGCTGGCCAACGCGGGTTTGGGCGCGGTGCATGGATTCGCGGGGCCGATTGGTGGGATGTTTCCCGCGCCACACGGGGCGGTGTGCGCGGCGTTGCTGCCGCACGTCATGCTGGCGAATCTTCGCGCCGTCCACGACCGCGCGGAGACTCGCGCGACGCTGGGGCGGTATCAAGCGGTGGCGCGCTGGCTGACCGGGCGCGTGACCGCGACGGCCGACAGCGGCGTCGCTTGGGTGGAGGAACTGGTGCGCGATCTGCAAATCCCGAAGCTGCGCGTCTATGGCGTGCGGGAAAGCGATGTTCCCGAAATCGTCGCCAAGGCGGCGAACGCGAGCAGCATGAAGGCGAATCCCATCGTGCTCACGGCTGAGGAATTGGCGGAGACTTTGCGGGCGGCGATTTAGTCGCGCGGGCGTCCTCGCCAGAACTGTTCGGCGGGACGCCTGCGCCACTGCTCCACCAGCCACTACCGCTTCGCCAGGTCCACGCAAACCAGGTGGTCTTCACTGCGCAGGTAGAGTTTTCGATTCGCCAGCACCGGGCCGGCCCAACTTGGATACTTCAACGACGGCACCTGCCACGCGCAAATCTCCTCGGCTTGCTGTGGATTCGGACGGAACAAGCCCAGCTTGCCGCCTTCGCCCAGCGCGATGAGCTTGCCGTCCGCGAGGATCAGCGAGCCGCGGCCATAGACGCCGGGTTGTCGCGAACTGTGGGCGGGCCAGTGCTCGTCGCGACTCCACATCAGTTTGCCGGTCTTCAATTCCACGCAGCGCAGGCTCGCGTCCGGTTCGTTGCGTCCGCTGAAGGCGTAGAGATAACCGGCGAGCAGCACCGGCGTGTTGAAGTGAATCTCCAGCACGGGCGCTTCGTAACCGCCGGAAACCGGGTCGCGCTCGAACGGATTCCGCGGGCTGCGCCAGACTTCATCGAAGGATTTGCCATCCGGCCGCGCGCGCAACGCCACCGAGCCGATGCGATAGTACGCGGCGGAAAGGAGGATGAGATCGTCAGCCACCACCGGCGTCATCGCGTTGACGGATTCGTTGACCTGGCATTGAAACCAGCGCTTGAAATTCACCGCGCCATTCGTTGGGTTGAGCGAAACGAGGCCCTGTCGCATGAGGCAAAGCAAATGCCGCTGGCCGTGAATCGTAGCCGCCGTGGGCGAGGCATAGCTCGCGAGCATTTCATGGCCGGTCCATTCGTAGGGTTTCGTTGTGCGCCACCCGATGGGTGTGACGCCCTGCCAGGTTGTCTTACCGACACTTTCCCAGATCGTCTTGCCGGTCGCTGGATCGAGCGCCACCACGCTGGCGTCCGGCTGGCCGCCGACCATGACGATGAGTTTGCCGTCCTCAAGGATCGGCGTGCTGCCGACTCCGAAGAAAGCTTCCGGCACGTTCCAGTCCTTCGACGTGTCGCGTTGCCAGACGAGTTCGCCGGTGGCGAGATCAAGGCACTGAAGTTTGCCCTCGGCGCCGAAGGTGTAACAACGATTGGACGTGAGTAGCGGCGTGCAGCGGGGGCCGTTGTTGTAGCCGAACGGGTCGGTGAAGCGGCTGGGATTCTTGCGCTGCCATTTGCTTTTCCCGCTGGCGGCGTCCAGCGCTTCGACGATTTCCTCGTCGCCCAGCCGGTGATGCAGCACGAGCAGGCCGCCAATCACGGACGGAGCGCTGTAGCCGGAGCCGATGGATCGCTCCCACGCGAGGGGCGGGACGTTGGTGGACCAACTCGCGAGGAGATTGGTTTCTGGAGAAGTGTTGTCGCCGTGTGGGCCGAGGAAGCGCGGCCAGTCGGCGGCGGAAAGGACGAAGGGGACAAAGGCGACGAGTAAAAGCCAGCGCCCAAACGACCCGCATGACCAACCGAAGCGCGCGGGTCGCGTCATTTCATGGCGGCCCAGACGCGATGCACATCGTCGTGATCGTCCAACGCCTGAAGGAATTCGCCCGTTTCGGCTTTCTGCGCTTCGGTGAGTTCGGGAAGCTGTTTCGGCACGTAGCCGAGTTCGCTGGTAACGACCGTCCAACCGTTCTTGCCCAGCCAGGTGGCCACCGTGTGGACGGCGGTGCGGTCGCAAATGAACCGCGCGCCGGCGGTGCCTTCCGGGATGTCGTCGTTCTGTTCGTGGATCAGCGATTCGACTTCATTCGCGCCAGCTTCGATGGCGGCGGCTTCGCGGTCGGTGTTGGCGTCGGGGTGGTGCGCCTCGACGAGGCCGACGTGGTCGAAGAGAAACTTGTTGCTGCCGGCGGTGCCGAGCACGCCCTTCTTGAACAGCACGCGAACCTCGGGCGCGGTGCGGTTCACATTGTCGGTATAGACTTCAACGATCACGGGGACGTTGTGCGGCGCCTTGCCCTCGTAGAGCACATGCTCCATCACCAACTTCTCGTCGCCGATGCCCGCGCCCTTGTTGATGGCGCGCTGGATGGCGTCTTTGGTCACGCTTTCCTTCTTGGCCTTCTCGACGGCAGTGAACAGGCGGGCGTTCATCGCGGGGTCCGGCCCGCCCATTTTGGCGGCGACCGAGATTTCGCGAACGAGTTTGCCGGTCGTGCGGCCCTTCTTTAGGCCGGCGACGAGGCGTTTGGCGTGTAACCATTGGCGTCCCATGTGGCAAGACTAGCGGGCGGGCGGGCCGGCGACAAGCAGGGCGTGAACTGAGTGGTGACACAGTTTGCGGCGCCCGATGGAGCGAGTGGCTTGGCGGGCAGGTGACTCAGGTCCGAATTGAGGGGTTCGTGCCGGGTGCATAGCGAGCATGAATTATTATTCAAGCGCGCCTGCTTGACGCTGCGCGCCGGTTTGGCGAGAAAGTGGGTTGTTCGACGAATCAACGCACCACAGACCATGAAACGATTCTTGCCTCCGCTCGCCGCCGGTATCGCCTTCGCCTCCCAAGTCCACGCCCAGGTGTGGATTAATGAAATGCTGGCCAATCCGCCGGGGAGTGACAGCACGGCGAGCGTCGGACTGGAGTATTTTGAACTGCGAGGCACGCCGGGACTGTCTCTGGCCGGTTATTATTTGCTCAGCCTCGAGGGACAGGGTACGACGGGCAAAGGCGATGTGAACCAGCTTTTTGATCTGGGTTCATTTTCCCTCGGGGCGAATGGGTTTCTTTTCGCGCGGCAACTCGGCTCGCCCTATGCGTCGGTGAACGGTGGCGCGACGTTGGCGGCCAACTCGGTCGGTCAGGGGTGGGGGCAGGTGAACGTGGGGGGGAGCAGCGTTGGCCATTCCTCGGACGGCTCGCAGTTTGACCTGGAGAATTCTGCCACGACGATCATTCTGCTGCGCAACAGCGGTGGCGCGGCGCCCACCATCACCACGGACCTTGATTCCGACAACGACGGCGTGCTGGACGGGCTGGACCCGAACTGGACCATCCTGGATTCCGTCGGACTGATGGACGGCGCAAGCGCGGCGGCGGGCGATGTATCCTACGGTGCGATTACTTTCCGGGTCGGCACACTCGGCACGGCGGCCAACGGTCCCGTCATCACGGTGTTGGACCCCGTGCCTGGCAGCCAAAATCTGTATGTGGGCCGCAAAGGCGATTCCACCGGTTCGACGACCGACGACTGGGTCGCCTCTTACGTGACCGGCACGGGAGGGAGTTTTTCTTTTGGCGCCAATACGACCGACCCGAGTTTCGTGGGCCTGCCGATCACGGTCATGCAGTTCGGTGCGTCCAACGCGCCCGAACCGGCCACTTGGGCTTTGGTCGGTGCGGGGTTCGCCGCCTTCGCCTGCTTCCGCCGCCGCCGCTGATCACTCGGCCAGACAGTAAAGATTCCGGCTGCCGCGGATGAACAGGTCCTTGCCGGCCAGCGCCATCGAAGCGTCGGTCGCGTCGTCTAGTTTGTTCGTCGCCAGCACTTCGAGCTTAGGGCCTTTCTTGAGCACCACACACACGCCGTCGCGGCTGAGGACATAAACACGCTCTGGCGAGGCGACCGGGGAGGCGTAGATTTCGTTGACGCCCGCGAGCCGTTCGGCGGCAAAATGCGGCTGGCCCGTTTTGGCGTCATAGCAGGAAAGCGTGCCGCTGTTACCCTTCGCGAAATACAGCAACCCGTCCACGAGCAGGGGTGAGGGCACGTACGGCGTGTCGCGGTCAAGTTGCCAGCGAATCGCGTCCTTGCCGGTCACGTCGCCACTGGCCCCGCGCCGGATGGCGAACAGCGCCGCGCCGCGAAAGCCGCTGGTGAGATAGACAGTGTCGGCATCAGCCACCGGGCTGGGGATGACGTTCGCGGTCTGGCCGGCGCAGGACCAGAGTTCCGCGCCGGAGCCGAGGTCGTAGCTGCGCACCTTGCCGGTCGCATTGACGATGACTTCCTGCCGCGCGCCTTGCTCAAGGATGAGCGGCGTGGACCAGGTGGTGGGTTCGCTGCGCGCCGTGCGCCAGAGTTCCCGGCCGGTGTGCTTGTCGAAGGCGGCGATGAAATCGTTATCGGTTTCATCATCCCAGTTGACGACGACGGTGTCGCCGTGCAGCGCGGGCGACGAGCCTTCGCCGAAGCCGTTGCGCGTGCGCATCTGGCCGAGTTGCTTTTCCCACTTCAGATTGCCGTCGAGGTCGTAGCAGAACAACCCCGCCGAACCGAAATAGGCAATGACCACCTGGCCGTCGGTGACGGGCGAACCGGAGGCGAAGGTGTTGAAACGGTGCCGGCCTTCGTGCGGAACCTGTTCGCGGGCGATTTTCCGCCAGCGGGTCCTGCCGGAGTTCCGGTCGAGGCAGAGCAAGGTGTATTGGTATTTCTCCGTCGGTTTTTCCCCGCCGCCAAAGCCGCCCGGGCCGCCCGACCCGCCACGGCGGGGGCCGCCTGGCCGCTCGCCGGGGGGCGGGCCATCCGGACGCTGCTCGGGCGCGGCGGGCGGTGGCGCGGACTTCTTGTCCGGGCTGGAGGCGGCCAGCACGAACACGCGGTCGCCCCAGATGGCGGGGGTGGACGAGCCTTCGCCGGGAATGGCCGCTTTCCATTTCACGTTCTTGGTTTCGTTCCATTCGAGCGGCGGGCTGGCCTGCGGCGCGGCGCCGGTGGCTAGCGGGCCGCGCCATTGCGGCCAGTGACTGTCCGCAGCGCGGGTGGTGGGGAGGATCGGGCCGGCGCACAAACCGCCGAGCGCAAGCAGGGAACCAGTGAACAGAACGCGAGCTTTCATAGGTCGTAACCGGGATTTGGAGGGTCAGACAGCCGCCGCGCCCGATTTGTTCACGGCAAATTCAGGTGAGCCAGCAGGAAGGAGCACAGAACTCCAGCTTGGCGCGAAGCCGAAACGCGCGGAGTCGGAGCTCCGCGCAAGCTCCCGTTTCGGGGGGCGCAATTCGCGAGCAACGGCGGCTCGTGGAATCTGTCCCGCCGCCTGACCAAGTGGAAGTGCTGTCCCACGTCGGCGGCGACTCCGCCAGAGGCGTCCTTTGCGTGGAAGGTCATCCTGCCAGCCCGGGCGGTCTTCCAGTGAAAATACCTCGTGTGATGGCTGAAGAAATACACCGAGCCGCGGACGAAGCGGGCGGGGCCGCGCGGAAATCGGGTTTGGCCGGCCACCGGCCACCGCTGATGGGTCGAAAGTTCCATCCTCCAACCCCAAGAATCTGCTTGAATCAGCCCCTTGAAATGAGAATTTCCAGGTGACCCGAAGTGGACTGTTCCTATGAAATCATTAACACCGACCCTTGTACGGTCAACTGCGATGGCTGGCGCGCTCCTCGCACTGACCTTTTCAACCCAAGCGCAAAACCTGGTCTTCTCGGAAGATTGGGAAGCTGATCACTCGACCGACGACACCTACAAGACGAATTACAGTTCGGCTGGCGTGCATCTGGCCTACCTTTATTTCGATTACAGCACGGCGGGCGTTCCCTTGTCCCCCAACTCCACGGGCGGCGGTACGCACGCCTTGAAGATGTGCGCCAACCTGGATACCGCCAATGCCGGGTTCGGCGGCGTGAGCGTTTCGCCGATCGGGTTCAGCATCACGGAGAATTTCGAGATGCGCTTTGACGCCTGGTTCAATTTCAACGGCCCGGCGCCCGGCGGCGGTAGCGGCTCTACCCAGGTGGGCGGCGCCGGCTATGGCACGGCGGGCACGGCAGCGCAGGTGGCGGGCGTGGCGGACAGCGTGTTCATCGGCGGCACCGCCGATGGCGGCAGCAGCGCGGATTACCGGGTTTACTCGCCCGCCCACGCCATCAGCTACCAGGATGGCGCATTCCAGATCGGAAGTTCCGGTACCGACACAACCATCAAAGGTGATCCCAATTCCGGTTTTGTTTATGCGGCTGATGACGGCACCCGGAACGTCGTTCCGGGCGCCACCACGGGCTATTACGCCACCAACTTCCCTGGTCAGTCAGCGCCCGCGGCGCAGACGGCGCTTTTTCCGCAACAGACCGGGACGGCGAACAACGGTGCGCTCGCCTTCAAATGGCGCGATGTGGTGCTACGCAAGGTCGGCAATTCCATCACCTACTTCGTGGATGGGGTGTTGATCGCCACCGTGAACGTGACCGACGCGGGCGTGTTGGGTGGCGCGAACATCCTATTCAATCATTATGACATCAACGCCACCGCCTCCACCGATCCGAACCGCACGAACCTGATCTTCACGCTGATTGACAACGTGCGCGTGACGGAATTCACGAACGTGGTTTCGGTCACCGCCCCGGCGGCCAATGCTTCCGAGGCCGGCCTGACCCCCGGCACCTTCACCATCACCCGGACATCGGGCGGGTCCCCGTTGACCGTGCTCTACACCATGACGGGCTCGGCGAGCAACGGCGTGGATTACGTGAACGCGTTGGGCGGCGCACTGTCCGGGTCCGTCACCTTCGCGGCGGGCGACCTTTCCACGAACATCACCATTGTGCCGGTGGACGATGCGGTGCCGGAAGTGACCGAAGCCGCGCGACTTTCGATCACACCCTCGATCACCTACGCGGGGGCCGACAGCGCTACGATCACCATTTCCGACAATGAAACCCCGCAACTGACAATCGCCAACGTCTCCAGCCAGATGTTCGAACGGACGAACGATTACGCCACCTTCCGGCTCACCCGGCTCGGAGACACCAACGCAGCGTCGTTCACCGTCAACTTGGCGTTCAGCGGCACCGCCACGCTCGGCACGGATTATTACACCAATGGCGATGTGACCATTGATCCCGGTGTCCAAACCACCAACTTCAGCATCTATGCGATCGCGGATGCCGCTTACGAAGGCAACGAAACGGTCACGGCGAGCCTCGCCCCGGCGGGCGGCGGGCAATACACCATCGGCGCGGCGGCGGCGAGCTCGGTCACGCTCGTGGATGCGAATACCGCGCCCGAAACGGTGTTGTTCTCCGAAAACTTCGACACCGACCATGCCGCGAACTGGAAATTGATGTTCGCGGCCAACAACGGCGTGGACGACTACAACGTGGACTTCAACTTCCCGTATCCCAGCTACGGCATCCCCGAGGCGCCGCACGGTGGCGGCAACGGCCTGTTCCTGAACGTCAACAAGGATTCCACCGGCTCCGCGGCGGCCCTCAACGCCTATCCGTTGGGCCAGAGCTTCAGCGGCAATTTCGCGTTGCGCTTTGACATGTTCCTGAGCGTGCCGCTGCCCAATGTCAGCGCCACCGAGTACGTCCTGGCGGGCATCAACCATTCCGGCACCAAGACGAACTGGTGGCGCAGCGGCGGCGTGCCGGCGGGCTGGACCTTCGACGGCGTCTTCTGTGCCCTCGAAACCGACAACCAATCCGCGCCCAACTACGCGGCTTACAGTGTTCCCACCACAGCGGCCAACAACCCGACCCAGTTCGCGTCGCAGACCGGAGCGAACATGGCGTCGGCTTTCAAAGCACCCCCGTGGGGCGTGGCCGGCACGCCGGCGAACGTCAACGCCCCGGCGGGCGTCTTTGCCACACCGATCTGGGCCGACGTGGAAGTCAGCCAGATTGGCCGCGTGGTCACATTGAAGATCAACAACACCACGGTTCTCAGCTACAACAACACGAACGCGTTCACCGCGGGCAACATCCTGCTCGGTTACGAGGACGCGTTCGATTCCGCCAGCCCGTCGCAGTCCTACGTGGTGATTGACAACGTGCGTGTGGTCCAGTTGAACGGCCTGACGATCAGTTCCGTGAAGGACACCGGCGCGCAAATCGAGCTGGATTTCACCTTTGGATTGAATGACGCGCCGTCTGCGTTCAAAGTGCAGAGTGCCGCCGGCCCCACCGGGCCGTATGCGGACACGACGGCGACCATCGTCCAGACCGCGCCTGGCGCCTTCCGCGCCACCGTGGCCAAGGGCAGCGGAGGATTCCTCCGCATCCGGCATAATTGATCGCCGATTGCCGCCATTCCGAACGGGAGGCATCCGCGCGGCGGGTGCCTCCCGCAACGGCGGCAATTTCCATCTGCTGCGGGAAACCGAGCCGGAGCGCGGGAAGTAAATTGTATGACTGAAGTAAAAGTAGTTCGCAAAGGAGTAGGCATGAACCGTTCGCAAACTGCGGTCGCGTCCAGGCGTGGATGTGTCCGCCGGGCTGGATTTACGTTGATTGAGTTGCTGGTCGTGATCGCCATCATCGCCATCCTGGCGGCGATGCTGTTGCCGGCCCTGAGCAAGGCCAAGATGCGGGGACAGAAGATCGCCTGCCTCAACAACGAAAAGCAGATGGGGCTGGGCAGCCAGATGTACGCGGACGACGACGACAAGAACGCGTTGAGCGGCGTGGTCAATTACTCGGATGACGACTTGAACTGGTTTTTCCCAAACTACGTGGCGAACGTAAAGAGCTTCGTCTGTCCAACGACCAAGAATGAAGTGACGAATGATTTCATCAACCTGTTGCCCAACGATCCCGGTCCCGGGAGTCCGAACAACACCGGCGTGAATCTCTACTCGGATCGGATGCACGGGAACACGCGTTACATTCGCGGGTTGCTTAATAATGCCACGGGCAAGAACGGCACGTATGGCCACAGCTATGAGGTTGCGGGTTTCTTTTGTGGCCAGAACGGAACGACTGTCAGCGATGCGTCGAATGTCCGCAAGACACAGAAATCAGTGAACAGCCACACCTACAAGAACGGCATTCAAGGCGGTGGCAAGTACGTATTCAGCGGTGCCGTCGGCCCCTCCAACGCCTGGCTGATGTACGATGCGGATGACGCGGGCGGCGCTGATCGGCCCAATGAGGATTTCCCCGACGCGGGTGATAATCATGGCATCGAAGGCGGCAACGTCGTCTTCGGCGACGGCCACGCCGAATGGGTGTCGCGCAAGAAATACGTCGGCAGCTTCATCCGCGGCACGGACGAAGTTCACCAACTCGCCGGCAGCCAGTAGCGTAATCCCTTTGGAAAACCGGTCGTCAGACCGATGCCTGACTGAAGGGGAGAAGCTGTTTCGACAGCTTCGCCGGTTTCATTTTCCGCTCACATCCACGCAGACCACGTCGCCCGCCGCGTTGCGGCAGTAAATTTTGCCGTTGGCCAGGACCGGGGCCGTCCAGCATTTGCCGCCGAGCACCTGACCGCGGGAAGTTGGCTTGAATCCGTCCGGCGACGCGGCGGCCACGAGCAGTTCGCCCTTCTCGGTGAGGACGATCAGTTTTCCATCTGCCAGCATCAGCGAGCCTTTGCCGGAAACCTTGTCCGTCCACTTGACCTCGCCCGTGTTGAACACCACGCAACGGAGCTGGTTTTCATCCACGCCGTAGAGATGGCCGTCCAGCAGGACGCAACTGTTGAAATGATTGCGGAGGTTCTTGTTTTCCCAAACGAGCTTGGGCGGCTGGCTGCCAACGTCAAACACGCCGCCGCCGTGGTTGTAGCCGGAGGAAATGAAAACCTTGCTCCCGGAGAGAATCGGGTCCGCCGCGTTGATGTCGTATTGCGTTTTCCAAGGAAAACGCCACAGCTCCTTGCCGTCCTTGACCTGGACCGCCACGACGTCCTGCTTCACCGCGAGCATCACCGCGCGCCCGGCGCCGGCGGCGAACGGCACCGCCGTCGCGTAACCGGCCTCCTCCGGCCCGGAGGACCAGATCAACTTGCCGGTCTTTTTGTCCAGCGCCGCGCCCGTGCTGCCGACGTTCAGAATCGCCAGGTCGCCTTCGATCAGGACCGAACTCGCAAATCCCCACGTCGGCATGGTGGCCTTCAATTCCCCGGCCACGTCGCGCGACCAGATTTCCGTTCCTTTCGCGGCATCCAGGCAATGCGCGACGCCGCGTTTGGTGAGCGTATAGACCCGGTCGCCCTCCACGGTGGGCGTGGCGCTCGGACCGCCCTCATAGTACTTCGGGTCGAGTTTCGCTTCGTAAGTCCGCTTCCAGATTTCCGCGCCCGAGTTGGCGTCGAAGCAATAAACCGTGTCCTGGTCCGCCGCGTTGCCAACCGTGAAGACCCGGTTCTGGCTTACCGAAAACGACGCGAAGCCGATGCCTACTTTCGCCTTCCAGAGTTGCTTGGGCCCGCCGGCCGGCCATTGGCTCGACCAGTCTTTCTCCTGGGAAATGCCGTTGTGGTCCGGGCCGCGGAAACAGGGCCAGTCGAGCGCGGGAGCCTGGGTGGAAATGCCCCCGGCGGCGGCCAGGGCGAGCAGTCGCAGAATTTTCATGCGCGCAGAGTTAATGCAGGAAACTCCCGCTGTCAACGCGCGGGCGCGGATTCGGCGGTTGCTTTTGGACGTAACGTGAACCAGCCGCAAACGGCAAAGAGCAGGAAGTTGAACAACCCGAGCAGTTGCAGCACTTGGAGGAAGCTGCCATGCACGAACAGCAACGTGACTCCGTACGCCAGCGCGAGGGCGATCATCGGCGGTACCACGCGAAAATCAGCGCGGCCCAGCAGATTGCTCGCGAGCACGTTCGCGAGGCAGAGCGGCACCATGGCGGCGGCGTACCACGGCAGAAGCTGCGTCGTCACCGCCACGTAACTCGGCTTGGCCATCAGCCGCACCACCAAGGGTCCGAGCAGCCACAAACCCAGCACACCCAACACCGCCAGCCCCGCCGTGAACGCGAGCGACAGACCGAAGATGTTGCTCTTCTCCCCCCGCACCGAACTGTGGACGATGCGCGGAAACATGACCGACGTCAGCGGGCCGACCGCCCAGATCAACGCGCGGGAAAGCGTGCCCGCCGCCACGTAACATTCCGCGTTCTGCTTCAAATACGCCGTCACGATCATGGTGTCCGCCGCCATCAGGAACTGGCAGGCGCAGAATCCCGTCAGCAAGGGCACGACCTGCTTGAGGATTGCGCGCCGGTCATACGGTTCGGAACGGCCCGACCAGACATCGCGCGAATTCCACATGGCCAGGCCCGTTGCGATGGCCAGGCCCGCCAGCGCGCCTGTCATAATGCCGGCGGCACCGCGGGAAGCCAGCGCCAGCACAACGAGCGCGGCGAACGCGAGTCGGCCAACGCCGTTCAGAATCATCGCCCAACCGAACGGCAGGAAATCCTGTTTGCCTTGCAGCAGGCCAAGGAACATCGGCAGCCAGGCTTGCACCAGAATCACCAGCATGGTGATCCACAACGCGGCCGGCTGGCTGATTCCCCAGGCCGCCAGCAAGCGGTCCTGCACCAGCCACATCACTGCCGCCGCCAGCAGCCACAGCCCCGTCACCGCCAGCCATGCGGCCCGGAACATGCCGGCCAGTTGCCGCGCGCGTCCGGAGGCCAGCGCCGCTGCCGCCTGCTGCGCGCAGACCATCTGCAACGGGATTTGCGGAACGCAAAAAATCGTCAGTGCCAGCAGCGCGCCGTAGAGTGCGTATTCCCGCTCTGGGATGACCTTCGCGAAAAGATGCACGCCGTACATCAGCGCGCCGCCGCCAACGTTGGCGATCATCAGCCAGCCGCTCTGGCGGAAAAACGAGGCGCGATGCCCGGCGGCGTCGGGGGGCGGGGGTTCAGCATTGGCTGCGGACATGAGCGTTGGACAATAGGGGAAGCCGCTGATTCAAGGAAGCGATTTCAGAAAAGTCAGCAGCCGCGCGCGGGCCAGTTCGAGTTGGGAGAGCGCGAGCCATTCGTCCGCCGTGTGCGCCTGCGCGATGTCGCCCGGACCGAACACGACACTGGGAATTCCCCCGGCCGCGAGCACCGCGGCATCGCAGAAATAATGGACGCCCAGCGGTCGAGATTGGCCGGCGCAGCGCAGAAATTGCCGGACCAACGGCAGTTTCACGTTTGTCTCCAGCGGCAGACACGGCGCGAGCCGGCCGCTGGAAAATTTGGCGCGCACGCCAAGCCCGCGGAGCAGCCCGTCAATCTCGCGGCAGACGCTGCGATCCGTCTCGCCGGGCAACGTGCGGCGGTCCACGCCGAGATGGCAATGGTCCGGCACGATGTTCGGTTGCGTGCCGCCGCGAATCGTGCCCACGCTCACGCTCGGTGAGCCGAGCAACCGGTGTCGGCGCCGCCGCAGTTGCCGCCGGTAATCCGTCTCCAGAAACTCCACCACGCGCGCCATCGCGAGCACGGCGTTGCGGCCGAACTGCGGTGTCGCGCCGTGCGCCGCCTTGCCGCGCGTCTCGATCTCCACGAACACGCTGCCCTTGTGCGCGGTCACCACCTGGGCATTCGTCGGCTCGCCGACGATGGCGAGCGCAGCCTTGAATCCGCTGTTCGCGAACGCGCGCGAGCCAGCCTGGCCCCATTCTTCATCGGCCAAACCCACAAAGACGATTTCCGTTTCGCGTGGACGATCCTTCGCCTGCGCCAGCTCGCACAACGCGGACACGAACGCCGCCACGCTGCCCTTCGTGTCGCACGCGCCGCGACCGGAGATTCTTCCGCCGCGCACGACCGGCGTGAGTTGCCGCGCGTCCACCACGTTCACCGTGTCGAGATGCGGCGCGAGCAGGATCGTCTGTTGAACCTTGCCCGCGGGACGCAGCCGCGCGATCAGGTTCGACCGGCCCGCGGAGAAGTTTTGAAATTCGACGTCCAGCCCCGCGCCCGCGGCCACCGCCGCCAGGAATTCCGCCACGCGCCTTTCGCCGGCGTGCGGATGCCGCGCGGGCAGGAAGCCCGGGTTCACGCTGGGCAACGCGATGAGTTCGGCGAGGAGTTTGGCGGTGGTGGTCATGTTCGTATCGGTCGCACGGTTCGCCGGTGGCCGCACTTTGGCTGAAGTGCGTCATGAGTTATTCCCCGCTTTCCGCCGGGGCGGAAACGTTGCGGCCCGGACGGCCGCGCTCCGTCAACTCGCGTGCGAGAATACCCGGCGCAGGCGGCTGACCACACTGTCGGCAAACCGCTCGCCCGGCGCGAGCACCCGGCCGTGGGTTTTCACCTCATCAATGGTGGAAAGCGCCATGCAGAAATCGAGATCGTGCAGGGGCCGCTCGCGCTTGAGCCGCCCCAGCCAGCGGCGGAGGTCGGTGACTTCCTCGACTTGTTTGTCTTCGCCCGGAAAGAAGGAGATGCCCCAGTCATCGCGCCGGAGATAGCCGCTGCTCTCGTTCTTCCGATCGAACCAGTGATCGCCCAGCAGCAGACAAATCGAACGCCCGCGGCTTTCACCGAGGCGGAAGAAAACCACGCGCGCGCGGCTCTGGCAGAACAGGTCGTAGGCGATTTCCACCGCATCCTCGGTCGGCTTGAGGAAGCGCGTTTGGAAAGCCGCGTGGAATCCGCCATGCGCGCCCGCCTTCTTCTCGAAGCAAAGGTTTTCCTCGAAGATCCACAGGAGGTCGTTGGCGAATCCGCGTTCGGCTAGGATGGTTTCCCAGGTGCGAATGGCGAGCGACAGCGACGGCCGGTCAAATTTGGCGGCTTGGTTCATGGGCGAGGACTATATCAGGTCCGGCGGCGGAACCAATCCACAAATAGCGGGATGCCCTGCTCGATGCCGACGCGGGGTTGGTAGCCCAATTTTGCCCGCGCCTTGCTGATGTCTGCGTACGTGATCGGCACGTCGCCGGGCTGCAACGGCTGGCGATCCAGCACGGCGGGTTGGCCCAGCGCCTTTTCCAACAGTTGGATCAACCGGCTCAACGTCACGGTCTGAGATTCGCCGAGGTTGAAGACTTCATAGCCGAACGTGTTCCGCGTGCAGGCCAGAATGCCGTCCACGATGTCGGATACGTAGGTGTAATCCCGCGCCGTGCTGCCGTCGCCGAACACGGGGATGGGTTTCCCGGCTGAGATGAGTTGGGCAAACTTGTGGATGGCCAGGTCGGGGCGCTGGCGCGGACCATAGGCGGTGAAGAAGCGAAGCATCACGATGTCGAGACCGTAGATGTGATGATAGACGTGCCCGAGCGCTTCGCTGGCCAGTTTGCTGGCGGCGTAAGGCGAGATGGCGGAAAAGATCGGGTCGCTTTCCGCGAACGGCACCTTGGCGTTGACGCCATAGACGGAGGAAGACGAGGCGATGGTGAGTTTCCTGACGCCGGTTTTGCGGGCGGCTTCGAGAATGTTAACCGTGCCCTCCACATTCACGCGCTGGTACAGCGCCGGCTCCTGAAGGCTGGGCCGCACGCCCGCGCGGGCGGCGAGATGGATGACTTGATCGAACTTCACTTCGCGGAACAATTCCTCGACGGCGGTCGCATCTGTGAGGTCACCGTGAATGAACTCAAAGGGTTTGGCCAGCGACTGGATGTCGCGCAGGTTGGCGCGTTTGATTTGCGGATCGTAGAAAGGGTTGAGGTCGTCAAAGGCCCAGACCGCGTGGCCCGCGTGAAGCAGGCGTTCGCACACGTGAGAGCCGATGAAACCCGCGCCGCCGGTAACGAGGAAGTTCACGAAGCGACGGTAGCAACGGCGCGGGGCGGTGTCGAGGGCGGGACGAGGATTGGGCGGCGATCGTCCCGTAGGGTCATGCGGGAATCACCTTGCCACAGACAAATATCCGTGACTAGATCATGGCTATCATGAAGTTTCTCCCCGCACTCCTCACCCTGCTAGTTACCATTCCGGCTGATGGTCTGTTGGCTCAGGTCGTTGCCGGTCCGATCACCAACGCCGTTACCGGCCATTACTACTATCTGGTCGGCCCGACTTATTGGACAAACGCCGAAAATCAGGCGACGAACCTGGGCGGGCATCTGACCGCCATCAACGACGCCGCCGAGAACGCCTGGTTGCTGGAGACGTTCGGCAACTACGGAGGAGTTTCCAGAGTCCTCATGATTGGCTTCACCGATGAGGACCAGGAGGGCCAATGGCGATGGAAGAACCGCGATCCGGTGACTTTCGTCAACTGGGCGGCCGGCGAACCAAACGGTGGGCAAGAGATTTTCCCTTACGAGAACGTGGCCGTGATGTATGGCGCGGGCGATCCACGGGCAGGGTTGTGGAACGACATGATGGGGACCTTGACGGAGCAACAGTATTGGGGTGTCGTCGAGGTCTCCTCGCAGACCGAACTTAGCATCCGGGTTTCCGAAGTGGAACTGTCGTGGTTCGCGTTGAGCGGCTTCAACTACCAACCGCAATACCGCTCCAGTCTCACCTCCAATCTTTGGGTGGACCTAGGAACTCCCATTCCGGGCACCGGTTCAGTGACCCATTTGAAAACACCGGTGGTGTCCGACACACCGCAACGCTTCTTCCGCGTCATTGCCAACCCCTGAGTTGACCCATTGTGGCAGTAGCGTGGCGAGCGATGGGAGATCGCGCAAGACGCCGCGCTTGAGCGTCGGGTCGCTGAAGTTGTCGAGGTTCTCAAAGACCCGGCTATCTGCCCGCGTGGAGCTGGTATTCGCACGCGTGAGAGCCGATGAAACCCGCGCTGCCGGGGACCAGGAAATGTGCGCAACTTCCAGCTTGCCGCTGCCTCGGCGAAACGCTCGACCAAACGACCAATGATCGTGCTGTCGCCTGATGCGGCTTCTCCCTCACCCAATCGTCATTCACGCTTTGAGCCCCACAACCTCGGAACACTTCCTCTTCCAGCCTGCGGCCACCCTCTCATCCATTCGGAATGGAGGAGAGACGAGGAGAGGAAGCCGCTGGTTTATGGCGAAGGCGAAACCACGCTCGACTCGCGGGGGTGACGAGAATAACCTCGCCGCATGGATGGAGGTAGACGGAAGCCAACGACGTAGGTCAGCGGCTAGGCCACTTCGTACGTCATGCTTTCTATCACGCTAAAGATTGGCATGGTTGTCGGCTTCATCGCGTTGATGCTGTTGATTTGGCGCGTGAGCCGGCGCCCAAAGTGGCGCGTCCGTTCGGTGATTTATGGTTGGGCGGCTGTCTTCCTCTATGCGCTTTTGTGCGCTGCCATATTACCGTTGGGTTTTCGAGGTGTGATGGATCCACGCACCATTGCGAACACTTTTCCTGACGGCACGATTGCGATCGCGGCACTTGTTGGCGGTTGGTTTTGGCCGCTCATTATGGTGTTGGTTCGCCATCGTGCAAAAGGTTCACACAGGACGTGAAGACGCAGTCAACGCAGAGACAGATGGGAGCGATGACTTGCTCCGTTTTCTCCTTACCTTGAACCCCGCAGCCCGCTTCACCACACCTCGACCGGCCCTTTCGGCACGGCGATGCTTCCAACGCCTGGCTGCTGCGCGTCCGGCATGAATGAGGCGACCATTGGCGGCTGGCGATAGCGCGGTTTCAATTCGCCGTCGTCCTCCTCGAATTGCCGCCGCCAGCGGCGGTAGTTTTCCAGGATTTCGTAGAACTGCCCACGACTGGCGACGAGCACGATGGGTTTGTTGAACTCGCTCGCTGGACCAAAGCGCCGGGCGTATTGCGGCGCGACTTTGCGGAACATACGGCAGCC
>WBZT01000563.1_pt1 | contig 29507 bp, 27 predicted proteins | sample 5204241 | NCBI WGS metagenome assembly WBZT01 (sample SAMN12344358, study PRJNA552823) | activated sludge metagenome | biome: Activated sludge suspended growth; feature: Nitrification reactor; material: Wastewater; isolation source: activated sludge from nitrification reactor of wastewater... | reverse complement strand
CGCCGTCGCCGTCAGTCGCTCGGCAAGGCCGGCTGTCGCGGCGCCGAGTCGCGCGGCGACCTCGTCCCGGGGCACCGATCCCCACTCGAACTCACAGCTGTCGCACCTCATGTTCGTCGACGGTAGCCACCTTGGAAGGAAAGCGACCGCCGCGGCGTCCGCCGCCGCTACCGCCGCACCTCGGCCCCTCGCTCGATGGAGTCTGCGAGTGCAGCCATGTGCGAGCGGGCCTCGCTCAGCGAGCGGAAGGCGTCGTGTCGCTGGCGTCCGTCCGGGCCGACGATCTCGCAGGACCAGCGACCCCATGCCGCCCGTCCGGCTGCAGTGACCACGGCAAGGACAACCGCCAGCACGACCTCCGCGAGTAGGACGGCCACGGCGAAGACGGCGAACGCGAGCATGACTGGGCCGACAAGCCCCGCCGCCTCGTCGGCTTTCTCAACGAGCGCGGACGGATGAGCGAGTTCGGTGCGCAGCACGGCGTCGGGGGCTTCGCCGGCCGCCTCGCGTTGGCGTCGGTCCCAGGGGCGCATTCGCAGCAGCCGCGTGGAAGCCCAGAATCGCAGTTGCGTCGGAATGAGCGCGATCCGCAGCGTCCAGCGGCCCCCATTCGGGTCGGTGGCCTGGGTCGCTCGTTCTGCCCGCAGAAGCATCCATCGACCTCCACGGACCAGCACCAGCACCGCCGATCCGAGGACGAACCCGAGCGCCACCGACGCCACGCTGAAGACGAGTTCGCCGACCAGTTCCACCATCGAGGTGATGGTTGCACACGGTGGGCTCGTCGTGGCGCCGCCCCGGAGCGCATCGGCGCTGTCAGGCCGGGGCGGCCTGGACGTCGACGAACAACTCGACGCCGCCGACGTTGTCGAGCGCATCGATCACCGGCACAACGGCGCGATGCAGGCCGGCTTCGGAGCGACCCGCAACGCCGAAGTTGCTGGGCCGACACGTAGCGGTCACGTCCACCTCGAGCGCCGATGCCGCATGGAACGTCGAGTCCGAGCACCAGAACTTCGAGTTCGACGCCCCGAGCTTGGCGAACTCGAAGCTTCCGGTGCGGAGGATTCCGTCGGCAGCGGGAAGGCTCGCGTCGCCCAGCCGCATGGTGACGGAGAACGTGGTCTCCTGGTCGATCATCGTCGGCGTGGTGTGAGAGTCGGTGAGCCGCGGAGCCTCGCGATCATCGCTTCCTCCGGCCACCTCGAACGCTGCGGTCACATCGGTTCCGTCCGGAGGCGACCAGCCGGGCGGAGGGTCGGCCGGGCCGTCGGCGAGATGGATCTGCAGGTGCCACGTCCCGTTCAGGGCCAGCGTCGGCACCGTGCACCGTGCAGCAAAGACAACGTGGCGCTGGTCCTCCTGCGGTGTTCCTTCCGCGGTGCACGACAGCGACGACCCCGACTGGCGAGCGCCGTTCGGTGTCGTCACCAGATTCGGTGTCGCACCGGTGACAGCGACGTCGTCGTGGGCGTCGATGACGACCGTGACCGTCTGCCCCGGAGCCGCCGGATTGGGGGACACCTGGATCGATTCCACGGTCGGTGGTTGGTACGTGGGCGACGGCCCGGGGCAGGCGGTCAGCCCGGCGGTCAGCCCGACGGCAACTCCCACGATGGCGAGACGTCTCACGGCGCACCTGCTCCCCTTGGCTTGGCGCGACGCTACCGCCGCTGAGGGCGCGATGGGTGATCGATTCTCGGCGACGTCGAACAACCGGCGACCGCGGTGGGGCCAGGGCGCAGCTGTTGGTCAGGCGGTCGCCGCGACGGGCTGGCGGAGAATCGTGCGGAGCCGCTCTGGCGCGGTCCGGCGTGGGTCGCTGAGGTAGATCTCGTGATGCTTGCCCATCACGGTCCACCGCCACGTCGCTTTGTCCCTCGACGACGTGAATGCCTCCATGTCGTCGGCCCACCACAGTGCTTCGAGCGGCATCACGACAGAGTCGCGTCCGAGCTCCCGTTTGCTCAGGAACTTCACCTTGTACGCGACGGGGTACAGCGTGGCGAGCGCGGCTGCGTACTCCTCCGAAGTGTTGGGGTCCCGCGGCCGTCGATCATGAAGAACCGCGCCGACGCGACGTCGACGATGTCGAATCGACCCTTGCGGGCCGAGTACGTCGCAATGGTCGTCTTGAGATCGATCTTCACCGGTCCACCTTGGCGTCTACGCGACGGCCGCGGCGAACGCGGCGTAGAGGTCGCCGGGCAGCGGCACCTCCAACTCCCACGTGATCGCCATGGGGCGTTCGCCGACGTGACTCACGTAGCGGGCCGCGCCGAGGAACCAGAACGCGCGGTCGTCGGCGCGCTCGCGGGTGAACAGCAGGATCGTGCGTCGGTCACGTTCATGGTTCCGGTAGCGCAGGCCGGTCGTGCTGTCGGCCCGGGTGATCGACTGACTCTCCCAGTGAATGAGCCTCCGGCTGATCGCGTAGTCGCGGTAGCGCGTGCTGGGCGAGAAGGCCCCGCTCGTCTTGTCGAGCGTGAAGGCGAACAGCTCGGCATTCGCCGCCTTGGCCTCGTACACACCGGTCTGCCACGTCGGGATCTTGGCATGCTCGCGGCCCAACCCCATGGCCGCGAGGATCTCGATACGGCTGTACCGCGCGTGGATCTGCAGCGGAGCGTCCGGGTGGGTCGAGAGCGGTTGGTGGAGGTGGTCGATGCGGCGATCGAGCACGCTGAACAGCTCGCCGAGTTCGGCGACGACCTGCGGGTGCGACCACAACAGGTCGGCGGCCTGCTGCACCGACGACCCCTTGCCGATCGCCTGGTCGGTCATCGACGCGACGAGCATGTGGACTCGACGCCGTGCCCGCTCGGGCAGCCGGTCCACAGCGGGAGCATCGGCGCGGCTCAGGAGCTCGCGGTAGGTGGCGATGCGCTCGGCGTCATCCACGTGGAGCTGGCGGCCGATGGCACGGCGCAGCGCAACCTCGTTCGGGCCGGGAGCGAGCACCGGCAATCCCGCGGCCTCCAACAGCTCCGACCAGCTGCGGTGATTCGCGTAGAGGTCGTCGAGGTCGAGGCCCGACTCGTCGAGAAACTCGGCGAGGCCGAGCGATGGGCGTTCGCTGCGGAGCGAGCGGAGCTCGTCGACCCGCGCTCGCCAGTGTGTCGGAATGGCGTTCCGAAGGCTGCGGAGCACGATCTCCGCCGACTTCTCGTCGAGCTGCATGTTGCAGCCGGCCGGCAGGAACGGAAACTGCATCTGCACCGCCGCCTCGACGTCGCGCCGGGTTCCGCCGAGCAGGGCTCGATACCTCCGATCGAAGCGGAACTCCTTGCGATGCGTGCCGACGAAGTCGAGCACCGTGCAGTACGGCTTCCCCTTGGCGGTGCGGAGTCCGCGGCCGAGCTGCTGGAGGAACAGCACGGGGCTCTCGGTCGGTCGCAGCATCAAGACCGTGTCGACGTTCGGGACGTCGACGCCCTCGTTGAACAGATCGACCGAGAACACGGCCTTCACGACGCCTTTGGCGAGTTCGCGCAGCGCTGCTTCGCGATCGGCCGGCGCGCTATCGCCCCACACCGCGACAGCGGGAATGCCGGCGTCGCTGAAGTGGCGTGCCATGAAGCGGGCGTGATCGACGCTCACGCAGAAGCCGAGGCAGCGCATCGACCCGGCATCGGTGTACCGAGCGAGTTGCTGCACCACGAGCCGAGCCCACGCGTCGGAACTGGTGTAGCGCTCCGAGAGCGCCTGCACGTCGTAGCCGCGGCCGCGCCGCCAGGGAATATCGCGGAGATCGAGGCCATCGTGAATCCCGAAGTAGAGGAACGGGGCGAGGTGCTGCTGATCGATGGCGTCCCACAGGCGCAGCTCCGCAGCGATGCGATCGTCGAACCAGTGCAGGATCGGCAGACCGTCGCTTCGCTCCGGCGTTGCGGTGAGCCCCAGGAGCTCGACGGGGCGCAGATGGCTCAGCACCTTGCGGTACGACGACGCGGCGGCGTGGTGGAACTCGTCGATGATCGCCACATCGAAATGGTCGGGCGGCAGGGCACTCAGATCGGCGGCGTTGAGGCTCTGGACCGACGCGAACACGTGCTCGAACCGCGTCGGGCGAGCGCCACCGACCCACTTCTCGCCGAACGACGGGTCGCGAAGCGCGTATCGAAACGTTGCGAGCGACTGGTCGAGGATCTCCTCGCGATGCGCGACGAACAGCAGTCGCGACCGGTCGAGCCGATCCGCCAGCCGGGCGTAGTCGAGGGCCGCCATGACCGTCTTGCCGGTGCCGGTCGCCGAGACGAGCAGATTGCGGTGGTGGTGTTGCTCGCGCGACACCTCCAACAGGTCCAGTAGCCGTTCCTGAAAGGGGAGTGGTCGCAGCTCGATCGGGCTGAGCATTACGCGCGGCCCCGCGTCGGTTCGGCCGGAACGCTCCTGTTCGTCGAGGAACTGCGCCGCGTCGTACGGGTGGTAGTCGCCGCTTCCCCAGTAGCTGTCGAAGACGGCGTCGAACTTCGCGATCACGTGCGGGTTGCGCGCCGCCGATGCCCGCACGTTCCATTCGATGCCCGCGACCTGCGCGGAGTGCGTCAAGTTGGACGACCCGACGTACGCCGTGGAAAACCGTGAGTTGCGATGGAACACCCACGCCTTGGCGTGGAGCCGGGTCGTCGTCACGTCGTACGACACCCGAACCTCGGCGCCGAGGTCGACGAGCAGCTCGAGCGCGGCCCGTTCGGTCGACCCGGTGTAGGTCGTGGTCAGCACCCGAAGCTCACGTCCCGCTGCGCAGTGCCGACGGAGCGATTCGATCAGCGGAGCGATTCCGCTCCTGCGGATGAAGGCCATCACGACATCGATGCGATCAGACGACTCGATCTCGGATCGAAGCTGGTTCCACAAGTTCGGCTCGCCCCGCGCGTTGGTGAGCAGGGTCGTGTCGAGCAGCGGAATCAGAGGCTGCGTGATCGGGGCCGACGTGCCGTCCGGCCGGCGGCCCAGGATCGCTTCGAGCACCGTTCCCGGGTCGGTCGGCGCGGCGCCGGGAGCGACCGCGACCAACTCGCCGAGCCGGTCGATCAGCGCCCGCGCCACCTCGATGCCGACGCGGGCGCGATCCCCCTCGGGCACGTCCGCCAAGGAACGTTCGATCTCGCGGCCGAGATGCCAGGCGACTCGATCCGGCGTCTCCGCCGCTGCAAGGTCGCGCCGCTTCGGGTGCAGCGCCCCCGTGAGCGCGTCCAGACGCTCCTTCAAACGCTCGGTGACCACGACCTCGTACAGGCCAGGCGGCAAGTCCTCCACGAGCGCGCACGCTACAGGCGTGATCGTCGAGGCGAGCGAGCGCCGGCGCGACTGCTCAGCCGGCGGCGGGCACGCTGACGGTGCTCGATCGATGCCCGAAGGACCGACGATTTCCTCGGGCGGCTGAGGTGACGGGGGGAGCGGTTCGCTGCGACTACCGTGCCCCGGTGACCGATGCTGCACGGCTTGACGCGGTTGGAGACAAGGCCGACCGGATCGATGCGCAGCGATTCGTCGGCCGTGACGATGCCCTCGGCGAGATCGCGCTCGCGCTCGAGGGGCGCTCGGATCTGCGGGTGTTCCATCTTCATGGCCCCGGCGGTGTCGGAAAGAGCGCCATTGCCCGGGCGGCCGCTCGGGCGGCGCGGGCGAACGGACACATGACCGTCGCGCTCGATGGGCGCACGATTGCACCCGATCCCGACGGCGTCGCAGAGGCGGTGGCCGCTGCCGCTGCGCCGAGGGCGTTGCTTGTGATCGACGAGATCGATGAGCTCCGACCACTTCGATTCGCGCTCCGGTCAGCCATCACAGAGGGCATGCACCACTCCTCGGTCGCCCTGCTCGTGGGTCGAGGTCGGCCCGACCGGGAGTGGTTCGACGGGGGGCTCGAACATGTCACGAAGGTGCTCACCGTCCGTCCGCTCGACTCCGACGACGCGGCCCGTCTCCTGGCGTGCCACGGAGTGAGGGACCCCGCGGTGATCGATCGAGTGGTCCGCTGGTGCGGAGGGTTCCCGCTCGCGCTGACCGTCGCCGCATCGCTGCAGCCGATCCCGGGGGAGGATGCCGCCACCGAGTCAGCGGTGCTCGGCGAGGATGGCGACCTCGGCGAAGCGATCCTCGCTCGCCTCGGCGGAAATGAACTGGTCGGCGTGGATCTCGACGTTCTCGATGTTGCGGCAGTCGCGCCTGCGGTGGACGATCGCTTGCTCGACGCGGCCCTCCCGGGCAGATCGACCCGTTCGGGTTTGCGCCAACTCCGAGACCTGTCGACGAGCGAAAAGGTCGGGAGCCGTGTGGCCTTGCATCGTCTGCTGCGCAGCGCGCTGCGAGCCAGACTCCGCGACACCGATCCGGACCGCTATCGAACCCTCGTCCTCCGGGTGGCTGAGCATCTCCGCGTTCGCGCGCTCACCGAGGACCCGCGCGTGCTGCTCGAGCTGGCGGACATGGTTGAAGATCCCGCCCTGCGGTTGGCGATGGAGGGGTCCTCGTCGTACTACGCCGACCGCGTCCGGGCCCCCGATATCGAGCTGCTCTCGGCGACCTTCGACCCCGAGCAGCCGTGGCTGCGTCGACTCATCCGTTGGTGCGAAGACGCTCCGGACGTGGTGATCGTGGTCAGACGCGCCACGGGTGAGGCCATGGGTCTGATGGTCGCCTGCCCATCGGAACGACTGCCCCGGTGGGCGCACGACTGCATCGAGATCGGCCCGATGATCGAGTGGGCTACCGCCGCAGGGCATCTCGCCGACAGCATCTTCGGCCACTCGATCCTCTTCTTCGACCCACTGATCGGCCGCAGCGAGTTCGCCGAGGTGGTGAAGGTGGGCAACTCGGCGGCGTTCACGCGTGGGCTCATTCGATACCACCGCATCGGGTACCTCACCGACGTGGAACGGCGGGACGATGACGGAACGGACTTCCTCGGCTACGTCGAGGTGCCGGAACTGCGTCGTGTCGATGGCGATCGTGAGCTGCTCACCTGGACGCGCGACTTCGGATCGGAGGGGGTGATCGGAACGATCGCCGACATCATTCGGATGGAACAGGGTGCGCTCGACCCCGGCGCCGGCTCGGTCGGGGCCGACCTGGTGGCGGCCTTGCGCGGCTTCCACGACGACGACGCGCTGCGTCGGACTCAGCTTGGGTCGGACCCCGAAGCGGTGAGGCGAGTCGTCCGATCGGCGGTCGAACGTGCCTTCGGCGACAGCCCGTCGGAGAGGCTGCTGCGCGACGCGCTCGTGCGCACCTACCTCGACGCCGACGGCGGCCATGCCTGCGCCCGCCAGGAGCTGCACATGAGTCGGTCGAGCTTCTACCGCCACCTCCAGAGGGCGCGTCAGCGGCTCATCGACGCGTCCGCCTGAACGTCGCGGCTGGCACCGGGTTGGGACCGGGTTGGGACCGGGTCCGAGTCTCGATGCGGCGGCGCGGGGCGAGACTCGATCGAGTCCTCACCTCGTCGCCCAGGAGAACCACGTGTCGCTTCGTCATCGCCTTGTACTCGCCGCTCTCGCCTCGTCGCTGCTCGTGGGAGCCGTCGGGTGCGCTGAATCGTCCGACTCCGATACCTCGAACGCGAATTCGAGTTCGACCGTGGATGCCTCGGCATCGTCCGATCCGGAGGCGGATGACGCCGGTAGCGAACCGTCGAACGACGGCGAATCGCCTGCCCCCGCCGCGGACCTGAGTGCCGTGAAGCTCGCCGATGGTACGGCCGACCCCGACGCGACCGCGACCTTCACCGCCGACGGCGCGTTCGATCGAGACTCGATCGAGGTGGGCGTCGGCGAGCTCGTCACCTTCAAAGCGGACGCCGACGCCGGCACGCACGCCGTCACCTTCAACGGCTCGGATACGTACACGATCTCCGGGGGTCTGATCGAGACCTTCGCCATCTCCGCTCCCGGCGAGTACGTGGCCTCCGAGCTGCTCACCGACGCGACCGTCACCATCACCGTGACCCCCTGAGTTCGGAGCGCCCGGCATGTGCGTGTCGGTAGCCTCTGCGGCCATGTCGGCTAGTGATGCGGTGCGCGATGTGGTGATGGGCTTCCTGCCCCTGTCGTATGCCGTGCCGGACGCGGCGCACCCGGGTTTGATGCGGGCTGGTGAGCGCACGGGTGCGCCCTATGGCGGCGAGAGCGTCGAATCGCGCCCGTGTCGAGCGATCGACCTGGCGGCCTCCGGTGCGCCGAGCCCCGATCTGCTCACGATGGGGTTCGACGTTGTCGACCTCGCGTCGTTCGACGAACTGCAAGATGTGCTCGGTCGCGTCGCGGCGGCAGGCCGTGTGGGCGACAACGATGCCGCCCGGATCCGAGCGGCGCTCGACGGCGCCACGCTGTCGTGCGTTGGCGGTTACACGCTGAAGGTGCTCCATCTCGCCGGCGAGGGACTCTTCATGCGGACCGGTGGACCGAACCGGCTGCCGGTGGTTCCGCCCGAGTCCAACGGCATGAACGATCACGGTGCAGCGACCTCGGTGCATGTCGATCAGGACGTCTACGGCACGCCGCTCAGCCAGGTGATGGGCGGTCGCGCCCCCGAGTTGTTCCGCCACGACTCGCCCGACGGCAACAACCACGACGCGTCGCTCATGCTCGTAAACCTGTGGATCCCGCTCCACCAGGTCACCCAACCGCTCATGCTCGCCGACGGGCGAAGCGTCGACCGCCGGCGCCACCAGTTGCGCTACGGGCTCTCCACCGGTTCATTTCTCGAACGCGACGACGAGATGGCGATCAACGACATCTGGACGATGCTCCACGACCCCGGCCAGCAGTGGTACTTCCGCTCGGACATGGACCATCGCAGCGCATACGTGTTCGACACGCTGAGCACACCGCACGGGGCCGGCGTGCTGGTGGGCGAGGAACTCGCCGAGCGCGCGTCTGTGGGACTCGAGGCGGCCGAGGCCGCTGCGACCGTGGGCGACGCGGCAGGCGTCGCCCACGCACTTGCCGGCATCGATGTGCGCACCGCTGATGTCGTCGGCGTGACCGACTCGCTTGGTCGAGCGCTCGATCGCCTGGCCGCGGCCGTCGACGAGGCTCGAAGCGACCCGGAAGGCGTATGCGATCCGTCGCGTCGCGACGAGTGGCTGACGCGGTCTCAGTCCGCTCGCCGCAACGTCGTGCGCACGTCGATCGAACTCCGGGTCGTCGTGTCGGTCGATCGCTGACGATCGGCCGCACCCTCACGGGGTGGTTGTGGTGGCTCCGCTCTGCTGTCGGTAGTACTCCCATTCGTCGACCTCGGTGCCGTCGGCAAACCGGCAGATGCCGCTCTGGCTCCCGTCGGGCGCAGTCCGGATCTCGCTGGTGCCACCGTGCTCCACGCAGTAGGTCGATGCAGGGTTCGCGAGGCCGACAGGGCTATCGGCAACGGTCGTCGAGGTCGTCGAGGTCGTCGAGGTCGTCGTCGAGTCGGCCGCCGGCTCGGCGGGGTCGTCATCGCCGCAGCCCGTCGCGAGGGCGAGCATCGCGACGGCGAAGGAGCCGAGGTGCAAGCGAGTCCTTCGCTTCCGGAAATGTGATGGTGTCATGCGCGTAAACCTAGCGGGGGACCCCGCTGACCCGTGGGCCACGGCGGGTTGGCCGCGCCGTCGGCACCCGGCGGCGTCGGTACTCAGCGCCGGCGGGCGCGCAGCACCACGTCGTGCACGTGGTGGGTCGCGGCGCCGGCGGGACGCTCGCGCCGTTCGTGGAGCTCGACCTTCCAACCTGGGTGGTTCGAGAGCACACGCGCGACATCGTCGACGCGAACGTACGCGTCGGGATCGAATGCCCGACTCGCGACGGAGGGGTCGATCGGCGACCGCATCGGCGTCAGGTCGTGCCCGACGACCAGTAGCGTTCCCGACGCGGCGACGGCATCGGCCATGGCGTGGATCGCTCGGTCGTCGGGGGTACGCGGGATCGACGCGTAGAAGGCCGACACGAGGTCGTAGGCCCCGCGCTCGAATGGGTCGCGGCCGTTCGCGTCGGCGCGTCGGCAATCGATGTCGAGCCCCCGTCGCCGCGCCTCGGCGTCGAGGCGATCGAGCCCTCGCTGCGAGATGTCGGCGGCGGTGACGCGCCACCCGCGCTCGGCGAGCCAGACCGCATCGCCGCCTTCGCCGGCCCCGACGTCGAGGGCCCTGCCGGGTGGCATCGCGTCGACCTCGGCCACGAGCGTGCCGTTGGGATTGCCGCTCCACATCGGCGAACCGCTGTAGCGGTGATCCCAATCGGCCTGGTTCGACGAGGTGCGATCGGCACGATCGAGGTCGTCGTCGGCGAGGCTGAACGCGACCATCGCCCCAACCCGCGTGCCCTGTGCCGCGGCATTGAGCACCTGCAGGCTCGGGTCGGTCACGTTTCCTGCGGCGTACACCCCCGGCACCGCCGTTTCGCCGGTCTCGTCGACCCCGACGCATGTGCCGGCATCGGATGGGTGCGGCCCGGCGGTCAGTCCGAGCGACGCGAAGGGGGCGATCCTCGGCCGGAACGGGGGAGCGACCGCAATCGCGTCGGCGACGAGCCGCTGCCCGTCGCGCAACTCGATGCCGAGGACGTTGCCGCCATCATCGGTTGCGATCGACGCCGCCTCGCCGGCGACGACCGAGATGCCCGCGCCGCGCAGGCGGCCGACCACCTCCTCGTCGATCAACTCGGGCGAAGCGAGGATGGTGAGCCGATCGGTCAGATGACGCCACAGCGGTACGGAGTGCAACGCCATCGGGTGTGTTGCGACGATGGTGATCCGTCGATCGCGCAGCTCGAAGCCGTGGCAGAAGGGGCACGACACCACGCCTCGGCCCCAGGCGCCGGCCAGTCCCTCGATCTCGGGGAGTTCGTCCACGATGCCGGTCGCGACGACTATTCGCCGGGCGACCACCGAGTGGCCGCCCGTGAGTTCCACGCGAAACCGGCGCCCGTCGACCTGCTCGACCTGCTCGACCTGCTCGACTCGCCCCGCCAGCACCTCGACGCCGTACCGGCGTACCTCCTCGCGTGCGATCGCGATCAGGTCGGCCGGTGGCAGGCCATCGTGTCCGAGGTAGCCGTGCATGTGCGCGGCTGGGGAGTTGCGGGGTGTGCCGCAGTCGACGACGATCACCGAGCGGCGTTGCCTGCCGAGTTGCAGGGCTGCACCGAGCCCGGCGGCCGAACCCCCGACGACCGCGACGTCGGCGTGGCGTTCCATCGTGCGCTGCGCGTGGGCCTGGCCGTGCGAATGGTCCTCGGAGTGCTGGTGCGTGTGGTGCGACATGGTCCCGACCGTATCCAAGCCGTGCGCAATCCGACAGTAGGATTGCGGAATTCGCAAGGATGGAGGAACGCAATGGCCGAACTCGACCGGATCGAGCAGACCGTACGGTCGCGACTTCGGACCATCAGGCTGTCGCAGGGGCGGTCGCTCGACGATGTGGCCGGTCGAGCAGGATTGAGCCCGTCGACGCTCAGTCGCATCGAGACCGGAAAGCGCACCATCAGCCTCGACGTGCTGGTGCCGCTCGCCTCGGCGCTGCACGTCGACGTGGCGACGCTGCTCGCGGTCGACGACGGCGACGTTGTCATTCGTCCGACGCCGCACCGGATCGAGGGCGACACCGTATGGACGCTGAGCCGCTCCACGAGTGGAGTCACCGCGGTCAAGATGCGGTTGCGCCCGACGCGTCGCCCGGTCGAACAGCGGGTTCACCCAGGTCGCGACTGGTTCTTCGTGTTGGAAGGTCGCGTCGTGCTGCACCTCGGCGACCGGCAGGTGGCCGTCGAGTCGGGCGAGGCAGCCGAGTTCGACACGATGACCCCTCACGCCATCTCGGCGGTCGGCGGCGTTGCCGAGGTGGTGATGCTCTTCGACCGTGAGGGGCAGCGGGTTCACGTTCACGCCGGCACCTGATTCGTTCGGCCCGTTCGGCCCGTTCGGTCGGAGCGGAATTCGGGGGTGGTGAATCCGAAACGAGAATGGTATTCTCAACAAGAACGACATTCTCACGATTTGGGGGACCCATGCAACGTGGTCAAAGAATCCTTCGGAGACGACTGCTCCGACAGCGCTGTGGTGCACTCGTGCTTTCGGTCGCGCTGCCCGCAGCGCTCACCGTCGCCTGTGCTCCCGATCCCACTCCGCCGACCGATCCATCGTCGCTGCCTCGGGACATCAACCTGATGACCGACGCCCAAGCGGTCGAGGCACTCGGCTTCCTCGCCGCCGACATCAAGGCCGGTGCGGCCGATCCGGAGTTCCTCGCCGACGTGCCGAAGGACCAGGTTGCGAACGTCGACCGGATCGTCAAGCTCACGCAGTCCGCCGAAGGAAGGGCCAGCCTGGTCGCCGAGTTGCGTGCCGCGGCCAAGACCGAGCCACACGGGCTGCCGCAGCGCCCCGATGTATCGAGCGGAGGCTCCCTCGGGATGGGTTCGAGCGACTTCGCCACCACGTCGAACACCCCGCCGGTCACCGGCGTGCGCTCGGGCGTGCCAAGCGGGGTCGGCACGGTCGACGCGAGCGGAGATGCGCTCGGGGGTGGAGCCGACTTCGGGGCCGACAGCCAGGCCAGGTGCGCCGCGCCCCAGGGGGTTGGAGCGCTCGCAGCGCCGTCCGATGTTCAGCCGGGTCAGCTGCTGACCCCCGGACACGACGTCTACACCCGCGCGTCGACCGGCATCGCTCCCGGCCAATGGGCTCCGCTCAGCATCGCCGGGGTCAATCCCATCGCCGGAGGTGGACCGGGGATCGAGCTGCGTCCGGTCGGCCCATTCGGTCAACAGATGAAGGTGCAGATCAACCTCGACGACCCGAAGGACTTCGGACCATCGGCTCTCGTCCCGCTGATCAACATTCGACCGATCGGCGCCGGACCAGGCGAGGAGTACCGGGCGACGATCATCGACGGGAAGATCTACTGCTACTCGGGCGATACGCGATCCGACCGCGGCTACTTCGAGGGGTGGATCGACATCCCACGTGCCGAGCCCGGCTTCCAGGTCATCGCGGAGGTCGTCGAGAACAACCACTACTTCCGGTGCAACCTGTTCGACGGCCCGCACTGCGACCTTGCGTTGAGCTTCCCCGGGCCCGCGTACTGGGCAGGTGCGGATCGCTCGACGGTCCACGCCGGCGCCAACCCGGTGACGACCGCGGCGGTGTTGCCGGCGTCGGTGGGTGCGTTCGCGACCGGAGGTCAGGATCCGTCGGGTGCCCACAACGTCCTCACCGACACCAACGGGGAGATGGGCGACGATCTGGAGGCTCCCATCCGACTCCTACTCGATTCGACCATTCGCTCCAAGGTCAACAACAAGCTCGCCGGCGACCTGTTCAACCCCCTCGACGCCGGATTGGTGGTGGTGCAGGCCGAGCTTCGCAAGCCGCTCGACACCTCGCTCGACCTGCGATTCACGACGCCGCACGACGGGTTCTCGGCGCCGAACGAGCCGGTGGGCGTCACCGGCGCCATCCGTGCGGGTGGATCCGCGCACGCCGACCTGCTGCTCGGCGGAAGCCTGCTGGGCATCGGCTGCTACAACGTGACGGCGACGGCTGACGTCGACTTCACGGCGAACGCCTGGGCGGATTCGGCCGGCGCGAACACCGGCCTCGATCCGCAGATCGCGTTCGATGTCAACTCCGATGTCAACGTCGACATGGACTACATCAAGTACCTCAACCCGGTGTGCGTGCTCATCCGGCTCATCACGCTCGGCGGCGTCGTCGGCGAGTACTTCCTCGAGGGCGGCGTGTCCGAGGGTCTCGAGAGCGCCTTCCAGCCGCACATCGTGGACTCGTGCTTGAACGACCCAAGGCTCTTCAACCCGAACGGGACGCGCGTGAACCCGTCGGTCGAACTGCCGGAGCGGTGCGTGGAGCAAGGGTCGGTGCAGAAGCTGTTGCAGGGCTTCGATCTCAACGCATACCTGCCCACGGTCGGACTCGGCTCCGCATCGCTCAAGCCGTTGGTCACCAACATCGACAATTCCTGGTGCCACGGGACCTATGTCGCTCCGCCGGCGGGGTGCTCGTTCGATCAGGACCTCATCGGCAAGGATGGCATCGGTGTGGTGGGTGACGCCTCCATGGTGTCGAGTCTGGCGCAGGCGCTGGGCGGCCCACTCGGCGGGCGGTTCCCGAACGTCTTCTCGCCGAGCACGACATCGACGGTGGCCGACCTCGTGACGTCGCACCGCGACACCGCGCAGCAGCTTGCCGGGCTCGGCGTCGTGATCGATCCCCGGCTGGTGAACCTCGCGTTGCGCGATCTGACCCAGGGCAGCTCGACCAGTCGTTCCACGAACGGCCTGCTGGATGTGACGAACGTCGAGTTGCCGCTGCCCGGCTGGGCCGTGTCGACTCGCCCCGAGGTTGCGCCGATGGTGCTCGGCGTGCCGACACCGGACCCGGTCGTGTGCGAGACGAACTGCGGGCCCCCCGCCTTCCCGTCGCCGCCGAGCCGCTCCACCGCCGCGGTCGCGTTGCCCGATGTTCGCACCGAGCTGACGGTCGGGCCGAACTCGGGACCGCCGATCCAGTTCTCGATCGCGGTGACGGTCAACGCCGGAGCGGGTTTCAACCCGGCGACGAAGAAGCTGATGCCGATCATCGACTCGCCGAAGATCGACCTCCAGGTGGTCGGCGGGTGCAAGGCCGACTACGGGAGCGGCTACGCGCTCTCGTACTCGGTGTGCGGGCGCGGCGCGGCCGGCGCCGGTGCGCTGAATCAGACCGGCAACCCGATCAGCCTCACCGATGCCCTCGCGTACGTGGTGAACGAGATCGTGATTCCGATGGTGTCGAACAGCATCGGTGGGATCGGCCTGCCGTCGCTCGACGGGATCGTGCCGGGACTGTTCACGTCGCTCGCGAACGTGCATTTCGAGCAGCGGGGTGGATTCCTCGAGGTGTTCGCCGATCTCCGTCCCACGCCCCGGTTCGCCATTGCTCCGAGCACGGACGGCGGCGGTGCGAACGAGGTGGTTCGCTTCTTCCCGTCGCAGGTGTTCGGCATGGACTTGAGGCGGCCGGGAACCACCTTCGAGTGGGACGTTCGTGACGGCGTCACCGGACAGCCCGTCGCGATCACTGCCGTCGCGGCCGATCCGACCGGACCGGGTCGACAGACCCTCGTGTCGAATCTCACGCCGACGGTGGGCAACTTCGGCGAGGAGCGCAACGTCGACGCCAAGCTCACGATCCGCCAACCGGGGCTCGAGGTGTCGTCGAGCATCCGGTTCAGCTGGCGGCCACCCACGCCTCCGCCGACCAACCCGTGCGGTTCGATTCCCGGCGCCGGGCTGAAGGCCGCCACGCCCTCGCTCGTCGGCTGCTGAGCGTTGAGCCTGGTCGCGCCGGACCGTGCGCGATCTCTGCGCAACCGATCGGCCGGTAGGGTTGGAGCGATGTCGGATGCTCCTTCCGCTACCGGCCGACCGGAGCGCAAGCGTGCCAAGCGGCGCCGCGAGTTCCTCGACGCGGCGGCCCGTATCGTTGCCGACGAGGGCTTCGAGGCGTTGACGATGAGTCGGCTCGCGGAGCACCTCGACACGGTGGTGAGCGCGGTCTATCGGTACTTCCCGTCCAAGGGTGCGCTGCTGGCCGAGCTGCAGACCGAGTCCCTTCAGCGGCTCGCATCCAGCCTGGCCGCGATCAACTCGGTCGCGTCGGTTGCGTTCGCTGAGCAGACCTTGTCGGACCGCGATGCGGCGCTCACGAGGCTCGTGCTCTCCGGTCGATGGATGTGTGCCGCCTCGGAGACCCACCCCGAGGAGATTCGGCTGTTGCAGATGATCATGTCGCAGCGGGCCTCGGCGCTCGACCCCGGCGGTGGGATGCGGGTGTTCCCCGTTGCCCTCGACCTCATCTCGAGCGTCGTCGTGGCGATCGACGAGGCCCAGGCAGCGGGTGCCATCGAGCCTGGCAGTTCGATCGATCGCGCCGCGATCTGGGCGGGCGCGCTCAGCGGGGTGCTCGAGAGCGATGACCTCGAGACGTACCTTCCCGAGGTGTTCGGGGGCGCACGTCTTGCTCGCCAGGCCAACCTCGATCTGCTCCGAGGGTGGGGCGCCGACGCCGACGCGTTGCAGCGATCGTCGGACTTCGTCGACGAACTCGCCGCGATCGGATCCCTCGCCCCGTGACCGGGCGCCGGCCGAGCCGCCCTCCAGCGGGTGGCGCGCCGGCTGTCGGAGAGCTGCGACGATAGGAGCCATGACGAACAACATGGCCGGCGATTCCATGTGGGACCGTCGTTACGACACGCCCGACTACGTGTTCGGAACGGAGCCGGCAGCCTTCCTCACACGACACGTTGAACTGCTGACCCCCGGAGCGACGGCGCTCGTGGTGGCCGACGGGGAGGGCCGCAACTCGGTATTCCTGGCGGAGCGCGGCCTGCAGGTGACGGCGATGGACGTGTCCGAGGTGGGTGTCGGCAAGGCGCGGCGACTCGCTGCCGACCGGGGAACGTCGGTCGACTTCCGTGTGGCCGACATCTTGAGCTGGGACTGGGAGTCCGATGCGTACGACATCGTCGTGGCGGTGTTCATCCAGTTCCTCGACCCGCACCAGCGCGCTCGGGTGTTCGACGGGATGCAGCGCACCGTTCGCCCGGGCGGACGACTGCTGCTGCACGGCTATCGGCCCGAACAGATCGGCTACGCAACCGGAGGCCCGTCCGACCCGACGCACCTCTACGACGAGACGCTCCTGTCGGAGTCGTTCGCCGCGATGTCGATCGATGTGCTCGATGCGTACGACGCGACGCTGCAGGAAGGCGCCGGCCACGCCGGCATGTCGGCGCTGATCGATCTGGTCGCGACGAGGCCGGCGACCGGAGGTACCGCGTAGCCGGCGTTACCGGCCGACGCGTCGAACGCCCGGCTGAACGTGTCGTTCCTGGGTCGGGCCTCGGCCGGAGGCCTCGGCAAGTACTGGATCGTCGACTTCGATCCCGAGTACCGCTGGTCGATCGTGAGCGATCCGGCCGGTAGCTCGGCCTTCGTCCTCAGCCGGAGCCGAAGCGTTGCGCCCGACGTGCGCGTCGAGCTGATCGAACGCGCCGCGGCGAAAAGCGTCGATGGTTCGAACCTGACCGAGCCGCTCCAACGCCAGTCGTGACCTGCCATCGGTGGCGCCCGATCGAGAAATCGATCGCGTTGGTGCATCCGCCGATGGGCTGCCCGTCGAATCAGAGGTAACCCTCTCCAAAGGAGCCTGAATGCGAATCCCCCGATCCATCGCCGCACTACTCGTACCCATCGCCGTCGTGGCCGCCGGCTGCTCGGAGGACACGGACTCGGCCGACGATCCGGCCGCGACCGAGTCCACGACCACCGTCGCTCCGACCGATGAGACAACGACCGATGACACTGAGGAGACGGGAACCATCGTGGAGTTGGCGGCCTCGAACCCCGACTTCTCGACGCTCGTCGATCTCGTCGGCAAGGCCGGTCTCGCCGAGGTGCTGAGCGCTGATGGCCCATTCACGGTGTTCGCCCCGACGAACGAGGCGTTCGCGAAGGTCGACGCGGCCACGCTCGACTCGCTTGCCGCCGACCCCACCGGCGCGCTCGCCGATGTCCTGAAGCTCCACGTCGTGAGCGGCAAGATCATGGCCGCCGACGCCGTGGCGGCTGCCGGCACGTCGATCGAGACGCTGGGCGGCGCCAAGCTCAAGGTTGAGGTCTCCGGCGGCGACGTGACCGTCGGCGGTGCGAAGGTGGTGACGACCGATCTGGTTGGCTCGAACGGGGTGATCCACGTGATCGACTCGGTGATCACGAGCGCCAACGGCTGACCACTCGACCTGCTCGCCGCGAACGGTGCCTCGGCCGCTCGGCCGAGGCATCGTCGCGAGTGCAGTTCGTGGGCGCCGGCGCTGCTCAGCCGAGCGTGCCGCGCATCAGGCTGTGACCCGAGTGGCGGTGATCGCCGTCGTCGGGCTCCAGCGAGATGTCGACGATGGCGTAGGTCTTGGGGTCGATCGATGACGGCACGACGATGTCCTCGCTGCCCGTGACCGTGCCGAGCGATCGAGGATCCGAGACCTTGCGATCGATCAGCCAGAGCTCATAGGACGACCCGGCCGGCGGCGGGGCCATGTTCGACGCGTCGATCACGAGGTGCGTCGTCCCGTCTTCATCCACGAGCCGCGCCGTGGCGCTCGTGCGGCCCAGCGGTTCGAGTTGTTCGAGCGTCGCCGACGCAAGCAGCCGCTCATCGGGTCCAGAGCGGGTCGCGACGATGGTCGCGGCGCCTGCCGCGACGACGGCGGCCGCAGCGGCGGCCACGAGCAGCCGCGCCCGCCGCCGGTCGGCGAGCCGTACCACGACGGGTGGTTCGCCGCTGCCGCCGAGGCTGTCGTCTGCGCCGTCGTCTGCGCCAGCGAGGGTGACGTCGCGCTCCGATTCGGCATCCGCGGCTATGCGGCCTGCGATCGAGGCGAATAGACCGGCGGGCGCGTCGGTTCGGGCGAAGTCGTCGTCGTTGAGCCCACTCAGCAGACCGGCGAGACGCGGGTCGCCCGGTGGCTCCAGCTCCTCAGGGTCGTGCGTCATCGAACGCCTCCAGGTGTCGTTCCAGCCGTTGCAGGCCTCGGCGGATGTCGCTCTTCACCGTGCCCAACGGGACGCCGGTCTGTTCGGCGATCTGCGCGTGGGTCTGGTCGCCGAAGTACGCCTTGCGCACCATCTCCCGAGCCCGCTCGGGGAGCGTCAGCAGCGCGTCGGCGACGAGCATGCGCAGCGCAATCTGCTCCAGATCGACCGAGTCGGTTCCCACGTCGGACGCGGCGGCCGACGCAGGGTCGGAGAGGTCGCGTGTCGCGGCCCGGTACGCGTCGATCACCTTGAATCGGGCGATGCCCATCAGCCAGCCGGCGATCGATCCGGCGTCCGGCCGGTATCGCTCGCGTGATCGCCACGCGGCCAAGAACACCTCTTGGGTCGCGTCAGCGGCGCGGTGTTCGCCCAGCGCCCGCCGACAGTACGAGTACACGAGCGCTGAGTGATCGCGGTAGACGCGTTCCAGCGCTCGCTCGTCGCCTCGGCGGAACTCCGCCGCGAGCAACTGCATGTCGCGTGCGTCGTTTCCGCTGCCAGCGCCTCGCTCGCTCATTCGCACGCGCTCCGCAAGGTCGACCGACATGCTTCTTCGTTCGGTGGTCTGCCGCCCCGCGGATGCATCGGTGCAGCTTTTCACACGGTCGCGGCGCGAATGGAGTCCGGGGGGCCTGCAGGGATCGTCTCCATCATCGGGTCTCCGCGCGCGCCGCGACGCGCTCCAGGCGTAGCCGGCAGCGAGCACGGCGGCTCATGGTTGCAGCGACACGCTGGCTCGCCTCATGGAGATCGCCGAACGACTCATCGGCTCGTGCGAGCTGCGAGCAGCAGGCCCAGAAACTGTGCGGCGACGGCGCTCGAATCGGGAGCCGTCGAGTCGTCCTGCGACCAGGCGGTGGAGACGACCACACCTTGCGCTACCGCGAGGATGAGCGCCGCCATGGCGGCGGGCTCGATCCAGGCGGGAAGCAGCCCCGCCGCGGCTTGTCGTTCAATGTTCGCCGCGAGGCGTCCGCGGACCTTCGCCCAGAGCGAGGCGAGTCGGCCGCGCACCTCCGCGTCATGAGGCGTGCACGACAGCGCGGCGAGATAGACGGGGATGCGGGCGCTCGTGGTGGTGAGGAGCTCGTTGAGCGCGGCGACTGCGTCCGCCGCGAGTTCTTCGGGTGGTCCGGCCGAGTCGAGCAGGTCGAGGACGGGTTCGACGAGCTCGGAGACCTCGGCGATCAACGCTTCGGTCACCAGCGCATCCTTCGAGCCGAAGTGATAGCCGATGGCGGCGAGGTTGGCCGCCGCTCGACCCGTGATCTCCCTGGCGGTCACCGAGGTGAGCCCGCCCTCGGCGATCGCCGCGCGTGTGGCCTGCACGAGCGCATCGCGGGTCGATGGTCTGCTCGGCGGCGGGCCTGGGGGAGTGGAGGCGGCTCGGCCGGTGGGGGCGGTCACGCCGGAATCGTACATACGTATGAATACGGCCATTCGGTGGGGATGCCCCCAGGCGGTGATGAGGGAGTTCCCGGCTGGTGGACGCGCGGCCCCCGGCGGATCCTCGACACATGTTGAACAGCTCGCTCCTCCACTGGTTCCTCTCGACGCCACCCGCGTGGCTCGTCGCTTGCGTGATCGGGCTCGTCCCGATCGAGTTGTGGGCGGGGGTGCGGCGCGGCCGTCGTCCCGATCCGATCGAAACCCGCACCTCGATCACCATCGGCGCCGTGTATTTCGCCGTGAAGATCGTGGCCGGCCACCTCGTGTTCTTCTCCCTCGCACGCGTCGTCGCGCAACGGTGGGGCATCTTCAACTGGTCGTCGGCGCCGTGGGCGTGGGTTGGCACCTACCTGCTGGGCGACTTCGTGTACTACTGGGTCCACCGCGCGGAACACCGGGTGCGCCTGTTGTGGGCCAGCCATCAGGTGCACCATTCGTCCACCGATTTCAAACTTCGCCGCGGCCGTCCGGATGCCATGGACCGAGGTCTGGTTCACCCCGTTGACGGGATTGTGGGCTCCGCTGCTGGGCGTGCCGCCGCTCGTCGCCGCGACGCTCGGCATCGTCGGGCTGATGTGGGGCTTGGTGTCGCACACGTCGCTCGTCTCGTCGATGGGCGTGTTCGACCTGGTGCTCGTGACGCCGACCAACCATCGCGTCCACCACGCGTCGAACCCGGGCTACCTCGACTGCAACTTCGGCGGCGGGCTGATCGTGTGGGACCGGCTGTTCGGCACCTACGTCCCCGAGACCGAGACGCCGACGTTCGGCCTTACGCATGACTCGCCCAGCCGAGGCCCTCTCGCCATCGGTGTGGGCGGCCACCCGGACCTCTGGCGGGACCTGATGGCGGCCGCGCCGAGCGACCGTCTGGCCGTGGCGCTCGGTCGTCCGTGACCCGTCGGTCCTGGGGGAGTTGCCCCCGCGTGGCGATCCGCTCAGGCCTGGTTCCGTGGGGGGAGGAGCATCGGTACGACGAACCGCTCGAAGAACCCGCGAGCTTGCGCGACGGTGCGGTACGGGCCGGGCTCGGCCACCAGACTGGTGCCCAGGCGGATGACGTAGTCGACGATCTCGGCGTCGGGTGCGTCGGTGGTGGGCCGTCCCTCGTTGGCGGCGCGCTCGCTGACGAGCCGCCAGAGCCCGACACCGAGCTCGTGGAGCGCCGATGCCGCCGGCCCGTGCAGCGCAGATCGCGCGGACGGGTCGGCGACGATCGAGCGGAGGGTGCCGGTCGACCGCATCGCGTCGAAGACCACCGTGATCGCATCGAGCAGTGCCGCGGCGGCGTCCGGGGCGACGGCGATCGCCTCGGCGACCTTGCCATCGACCTCCATCACCTCGCGATGCAGCACATCGAGGATCAGTTGTTCGCGGCCGCCGGGGAAGTTGCGGTGCAGTGTGACGCGGTGCACGCCGGCGCGGGTCGCTATGTCGTCGAGGGTGACGTTGTCGACGCCGTGCTCGTTGAAGGCCGCGACGGCCGCCGTGAGGAGGCGGTCCGAAGTGCCGGTGTGTCGCGTGGCAGTGTCGGTGGCGGCCATTTCGACACGCTATTCGGTCAGCGCTTCGCAAGTTGCAGCCGCAGGGCCAGCGGCCGAGCGGCGGTTCAGAGGCATCCCCCTGCGATGAGCGCCCACGACCGCTCACCCGCCCTGATGCCGGCGACCTTGCCGTCGACGATCTCGAAGGCGAGCACGTGGGAGGCATCGCCACGTGGTCCGGCCACGAGGAACGAGCTGGTTCGGCTGAGCGGGTCGGTCTGGCGTGTCGCTGACGGGTAGGCGGCGCGGACCTGCGCCTCGGTCGAGCCGATGGTGATGCCGGCGTCGGTCCGCCACGAGCCTCCGAGCACCTCGACCCGACGGAGCGTGCCGTCGCCGCCGAGACCGCCCAGCCCGTCGAGCCCGAACGACACGAATGCGCACTCGCCGTTGGGGAACAGTGCGTCGTTGATCGCAACCGGCCGGCCGGTTGCGATCTCGACGTCCTGATAGCGCTTGCCGACCTCGATCGAACCGACGCCGTCGGCGTCGATCTCTTGACCGGAGCGAACGGGGTCGCCCCGCGGCGCGGGCTCGATCCAGCTCCATCCGGCATCGGTGCCGCACAGCACGAGCGTGGTCGCCTTGTCCCGCAACAGGGCGGCGAGCTGCTCGCGCGTGGCGGGAGCGTTCGTCCCGCTCCCGGACGGGAGCGCGATCTTCGCGTCGGCTGACACCGCCGTCCGAACCCGCCCGGATGCATCGTCGGTTCTGTCGGGGTTCAACACGATCAGCTCGTTCGCGGCCACATCGAACGACACGGCGTCACGCAGCGCGCACCCGGAGGGCACCGTTGCGTTGGCGATGATCGACTTGCCATCGGGTGCGACGGGGGCGGGACCCGGTGTAGCCGCGGGGGCCGCAGCGCCCGTGGGACCTGTGCCGCCCGTGGAACCCGTGCCGCCGGAGGGTCCCGTGCGGCCCGTGGAACCTGTGCCGCCGGAGGGTCCGACGGCGGAGGTGGCCGAGGTGGACCGGATGGCGGTCCGTGTCGCGTCGTCGCTGCAGCCGACGATTGAGACGGCTGCGACCAGGAGCGCTCCGGCGCGCAGCGATACCCGCCTAGCGTCGCGGATGGTGCGCACGCGGCCCAAGCCGTGCCCTCGAGACCGATGTTCCGCCATGTCGCTCAGGCTACCGCCGGATCCCGGCGAGGTTCGGTGTGGTTCTGTGGGCGATGGTCTCGATCAGCGGTGTGGAGCGTGGGGCGTTGTGCCGCGCTCGTGGCAGCGGCAGCGTTCGGATGGGGACAGATGACCGAGGACCTGCTCGACGTGGGCGCCACAGCCCGACCAGGTCGTCTTCTTGCACGCGGGACACATCACTGCCATACACATACCCCCCAGGGTATGCGGCGGAGCCGTGGGCGCGCAACGGTTCGCGACGATCGTGTGGCTCGATCGCGCATCGGATCGGCATATCTCATCATCTGACAAGAACATCAGATGATGAGATATGATCTACCGATGCCCGATCGTGAGCTCGAAGCAGCGCTGAGTCGCCCCGTCTCGGAGACCAAGGCCGACCTCTTCCGGGCGCTGGCGCATCCGGCCCGCATCCGGGTGCTCGAGGTGCTGAGCGACGGTGATCGCACCGTGGGCGACATGGCCGAACTCGTTGGGATCGAGGCCTCGCACCTGTCACAGCAGCTGGCCGTGCTTCGCCGGGCCGGGCTGGTGGTCGGCCGGCGGGACGGCGCCTCGGTGATCTACTCGCTCCGGGTCGCCGAGATCGCAGAACTGCTCGCTGTCGCCAAGCGGGTGCTGATTCTGTCGTTGGTGGAGGCGCAGTCCGTGCTCGACGGCCTGCGCGTTGCTGCCGGCGAGGCGTGAGGTGAGCCCGTCAACCGCAACGTCGATGGACGAGAGCCGGCCGGGCGCGGCCGCTTGGGCTCGCTCGCTGCTCCCCTCGCTGTCCGACTATTCGGAGGTGCCCCGGACGTGGAAGCGCGACCTCGTCGCCGGGGTCACCGTCGGCGTTGTCGCGTTGCCCCTCGCGTTGGCATTCGGCGTATCGACCGGGCTCGGCGCGGCGTCGGGCGTGGTCACGGCAATCGTTGTGGGCGTGGTGGCGGCGGTGTTCGGCGGGTCGCACGTTCAGGTGTCGGGGCCCACGGGTGCGATGACCGTCGTGCTTGTTCCGGTCGTTCACCGCTTCGGACCGCAGGCGGTGCTCGTGGTCTCGATCCTCGCCGGTGCGATGGTCATCCTGGGCGGCGTCGCCGGAATCGGGAGGTACCTGGCCTATCTCCCGTGGCCCGTGGTCGAGGGGTTCACGGTCGGAATCGCCGTCATCATCTTCCTGCAACAGGTGCCGGCCGCGCTCGGGGTTGCGAAGCCCGACGGCGAGAACACCGGGGTCGTGGCTGCCCGCGCGTTGATCGAGGCCCTGCGAGGCAACGCTCGTGGTATCGGCCCGCTCGTGCTCGTGGCGGTCGTCGTTGCGGTGATGGTGGTGGCGCCTCGCGTGCACCGCTCGTTGCCGGCGTCGCTCATCGCGGTGGTGGTCGCGACGCTCGTCGCCCGCGTCGTCGGGTTCGACGTCGCCTTGATCGGGCGGCTGCCCTCCTCGCTCCCGGCTCCCTCCTTGCCATCGGTCGACTGGGCGCAGCTCAGCGATCTCTTCTCGGCTGCATTCGCCGTGGCGGTCCTCGCGGCGCTCGAGAGCCTGCTGTCGGCGCAGGTCGCCGACGGGATGATGGACCGCGAGCCGCACAACCCCGACCGGGAGTTGGTCGGACAGGGGCTCGCGAATCTGATCTCTCCGCTCTTCGGCGGCATGCCGGCGACCGGTGCGATCGCTCGGACGGCGGTCAACGTCCGATCCGGAGCACAGACGCGGTTGGCCGCGATCGTGCACGCGGCCGTGCTGTTCGGCGTCGTCTCATTCGTCGGCGGGGTCGTCGGCACGATCCCGCTCGCTGCGCTGGCGGGGATCCTGATGATGACCGCGATCCGGATGGTGGAGCGCCATGCCGTGCGATCGGTGGTCACCTCCACGCGATCCGATGCGGTGGTGTTCGCCCTGACCGCTGTGGCGACCGTGGCGTTCGACCTGATCGCGGCGGTCGAGATCGGCGTCGCGGCGGCGGCGTTGTTGGTCTTGCGCGGCGTGGCTCGGTCGTCGGGGGTCACACTCGACGAGCCGCCGGTGCTTCCACCCGTGTTCCGGCGCCCGGCGTCGATGGAGGCGGCAACGGTCGAGACCGTCACCGGCGCCGAGGCCGACGCGCTGCGGGCCAGCAGGATCGTGACCTATCGCCTCGACGGGGCGCTGTTCTTCGGTGCGGCGAGGCGGTTCCTATCGGAGCTCACCGCCGTCAGCGACGTGTCGGTGGTGGTCCTGCGGCTGCCCGGACTCGCGTTCATCGACGCAACCGGGGCGCGGACGCTCGGCGAGATCGTCGACGAGTTGGAACGGCGGCGGATCACCGTGCTGGTGAAGGGGCCGCGGCCCGAGCACCTCAAGGTGCTCGCCGCGGTGGGTGTGCTCGACCAACTCGCGGCCCGCGGGCACCTGTTCGACTCGCTCGAGGCGGCGCTCGCGCATGCTCGTCGTCACGCCGACCGGGACGACGAGCATGCCCACGCCGACCCCGATGGCGGCGCGCCGGTTGACGGCACCGCTGACGGGGCCGAAACGCGCCCGGCCATGCACTGATCCGCGAGACTGCTCCGATGCACATCGGGGGATCACGCACGCTCACGCTTCGGTCATCGCGTTTGGTCATGCCAGACCGCATTCGCGGCCGGCGACACGGGGCGGCAACGGCTGCCGTGGCGGTTGTCGCTTGCCTCCTGGTCGGCGCCGGCTGCTCGGCCGACGAGGGGAAGGGCGTCGCCACGACGTCGACCGGCCTCGCTGCACCCAAGCCCGCCCCGGCGCGCCCCGACGGGCCGGTCGCCGAGCTCACCCCGATCGAGGCTGCCGGCAGCCCGTTCATCGGCTCCGCGGTCGGCGTCGACGTGCCCGACGGCTACCGCCAGACGGAGTACATCGCGAGCGGCGAGGCGACCGGCTACGACGCGCCGGACCCGCTTCCCGCCGACGGCGAGTGGACGTTTCGTCCCGAAGGTTCCGCCGCGTATCGAACCCGGGTGCTTGTTCGGCGGCCGGAGGACCCCGGGGAGTTCAGCGGCACCGTCGTGGTCGAGTGGCTGAATGTGAGCGCCGGCCTGGATGCCAACCCCGAGTACGCGAGCTTCGAAGAGGAGATTGTGCGCCGCGGCGACGCGTGGGTCGGCGTGTCGGCACAGCTCATCGGCGTCAACGGCGGTCCCGTGCTGGTGCCGGTGCCCGGTGTCGACGCGTTCACCGGTAAGGGGCTGCGGTCCATCGACCCGGTCCGGTACGGCACGCTGGATCATCCCGGCGACGGCTACGCGTTCGACATCTTCACGCAGGTCGCTCGGGCCGTGCGCGACGTCGACATCGCGGGAGCGACGGTCGATCAGATGCTCGCAGCGGGCGAGTCGCAGTCGGCCATCGCACTCACCACCTACTACAACGGCGTGCAGCCGCTCACCCGGACCTTCGACGGGTTCTTCATTCACAGTCGTGCATTCGCAGCGCTACCGGTGGTGGGCCCGGGCGAGATGGCCGACCTCGCCGGCTCGATGGCGAAGGTCCCGCACGCCGTGGTGCTGCGCGGTGATCTGGCGACCCCGGCGCTCGAGCTGCAGAGCGAGGCCGACGTCACCGGTGTGCTGCGTTCGATCGAGGCCCGCCAGAGTGACTCCGACACGTTTCGGCTGTGGGAGGTCGCCGGAACCGCGCATGCCGACCAGCACCTGCTCGGCCCGATGGCGGACCTGCTCGACTGCGGCTCACCCGTGAACTCGGGCCCGATGCACCTGGTCGCCAAAGCGGGCTACGCGGCGCTCAAGACGTGGGCGGCCGGTGGCGAAGCGCCGCCCACCGCGCCGCGGCTCGCAACCGACGAGGCCGGTGGCGCAACGCCGACGCAGCGACGCAACGCTGCCGGCGTCGGCGAGGGTGGGATTCGGACACCGCCGGTCGAGGTGCCCGTCGAGGTGCTGTCGGGTGCGCCGGGCCCGAACTCGTCGCTCATCTGCCAGCTCATGGGGAGCACCACACCCATCCCACCGGAACAGCTGGCGACCATGTACGCATCGGCGGTCGAGTACCAGCGGCACTTCGACACGGCGGTCGAGGCCACCGTCGACGCGGGGTTCCTGCTGGCCGAGGACCGCGCAGCGATGGCGGCCTTCGCGTCGCCCGAACGACTCGGCTGATTCACGCTGGCTCGCTCGGCGAACCGGTGTTGCCGGTCAGCCCGTGGAGCAGGCGATGACGGTTGCTGCGCTGAACCTCCCGCCCGGGAGGGGGAGCACCGTTCCTGTCGCGCTGTCGTAGGCCCAGTCGCTCGGGCTCGGCGCCGCCCTGAGCGTCGCGTCCGGCGGTGCGGCGAGCGCCGCGAGGTCGGCCGGCGCAGCGCCGGTGGTGATCTCGAAGGCCTCGATCGCGACCTCGATGGTCCGGCGTTCGATCCTGCACGCGTCGATGGTCTCGCCGACGAAGCCGATGCCGCCTGCGTCCATCACCGGTTCGAGCCGCTGATCGGTGACCACCTCGGCGCCGGTGTCCGCCAGGTCCTTCGCATAGTCGAAACCCGGTCCGACGATCACGAGCTCGGCGACGGTCGCTGTCGTGGCGGCCGAGGTGATCACGAACGCGGTCCGCTCGAAAGCCGACGTCGCCGCCGCGGCATCGGCCGGGCCTGTGCAGACCGATCGCCCGACCTTGGTCGCCGCAGGCAGCGGCTTCAGGCGTTCGACCGCACGGGCTCGAGTCGAACGCGACAGCCCCGTGGAGGACGTGATTGCCGCGATCGCCGTCGCCTTGTCGGTCGGCGGTTCGGGAAAGCAGGTGCCGCCGTGATCGGTGAAGACGCGCTTGATCGCGTTCATCGCGACCGTTTCGTCGGTGGCGCGGGTGAGCCACCATGCGCCGCCACCGAGCAGAGCGAGCACGACGAGCGCGGCGACGACCTTGGGCAGGCGTGATGGCGGCGTCCGCGCCTCGACGGTGAAGTTCGGCACGGCTTCATTCGTGATGTGGCGCGGTTCGCCCTTGGCCGCCGATCCCCACGTGCTCGGGCTCCGGTCCTGATGATCGTCGGCGGCGCCGGTGTGCGTCATCGCCGCAGGCTATGCCTCGGATGGGGCCCCACGCGGCGGTCGCCGGTCGGCGGGCGACAGCGATGTCATCCCGTGACGTCGGTGATTGCGACGATCCTCGTGGGGTATACCTCGACCACGAGCTCGTCGTCACCGCCGTTGCGTCGGCCGAACTCCTGCGCCCGGTCGAGCCCCATGTACCGCCCGCCGATCGCGGTTGCGACCCGACGTACCTCTGGCGGATCCCGCACCAATCGAACTTCGCCTTCCACGCGTACGAACGCGTACGGCGGCTCCTCCAGGTCCACCACCAGCGCAACCCGCGGATCGGCGGCGAGCGATCGAGCCTTGGGTGTGTCGATCCCGGTGTTGAAGCGCAGCACGCCGTCGTCTTCCCACACGAACCACACCGGCGTGACGGTCGGTCGGCCCGACGGCAGGGTCACGGCCAGCTTCGCCGTGCGGGTGCCTGCACGGAGGAAGTCGACGTACTCGGATTCGGTCATCGGTCGCAACGGGGGCCTCCTCGGCCGGTGAACAGGGCCGGTAAAAAGGGCCGGTCCGGTGGGTCAACCGTCTCCGGACGGCGTTCCTTCCCCGACGGCCGACCACTGCGCTGCCGGCACCGGTGGGGGCGGCGAGACCACCTGGATCTCGCGGCTGACCGCCGCGACCTCCGAGGGGAAGCGTTCGACATCGACCCCAAAGGCGAACGCGGGTTGCGCGCCCAGCGGCACGAAGAAGTCGTCGTGGTGGCTCACGACCACCTGCTCGGGCGCGAGGCGCTGCAGGATTCGCCGCGTGTAGTCCTCGGTGAATTGGCGGCCGGCGATCCCGCAGAGGAACAGATTGACGCCGCGGTGACGGATCTCGTCCTCGATCAGGTCGGCCGAGCCTTGGTGGTAGATCGTGTACGGGCCGGTCGGCAGCTCGACGCGAACGTGGATCCCCCAGACGTCGCCACATCGGTACGCCTGCGGGTTGAGGGCTCCGACGTGCTCGCAGGTGATCTCGCCACCGTTCGGCACGCTCCGCCCGAGCAGCAGGCGGGAGTGCCGACTCGGCACGAAGGTGACGGTGAACGGGCCGATTCGATACTCCCGGTGAGGCTCGACTCGACACGCCTGAGCTCCCAGCCCGTGCAGTCGCATCAGGTGTTCGGCGGAGGTGCCTCCGTACACGGTCGCCCCGTCGCGCCGCGCCACGCCGGGGGCGTCGACCGAATGGTCGAAGTGCGTGTGGCCGAGAAGCACGGCATCGGCGCGGGGCACCCACCGATCGAGCAGCGTCGGATCGGGGAGTGCTCGCCGCCGGCGAATCGAGTCGCCGAGCGAGACCCGGCTGACGTAGGGGTCGATGAGCACGGTGGTTTCCTGCGACGACAGCGCGAACCCGGCGACGCCGAGCCAGGTCACATCAAGCCCGTGCGGCATGTTCCATCCGGACGGGTCGATCGTCAGGTCGTCCACGACGGCTCGGTCGCGGCGGTCGTGGTCGTGCCGGGTGCGGGCGTACGCGAGCAGGTCGACGAGGTGTCGGGTTGGAGAGGTCATCGGTCCGCCAGGTCGCCGTTCATGGTGACCAGAACCTTGCCGCACTCCTTGGACTCGCGCAGCGTTGCGAGTGCCCGGTCGAAGCGATCGATCGGCACGCGGTCGGTCACGAGGGCCGACAGGTCGCGGCGCGCGAGCAGGTCGATGGCGTCGGCGAACCGCTCGGGATACTCCATCGACCCGCGGATCGTGAACTCCTTCATGAGCACGAGCAGGAAGCTGGTCGGCACGGGCCGGTAGTGCAATGCG
>WBZT01000560.1_pt1 | contig 29589 bp, 29 predicted proteins | sample 5204241 | NCBI WGS metagenome assembly WBZT01 (sample SAMN12344358, study PRJNA552823) | activated sludge metagenome | biome: Activated sludge suspended growth; feature: Nitrification reactor; material: Wastewater; isolation source: activated sludge from nitrification reactor of wastewater... | reverse complement strand
TGCGCGATGAATCCGGGCAACTCATGTTCCTGTCCCTGTTCGGGCGGGATACCGCCGTCCAGCAGCTGCTCGCCGCCTTCACCCTCAAGGTAACCGAGGGCGGGCTCGACGGTTTTCATCTGCAGGACCCGGCGGGCGAGTCCCATCGGGTGCACGTGGGCAATGCCGATCGGCTGGAGAAGTTCACCGGCAAGCTGCCCCGCGACAACCTGTTCGGCAACCTGGTCCATCTGTGGCTCTATGACCCGGCCCTCATCCGGCCGGATCGCGGCAATCGGGTGGCCTGGGTGCTGGTGGAGGGGGCCGATGATCCATCGGACCAATCCGAGGCCATCCGGACGCGGGTCTGGGGGCTCTACAAGTTGCTCTCGCCGGTCCCTTTGCTGGATACCTGGCAGAAGGCTGTTCTGTCCCGGACCGGGGACGAGGTGGTCACCATGATGGCCGAGACCCCGTATCCGTCCCTGGGCCGCATTGCCGCTGCCCGGGTCTGTCTGCCCGACCACATCCCGGAAACCGTTTCCGGGATGGTGAAGGCGGGCGACCTGGTCCTGGAGCAATTCGCGCTTGCAGCCTGAGACTATCTCAACCCGGAAGGGAGTCCGCCGCATCGCTTGGTGCCGAACTCCCTTTCGCTACAATGGAGGAAACCATGATTGGAGTAACCGCGATGCATCAATTCAATGCCGTCATCGAACGCTGTCCGCAAACCGGGCTGTTCGTGGGCTATGTCCCCGGCTTCCCCGGTGCGCACTCCCAGGGCGAGACCCTGGATGAGCTCCGGACGAACATGCGGGAAGTGATCGAAATGCTTCTGGAGGACGGTGAGCCGCATCTGGAGGCCGAATTCATCGGTGTTCAGACCTTTGCCTTCGCCTGAACATGGGCAGCCTGCCCGTGCTCAAGCCGCGTGAAGTCGTGGCTTTGCTGGAGTCGCTCGGATTCCATGAAGCGCGCCAGCGTGGATCCCACAAGCAGTTCAAGCATGCCGACGGTCGCCAGACCACGGTGCCTTTCCACTCGGGGCGGGATATCTCGCCCGTGCTGTTACGCCAGATCGCCAAGGACATCGGCCTGAGCGTCGAAGAGCTGCTGCAAGCCAAGTCCTGATCTTTTAAGTACTCATCCATCCCGCGGGGAAACCTTCCCCGCCGGGGGACTGGTTTCTCCGCGTTTTCATTTGAAGGAGAAATCATGCCTCACATCGAAACTGAACTCCGCGTCGTCGATGCCTTCGACACGCAAGACCGCCACCTGCCCCTGACCCGTTTCATCGAGGAATTCGGCGACGGCCTGCTGGATGCGGTGCAGTCCCAGAACCCCGCCGTCTACTCCGGTCAGTTTGATCCACACCGGGAATCGGTCATGGAAGGCCTCCTGCGCCAGCCTTTTCCGGCCCAGCGGGATGTCGTCCAGGCCGTCACCCGGCTGCTGGTGGACGAGAACCAGCCCGCCGCCGTCATCAATGCGGAGATGGGCACCGGCAAGACCATGATGGCCATCGCCGCGGCCGCCGTGATGCATGAGGAAGGCTACACCCGCACCCTGGTGATCGCACCGCCCCATCTGGTCTACAAGTGGCGCCGGGAAATCCGCGAGACCGTGCCCGAGGCCAGGGTCTGGATCCTCAACGGGCCGGACACCCTCCGTAAGCTCTTGCAGTTGCGGGCAATGCACCAAGCGCCGTCGGTCCCGGAATTCTTCGTCATGGGCCGGGTACGCATGCGCATGGGCTTCAACTGGAAACCGGCCTTCATCACCCGCAAGCTGGTGGTGGGAGAAGGCGATGAGCGCCAGCGAGTGGCCTATGCCGCATGTCCCAAGTGCGGCGCCATCCTCACACGTGGCGACGACGCGCCGCTCCTTGCCATCCTGGCTCCCATGGAGCTCAACACCACCCGACGTGCCTGCCCGGCCTGCGGGGAACGTCTCTGGACCCTGGTGCATCGGGTCGGCCAGGCCAAGCCCCAGGCGGACATGCTGCGGGAGGCTCTGACCCAGATCCCCACCATCGGCGACAAGACCGCCCACCGGCTGGTCTCTGCCTTCGGCGAGGAACTGCTCACCGGCATGCTGGAGGACAACGTCTTCGAGTTCATCAACCTGATGGACTCGGACGGCGACCTGTTCTTCAACGACCGGCAGGCGCGGCGCATGGAGCGGGCCATGGCCAGCATGGAGTTCGCGTTCGGACAGGGGGGCTACCAGCCCACCGAGTTCATCAAGCGCCAGCTGCCCCAGGGCTATTTCGGCCTCCTGGTGGTGGACGAGGGGCATGAGTACAAGAACGAGGGTTCCGCCCAGGGCCAGGCCATGGGGGTGCTGGCACGCAAGTGTCGCAAGACGCTGCTGCTCACCGGCACCCTGATGGGTGGCTATGCCGACGATCTGTTCTACCTGCTCTGGCGGCTCAACCCCAGGGCGATGATCGAGGACGGCTTCGGCTACTCCGCCCGCAGCAGCCTGGGCCCGGCCGCCATGCAGTTCATGCGCGAGCATGGGGTGCTCAAGGACATCTACATGGAATCCGAGAGCGCCTCCCACCGCACGGCGAGAGGGAAGAACATCACCCACCGCACCGCCAAGGGACCGGGCTTCGGCCCCAAGGGGATCATGCGCTACGTGGTGCCCTGCACCGTGTTCTTGAAGCTCCGGGACATCGGCGGCAACGTCCTGCCACCTTACCGGGAGCACTTCGAGGCGGTGGCGATGACCGAGGCCCAGCAGCAGGCCTACGAGCGGCTGACCCTGAGTCTCAAGTCCGAGTTGCGCGAAGCCCTGCGCAAAGGTGACAAGAGCCTGCTGGGGGTGGTCCTCAACGTGCTGCTGGCCTGGCCGGACTGCTGTTTCCGCGACGAGAAGGTGGTGCATCCCCACAAGCGCCACCAGTTAGCCTACGTGCCCGCCCAGTTCGGCGAGACCGAAGCCATGCCCAAGGAGCAGCAACTCGTCGAGCTGTGTAAGGCGGAGAAGGCCCGGGGCCGGCGGGTACTCGTGTATTCGGTCTATACCGGTACGCGGGACACCACCACCCGGCTCAAGGCCATGCTGGACCGGCACGGCTTCAAAACTGCGGTGCTCAGGGCGAGTGTGGAAGCCGCAAAGCGGGAGGACTGGCTGTTCGAGCAGGTGGACCGGGGCGTGGAGGTGATCATCACCAACCCAGAACTGGTCAAAACCGGCCTGGACATGCTGGAATTCCCGACCATCGTCTTCCTGACCACGGGCTACAACGTCTACACCCTGCAACAGGCGGCCCGCCGCAGTTGGCGGATCGGCCAGAAGTCGGACGTGGACGTGTACTTCCTGGGCTATCGGGGTAGCGCCCAGATGGCCTGCCTGGAACTCATGGCCAAGAAGATCGCGGTGTCCCAGTCCACCAGCGGCGACATGCCCGAGTCGGGGCTGGACGTGCTGAACCAGGATGGGGATTCCATCGAGGTGGCCCTGGCCAGGCGGTTGGTGAGTTGAAATGGAAAAGCCCGCGTCCCGTGAGGGATGGCGGGCTTTTTTCTGGTTCCTGGAAGGGCTCTACAGCGGCGGGGGATTAGTACGTGACTACAAAATCGGAGCACAATTAATACACTTAAGCTCGGCGAAAGGCGCATGCAAGAGGGATTCGCGAGCTAAGGAAGGATTCCTAGCGCGACTCGCGGCGGTTTTCCATGACGGATTTTGTAGACGCAACAACTCGGAGCCGGATCATGTCCAGCGTCCGAGGAAAGAATACACTGCCGGAAATGCTGGTTCGGCGATTTCTGCATGCTAGCGGCCTGCGGTTCCGCCTGCACGTCAAGGATCTACCAGGACGGCCCGATATTGTTTTCCCGAAATATCGTACAGTGGTTTTCGTGCACGGCTGTTTTTGGCACCGGCATCAAGGGTGCAGCAAGGCGACAATACCGGATGCAAATCACGCTTTTTGGCAAGAAAAGTTTAGCTGCAATGTGGAACGTGATGCCCTAAACATTGCACAGCTTCAATTGCTCGGATGGCGCGCACTGGTCGTGTGGGAGTGTGAAGCGAACGACGGTTCGGCCCTCGCGCGTTTGGCAAGGCTCATCAGGCGAAAGTGACCCATGTACCGTACACGGCGGGTTCCCGAATCGCACGAGAATGGTTCACCTGGCCAACCACTACCTCGATCTGGGTCTGTATTTGAGGTATCCTTGCCCCCGCTTTGGGGGTGCTCATGGGAATTTCTGCTGTTGATCTGTTCTGCGGTGCTGGTGGCCTTACTCATGGCCTTGTGCGTGCGGGGATCAACGTCACGGCTGGCTATGATCTTGACGAGGCTTGCCGCTATGCGTTCGAGAGAAATAACCGCCCTGCGAAATTCTATGCAGTAGATGTCGCTGCGCTTACCGGGGAGATGCTGGCCGCAACGATGCCAGACGGCGATCTTCGTTTGTTGGCTGGGTGTGCGCCCTGTCAGCCATTCTCGAACTACAGCCTAGGAAAGACGCGAAGCGATGACGTCAAGTGGAGTCTATTGGCGCAGTTCGGACGTCTCGTCAGCGAGGTGGAGCCTGATCTCGTCACGATGGAGAACGTTCCAAAACTCAGAAACCACGCGGTGTTCGAGAAGTTCAAGCATGCGCTGGCCAAGCTCGACTATCACGTGTGGGACGATGTCGTGGACTGCGTCGATTATGGCATTCCGCAAACACGCAAGCGTTTAGTGCTGCTTGCATCACGGTTGGGAAAGCTCCGACTTCGGCCCCGAGATCCGCGCCACGACAAGAGGCGCCATGTCCGCCACACAATTGGAAAAATGGCGCCAATCGAAGCCGGCGCGGTTTTCGAGGCAGACACGCTACACACTGCGAGCGCGTTGCATCCAATCAATCTTCGAAGGCTCAAGGCCAGCCAGCCAGGTGGCACTTGGAAGGATTGGAATGAAGACCTCGTAGCCGAGTGCCATCGCACGGACTCCGGGTCGACCTTCGTAAGTGTGTACGGTCGCATGTCTTGGGACGCCCCATCACCGACGATCACGACTCAGTTTTACGGATTCGGCAACGGGCGCTTCGGACATCCGGCCCAGGACAGGGCGCTTTCCTTGCGGGAAGGCGCGATGCTGCAAACGTTTCCCCCGTCGTACCGGTTCGTGGAGCCAGGCCAGCCGGTCTATTTCAAGTCAGTCGGAAGGATGATCGGGAATGCTGTCCCCGTGCGTCTGGGTCAGGTGATAGGGGAAAGCATCATTCAGCACGTCCAAGAATATGCAGCTTGAACTATTAAGCAGCCGTTGGCGGCGTGAGTTGCTGAAGAAATTCAATCAATGCCTGTTTGACTCCTATTTTCAATGACTGAGAAGTGGCAAGCCCTCTCATATGTTGCGAATCCCGGCACGCCAAAATCATTGAAGCCACTAGTTCAAATGCGTTCCGCGCTTTGAGCGGGAACGTAGGGTATTTGTATGGGTACCAATCGATGGCATGGGCACATTTCCCGCCGTCTTTAAACGCCTGGATCGGTTGCGCATGGTAGAAGTTATGCTCTTCAAATCCTTCGGGCGATTCGAAACGGTATCCGAAGAAATCTCTCTTACCGTCCTCATCCCGAAGGATGCCAACCTGTAAGGACAACTTCGGAATCAAGCCATCCATTTTTAACAGTAAGGGCACAAGAAGGACTAGCGTCCCTGGATCATACTTCCCTGGCGCGATAACGAAACCTTTGAGTCGCCTACTCGGGGTGGAGATGTAATTGTGAGCCTCGTTCGTAGCATGGACTATTTGAAGTTTTGGCTCGTCAACGGCGAAGGAATTGGCGATCTCTCTACGCCAGTCAGTTTGGTCAAGTTTTGTTGCCCACTCTCGACCTTCACTGAATAGAAAGATAAGCAGCGCCTGCCAAGTATCCATAGCTAGAGCAACATGCTTTGAGGGATATATGTAACCGACTTCGGGTCGAAGCTATGCTCAGCCACCATTATTATTTCGACATTGCTCACAGCCCGTACCTGAGGTTGCCCATCAAGAGTCAGGTCGTACTCCACGACTTGATCCATTGGAATAAAGCGCGATAGATCCTCGACAAATCGAAGGCGTGGAACCTTGGAGAAATCGAAAGACCGCAGCGGTTCGTCGTTGGCTTCCAATGCTGAGCGAGCGGACTGCGCGAAGAATGCTGGCCTCCCAGTCCATTCGGTTCTCATGAAGACGCATTGAGCGACCTCGGGCCTGAAGAGTGCGGTTGTCACCGCGACCGATTCATAGGCTCTTGTGGAACAGGCGTGCCATGTTTTGGGGCTCGTGTAATCGTTGAGCCCCCACGGCATCGACATCGCCAGATGCGGTGCGTCGGCCAGTATTGTCTGTGGTGGTAACACCCACCTGCGAATCCACTTTCGAAGTATTGCCGTAATAAGGGTGCTCAACCTAGTGTCATCCTGAATGAGGTGACTTAGGTCCTTCGGTCGTACGAACGGAGGCGGTTCTCCAATTTGGATGATCTGCCGAAAAGTCACACCCGTGCCGGATACTCCAAGGAAGGCCATCATCTCGCGTGATGGCATCGTTTCTTGACTATCAAAACCGAAGTATGGGAGTAGCTTCGTATCGAGATTTTCTTGAACCTGACGAAGACATGACTCAAATGAAGACACGTCATCCAGAAGAGCCGGCCATGCCCATGGAGCGAAACCGTCATGCCCGGCGCTGCTGCGCCACAATGCAGGGTTTGCAACCTGTTCGTGACCGATATATACGTCCGCTCTGAGGTTGCGATCTCGTTGCAGCGTCAGGTCGAAATTGTTCAGACCAATATCGGGATGGTTTACGACGACGATCAGCTTCACACTGGAAAAGAGGCGGGCCGCATAGGCAATCTCTTCGCCTGTGGCAAACCCTCTGTGCTCGCCAAGGTGTCGAAGATCGAAGTCGACGATCAAGATATCGACATCGTCTAAAGCGACTCTCACCTTTGAGCCTTCCTGGCCCTCATCTATCGCATCTCGTCGATCATATAGCTGGTCAAGCTCAGCTTGAATACTGGCTTTATCAGGGACTCTGACTTCAAGCAAATTTTCGCCAAGTTTGTCGATTCTGACTTTCCACTCATTGGCGCGATCTGTTTCATCATCGAAGATCGCAACCTGAATGGTCCTTGAGGTTGAGTGATTCACGGCCTTAACTCTCCCACGAAATTTCGACGGCAGTTTTGAACGGCGTACTCGGGCGTATGAATCGGACGGTACAGCCGAACGTTTGACACACCATTCGTACAATCGTAAGGCCGATTCCCATTCCACCCAGGCCGAGGGCCTTGCGATCGTCTGGTAGCTCAAGCTTGCGAACAAACGGCTTGAAATACTCTTCCGCTTGTTTGATATCTGCACCGATTCCGGTGTCTTCAACCACGAGCCTGGCCTTTCCATCATTGCCGAGTTCTGCTCGGCAGCGAATCCGCTTGACCCTTGAATTGAGCATGGCATTGACAGCATTGACGAATATGTTCTGAAAAACGGCGTTCCACCCTGCCAGGGTTCCGGGTGGCAGACGAAGGTCGCCTGGGATGCCTTCTGTTTCGACGCCAACCCCCCGAAGCAGTGGAGATAGGTTCGAGGCCAACTTGTCAACGACCCGCTTAACACGAACACGCTGCATCTTTTCCCGGTCCGTCTCGTCAAAGAACGGCGCGAACATCTTCCGTGTCTGTGAGGCCATCTCGACCCAGTTCTTGAGGGCGGACACCATCTTGCCAAGGTCCGTTGAATTGTCGATTTCTGCATGTTTTTCAAGACGACGCACGAGGCGATCAAGCGTCGTTAGTTCCTTGGCCAGTTCATGTTGGAGAGCCAGACTCCCCATTCCCGCCGTTGCCAGTGAACCGAGAAGGACTCGCTCAGCATCAATAGCCTTTTGTCGCTGTAGCTCTGATTCGGCGAATTGATCCAGTGCGTCGGTAAGCGGTCGGACCAGCTGCGGAGGTACCTTCTGAGTGAGGGAGGCAACGTGCTGGCGAACAATTTCGAGCTGAATGGTTGGAGGCAGTGCAGGCCGTCCCAGATCTGCGACACTTTCCCTGGCACGCCGAGCGGTTGACTTGTATGAATAGAAATCAAACGCCCAACGGACCAGATGCACCAGATCCTCGTATGCGCGATTTTCGATGAGCTTGTCGCGCGTAATCTGCACTTCTAGCAGATCGCCAGGGCTACAGTCGCTCGGTTTCACCCTCGCTTCGTGAGGTGTCGAGACTTTGACGATCCCAAGCACCCGGCCTAGGGTTGGCAGATCTCTAAGGGTTGAGTTGGATGCGCGCAACTCCTCAGGGAGCAACTGCGAAACGATCAACCTATGTGAATGGGCCGTTTCAAGTCCCAACCAATCACGTTCGTCGCCACCGTAGTAAGGAAGTCGAAAGTCGGAATCATAAATGTGCAGCCCGCCGAATCTCTTGAAATAGTCGCGAGCAACAGTTAGCGAGATACCGGATGCTTGTCTGTGAGACAACCTGAATATGTAGATTCCGAAGCTGGCATGGTCCAACGCGTGATGCGGAAGCTCATATTCGGCATCATAGGATTCACCATCGCGGAACTTGAGTCGAATCTTCGCCTTTCCATTGCCACGGCCGCCGCGAATGCCGCCTTGGATGTGGGCGATCCAGTTCTCGAGCATCTTGGTGGACTGCTGCTCGAACAATAACGCGTCGATTTCGTCGACGCCCTCAAGGATGACCTTGAACTGATCTCGTTTGCCAACATCCTCTTCCAACACAGGTGGAGGTTGGAGAAACCACAGCTCCATGGCGAGTTCCATGAGGAGTTCGGTGGTCCATTTGTCTTTCAGCCCACCGACATGGATGGCTGTGCCATATTCGTAGTCGGGCGGTAGCACCCCGATCCGGGGAACGTCACTGACCCATGCGCCTGCATCAACCAAAGATGACTTGTCGTAGGTCTCGTTCCAGTTCAATTTTGCGCGAACGCCCCCATCGTCTGTCCCTCGACGAACAGAAACGACTTCGATGCTGGAGCCGAGGAACTGAGCCGATAGCCGCCCGACTCCTTTCGAGCCTGTGAGAACCCGCCCAAGCACCGGGGACGTCTGCTCCGCTCGTTTGTGGGTGCTGCCGATGCGCATCCACTTCCCCACGAATTCATCGCGGTTCATTCCGTTGCCATTGTCTGACACGTGAATTCCGTCGTTTGAGAATCGTATGACGCACCTTGTTGCATCGGCGTCGTACGCGTTCTTGACTAGTTCCCCAAGTGCGACGTATGGTTTTCCGACTAGGCGCTCGCCAAGTTCTCGCAGAAGCTCGGCGTCGATCGTGAACCTTATGTACTCTGGCGCAGGCTGCTTGGCGACGGACGCGGGCAAGGTTGTCAAAATGGTTCCCGCCTTCATGTGGTTTCTGTGGTGACGACGACCCTAACTACAGAAGATCATAAAAACTATGTATCGGCGATGTGCATTTTCACCGCATTCGCGACCAACGTGATAGCAGATATGGGAATTTCTCTGAGTGCCTGAACCGCTCAGGTGCCCGCTTATCTCCTGGGTAGGCTGGCGTCTGATCCAGGTGCGTAGCCGGAGATGGATATGAAAACTGACCCTATGGACGTCATTGGCCACCGCTGGAAGGTGGCGATCCTGGTGGCTGTGATCTGGACGGCCATCGTGACCCTCTACGTCCTCGGCGGGCCGCGCCCCCACGGTTACATTGGTGACGAGGCCGAGGCGCTTTCTACCTGGCTGGGCTGGATGGTGGGGGGTGGCATTCTGCTGGCCTGGGTGGTGCGGAAGTTCTTGTTCGACGCTTCATCCTGGCAACGGCCGCAAATTGGTGGATTGCCCGTACACGCCCAGGTGAGCGGTGATGAAGAGATGGAAGCGTCGGCGCGGGCGGATGTCGAGAGCCGTGACGCATGCGGACTGCATATGGGAGCTGCTGGATTTGGCTACTACTGCGGCGCAATCAGAACCGATAACGACTGATCGCCGGCTCAGTTCTTGCCCTCGCTTGCCTTCGCACGCACCTCGACAAACTCCGCCACGCCCTTGATCTGACGCTCGCTGGGCTGCTGTGAGCCGCCCAGGTGCTCGATCTGGGCGCGGACGGTGGGATCGGCCGCGGCAACATGATGGATGCGCTCCATCACCTCGTCAGGGCTCTTGGGCGCCATGATGCCCAGGGCGGTCCGCAGCGGTGCCAACGGTCCATGCTCATCTCGCACTGCCTGGCTGGCCAGGAGAGCGACGCCGGCCTGGTACTTCTGCCCGGCTTCGCTGGATTGGTATCGCCTGAAGGCAGTCTGTTCGTCAGCGCTCACCTGGCCGACGACAGGCTTGAGATCAGGCGTCGACCTTGGCGCGGCGGGTTGCTGGCCCTTCACATATTGCTCGTGGGCAGCGTGGCGCGTGTCCAGTTCCGCCCCTCCCTCCGTCAGAAGCTGGTTGCGAGCTGAGACCCCCTGGCTGAATACGTCGTCAGCGGCGCGGGGCGGGGCGATCGCGCCGCCCTGCGTGATGTGTGATTGGCCCTCGCCGCTTACTGCCCAGGCGGCGTGAGCTTCCTCCACCAGCGCACGGAACCGGGTCGGATCGGTCTGGCGAATATCGGCGAGCGCCGTGGCGCCGACCCCCTGGCCGGCTGCGTAGGCCTGCACCCAGGTATCCAGGTCGTGGCGCGCCTGGTTCTGGGCGGAATGGGATAGCTCGCGCCCCTCCGTGGCGGAATTTCGCAATGCGGCCTCTGTGTTGCGGGCCTCCTGCACCGTGAAGCCCCGGTCCAGACGTGCGGTGAAATCCTCCGCCGCAGCCTTGACGCCACGGTCGCTGGACTGGGCGGTCACTGAGCGGGCGGCCTGCCGCAGTACCTCGGCCGCCTGCTCCCGGTTGAGCCCATGGCGGTTGCTTGCCCCTGTAGCCGCCGTGAAGGCCAGCTCGGCCACACCGGCGGCGTCGATGCCGACTCCGGCCTTTGGACCAAAACTGCCTCTATTGCCCACACTGGTGACCGGTTCGGCCTGAAGGCCGGGTGGCAGCCCCGGTGTCGTGGCGGAAATGGCACCACCCGGTTTCGTCGCCAGGTTGGGGTTGTGGGTCTGACTTCGGCTACCAACCGTTCCAGTCTGGGCATCGAAACCAGCGCTGCTCTTGAAGGCGGCCTGTTCCTTCTGGGATGTCCTTGCCTCGGTCTTTGTCTCAGTCCCGGCCTGCCCCTGGCTACCCGCCCCCCAACTTTGGCCATACCCGGAACGGGTCTGCCAGTCCCGGTTCACCGCCTCCGACAATTCCCGCATGAAACGGGCGCTGTCGGATTCGCTGTAGTGGCTGCCGTCGGCCTTGGTGATGCTGCCCCCGTAAACCTGTCCGGCCGAAGCACCATGTTCGCTGCGTGTGCTGTTCCCCGCGTTTGTGCCGGCGCCGGCGGACAGGAGGCCGCCCAGGCTGGTGGGGGTGGCCTGGATCACCGGCATGCCGGCAGCAAGGGTGTCAGCGTCTTGCCGGACTGAGCCCGTGGCCTTGATCGACTCGCGCAAACTTGGGTCGGTGTGTCTGACGCCTCCGTCGGCGCCGCTGTCGATGCTGGGGCGGGTGCTCCAGCTGTTCGCCGATGAGGTGCGCGCCGCGAAGGTGTCGTAGCGCACGTTGCCCATGCCGAGGTTGCCCAGCCCCGCCTCGCTGCCCGCCTTCTGGGCGGCGCCGGTGGCCGGGGCCATGAGCTGGGCGGCCAGGCCCGACATGGCCACCTCGCCGCCCTTGAGGATGGCGTAGGCCATTACCGGGATGAGCAGGGAGAACATCCCCGCCACCGCTTCGTCCCGCAGCAGGGTGTCCTCGATGTTGATGCTGTTGAGGAGTGACAGCCCCGGCCCCGCCGGCACGCCCGCCAGGCCGCCGATGAGGCCCGACGAGACGCCAGGCGCGGCGGCCAGATGGGCGACGTAAGAGGTCACCGCGTAGAGCACCGGCCACAGCTCGATCCACACCATGGCCATGACGTAGGACTTGAGCACGATGCCGCCCTTGTGACCGGCCATCAGCACCAGGATCAGCACGATGGGGAAGATGGCAATGACGATGATCTGCACCACGTTGCGGATCTTGGGCAGCGCCCCTTCGGCTACCGCCGCCATGGTCAGGTAGGCCGAGTTGGCCGAGGCCTGGGCCTGGCTCTGGGCGATGGCCAATTGTGCGGCCGAGGTGTTCTCCACGGCGGCGGCCAGAGACCCGGGCGCGTCCCGCCAGAAGTTGACCATGATCGCCTGGCGCACGAAGTCGAGGGAATTGGCGGTGGAGACACGCATCAACACATCGGCTGCGGCCGGGATCTGGGCGGCCAGCAGGCCGTTGAGCGCGGCCTGGTTGGCGGTTATGGCCGCGTTGGGGTTGATCAGCCGCGCCATGTTCAGATGGGCCGCCTGCAAGGCAGCGGGCAGCCGGTTGTTGAGGTTGGTGTACCCGTCCGGGCAGGTCAGGGTGCCGCCGGCTATCCACACCGCCCGGGCCGGGTTGGTGTCGCCCATCTGGCCCCAGATGTCCTCGGACTTCATCAGGGTCTCCAGGCTCTTGTAGCCGGTGAGCAGATCGGGCGCGACGCAGGTCTTCACGTACTCCATGAGGTCGTTGTTGAACCGCACATCCAGCAGGTGGGATGCCATGGCGCCCTGGATGATGCGGCTGCCGAACAGCATGCCGTTGCCGGTGAAGCGTACCTCTTCGGGCAACGCGAATACCGTCTCGAAGGTGCGGGTCAGCCAGTCGCCGACCTTACTGGTGGTGGAAGCGAAGAAGGCCAGGCCCAGCGGCACGTTGGCCACCACTCTGGGGGCACCGGCGGTCGCGGTGCGGTCGATGATGGCCACGTCGTCCTTGGGCAGGAACAGCACGCCGTAGAAGAAGGTGAGGAAGAAGATCCACACCATGGGTTCCTCGGCCCGCAGCCGGGCCACGGCCGTGCCCATGACCACGATGAAGCCCAGCAGGACCAGGGTGAAGGTGAGGGTGGCGTAGGCGCCGGCGCTGGAGATGGCAGCCACGCCATTGAAGATGGCCTCCAACTGCTCGGCGTTCCAGTAGGCATAGACCTCCCACATCCCCGTCGCCTCACTTCATCTTGCGCAGGGCATGGGCGAAGCGCAGGTTGGCGGCCACGCTGTCGGACAGGTTGCCGAACAGGGATTTTTCCAGGAACTGGATTTCCGCCATCAGGTTGTAGATGCCGGCGGCCTTGGCAGTGAGCACGGCCTTCTCGCTGTAGACGTTGCGGCGCCAGTCCCGTGCCTTGTCGATGAGCACCCGCAGCTCCCGGGCCTCCGCCTCGGTAGCCACCTTGGAGCGCGTCTCCAGGGCCTTCTCCACCTCGTCCAGGGCCTTGAGCATGAAGGTGGCGGCCAGCTCCGCGCCGATCACGTCGGCGTTCTTGACGATCTGCTCATGGGCCACCGATTCCGTGGGCAGGGAGGCCGCGCTGGCCAGGATCTTGTACACCGGCACGCTGGTGGCGTTGATGAAGTCGATCTCGCCGGCATTCAGTGCCGGGCCCCGGTCGCGGATTTTCTCGTAGATGGCGAGCATGTGGTCATAGGCCAGCTTGGAGAAGGGTTCGCTCTCGAAGGCTTCCGTGCCGAGCACCGTGCACTCGTCCGCGCCGGTGCCGTCGACGCATGTGAAGATCTGGGGCTTGGCATTGGCGTCGCTGCCATCCACATTGCCCAGCAGCCGCTTGAAGCTGATCACCGGTTCGTAGAAACCCGGGTCCGGGGTGCCGTCGTCGTGTTTCCGCACCACCACTGCCCCTAGGGCGGACATGACCATGCGCCGCTCCTTCTCGTTGAGGTAGCCGGGCAGGCTGCCTTTGCTGAGCGCCCGCCAGACCAGGTTGCCCTCCACCAGGATATTGGCCAGTTCCGGCTGTGTGGCCTTTAGGGCATCCGCCTTGGCGGCCATCTGGCCGCTATCCCCGAACAGCTTGGTGCGCACCTGGGACCAGTCGTCATAGAGGCCGGCGGCGGCAGCGCCCAGTCCCGTGTTGACCTTGTTGGCCTCCATCCACTTCTCCACGCCGCTGGCGGCCATCAGGCCCTTGGCTGCCTCGCAGGAGTTGATGCCCATGGCGTTGACGTCCTGGGCGATCTTGTTGAGGTACTTGATGGCCTCCATGATGTCCGGCGCCATGGACTGGAGCGCGGTCATGAAGAAAAGCCCCAGGGCGTTCTGGCCGATGTTGCGCAGCATGGCCACGAACTGGTCCACGTTGATGAAGGAGAAGGCCCCGGCGAAGGCGTCGATGCCGCCGCAGCCACCACGGAGGCTGGGCGCGGCCGCCGAGAGCAGTTGGTAGTTGCGGCTGGGGGTGCGCAGGAACAGGCTGCCGCCTGTGTAGAGGTTCATGGTCTGCCCCTCGTAGGCCGCCGGGCCGGTCACGTTGTTGTAGGCGGAGACCGAGTCGTAGAAGTCCTCCAGGCCGCCGCCCGTAGCGGCGGGGGCGGTCAGCCCCAGGGCCAGCAGGCAGCCGACGGTGATTCGTTTTGTTCGCGAGAAAAGTGGGCGGTTCATGGCTGGCTCCTCAGAAGCTTTCCCCCGGCCGCGTCCGGGTCAGCACGTGGATGCGCTGGACGATCTCGTCCGCCGAGAGCATTCCCTGGCCCAGGGGGATGGGCACGTTGCCGGTGGTGGCGTCACGGGGCATCAGATACAGGGCAGGCACGGTGGTTACCCCGAGCAGGCGGGCGATGCCATTGTCCGGCCGCGGTGCGGGATAGCCGGGCAGTCCGGCCCCATCGAGGCTGATCGGGAAGACCTCCACCCCGTAGGCCGCTTCCAGGTACATGAGCACCGGTGCCAGCTGGTGGCAGTAGGGACAATCGCCGCGCAGGAAGAAGTAGAGCCCATGGCTGTGCATGGCCGCCGCTACCGCTTCCGTCTCGTCGGCCTGGTGCTGGACCTTCCAGGTCTGGATGGCGGCGTTGTGGGTGGGCCGGCGCAGGCTGTAGTCCAGCTCGGGGCTGGCCCAGACCACCCGCCGGGCCACGTCGGCGAACACGGCCCCCTTCTCCATGACGAACTGCTGGGCATCCAGGAAACGCCGCACGTTCTCGGGGGTGGGGGTCATCACCGCCACGTCCTTGAGCCGGTCCAGTTCTTCCCGGATCGCCCGAACGCTCTTCAGCGTGCGGATATCGCGCGGCTTCGGCTTGTCCGTTGCTGGTTTGCTCTCCGGTGGGGGTGGTGGCTCCGGGGGGTACCATTGGTAGGCGCGCTCGGGATCGCCCCAGATGGAGCTTTCCCACCAGGGGGTGGTAAGGCCTCCTTCATCCGCCTGGGCAGCCATGGCCAAAAGCCCCAGCAGTCCGGCGAGGCCCAAGCGCCTCCATGCGGTCTTCATGGCCGGCCATCCTGATTCGCGGGCTGCACACTTTCCTGGGATACGGGTGGCCGCCCACCCTCGCACCAGTTGAGGGCGAACTCCGCATGCCGGTCCCTGGGCATGGTTTCATTGGGCAACATCACCTGGTGCTGGTCGAAGCTCACTTTCAGCCGCGCGCAGCCCGGATCCTTCAGTCCATGGAGCCGATGTACCCCCACTTCCACCGGCTGCGTGATCCCTCGCTCGCGCATATGTGCCGCCACCTCTCCGGACAGGACGGTCGCGGCACGGCCCTCGATACGCGCCCGCTCCAGGAGCGGGACCAATTCGCCCGACACCTTCATCCCCTGGGAGGCCGCCCACGCCGGCCACATAAGGAACAGGATCAATACATTCCGCTTCATGGATTGGCCGGGTAGTAGCCCCGGGTGGGATCGCTGACGATCCGGTTCTGGATCGCTGTGCTGATGGCCGCAGTGTCCAGGGGTGTGGCCTGGATCTCGGCGTAGAACTCGGTCAGGTCAATCTGGCCGAAATCCAGCGATTGCAACTGCTCCGGGGTGAAGCCCGAGCAATCAGGTGACTTGGCGCCGCCCCAGCTCTTGCCGATCTGGCCGCGGCCCTGCTCGTTGATGATCCTGGCAAGCCGGGAGTTGAAGCAGCAGTAGCTTTCCTTCTTGGTCACGCAGGCACCCAGGAATTTGCTGGAGCAGTAGCTGCCCAGGTAGTGGCACAGACGGTTGCTCTTGCGCATGGCCACCATCTGGTCGGACTGGTCGCAGGAGAGCAAGGCATCCATGACGAACTGGATGGCGATCCCGATGGCGAAACTCACCGGATCGAAGGCCACCACGAAGTCGCCGGTGTCGAGCAGGGTGATTGCCGAGGAGGAGAGGGAAGCCGCGTTGAAGGCACCGGTGAAGCCGTAATAGCTGAAGCTGGGATTGGCGGACAGGCCGGCATCGGCGCCGTACAGCCCCTTCATCACCCAGTCCGCCGCATCGCTGTTGAACAGGGCGTCGTACATGTAGGTGGACCGGACGTAGTCGTAGCCCATGCCGGCGGCCTCGGTCACCGCCTTGAAGGCCTGGGCGTTGGTCGGGGCACCGCCGGACTTGGCCTTGCAGCAGTTCACCAGGCCGAACAATTTGTGGGAACAATTCCCGGCGCGGCCGTTGAACAGGGTGAGGGCGTCCTCGTCGAGGTACATCCCGGCCTCCCGCAGGGCCTCCATGGCGGCCACCACCTGGGCGAAGTCTGCATCATTGGCGTGGCCTACATCGAAACAATTGCCGTCCAGGCAGAAGGTCTGGCTGCCGCAGTCCGCTACGGTCGAGGTCTCGGCCGGCGTCACCACGCACTGGAACTTGTTCTCGTAGTAGGAGCAGCCCGTGTCCGAAGTCTCCACGCAGGTGGAGGAGATCTGCCCGCAGCCCCGCAGTCTGAGTTCATCGCACTCATGGGTGTCCAGATTGCCGGATAGGCAGGTGTAACGGGCCTCGTACTTCCAGCAGTCGCGCTGCACTGGATGGCCGGAGATCACCTTGGTGGACGGTCCGTCGACACAGATCTCGCTGATCTTCTCGCACTCGGCGGCCCACGCACTGCCCTGGACCAGGAGACCCACCAGCAGCAGCCACCGGAAAACTCCTCGCCTCATTGGGTCCGCGCCTCCAGCAACGCACAGGGGTCATCCCAGCTGTCCGTTTCCGTGACGATGCGCCTCGCCTCGGGAAAGGGGGTTGTGAGCACTTCCCAGTGGTGTCCCCAGCGGTAGTCCTGATACTCGAAGAAGTAGGTACAGGTGCCGTCCACGCAGCCTTGGCTACCAACTCCATAGCCAATGTCCACCGGCACGGTGCACGCCCCCTTCCAGTGGTTGATCGCCGTGGTCAGCAGGTTGTGCCTGACGTATCCGGGGCAGTAATACTCGTCGCAGATCCATTCGAACCAGAAATCCTGACCGGCAACGATCTGGAACGGTGCCTTGGGGACGGTGACGTAGCCGTACTGGCATACCCCATGCAGTCCGTCGGGCGTGAAGCGCAGTTGGATCTTGCCGTCCATGCGGTCCGGCTCGCAGTAGGCGTCTATCACGGTGAGCAGGCCCGAGCCCACGGCATACCAGGTGCCTGGTGTGCAGGTATCACTGATGGTGACGGTCACCGACAGGGTCTTCTGGCACGTCTCATCCTCCACCGTCTTGTACTCGCTGCAGAGCTCTTCCTCGTATACCGCCGGCCGGGTGACGGTAGTGGTCTTGCATGCCCCGTAGGCACCGCCGAAGGCCCCGGCCACACTGGTGGGGTCCGCCTCTACCGCTGCGCCCTGGACCAGGATGGGATCGGCGGGGACGATGGCCAGGGGCGGCCGGGCCGCCCGGTTGTTGGCCAGGTCATTGATGGCGTCGCATTCCACCTGCTGTTTCGGATCGGCATAGGCGGCGGACGCGCACGCCGTGACCCGGTTGCCGCCGGGCGTGCGGGGGTCGCCGTTGCCACCGCCGTAATAGGTGGAATTGGCATTGACGGTGTCGTGATGGGGGACATCGGCCGCCGCATTGGCACTGTTGATGGACCCCTTCACCGCAGCGGCACCCTGGGGCGACTGGCCGAAGGTCTTGCCGGCATCGAAGGCCTGGGCCGGGGTCATGTCGGCCCAGGCAGGCCAGGCCGCCATCAGCAAGGCCCAGACGATGCAGCGATTCATGGCGCCCCCCGCAGCCGGGCAAGCCGTCCCTCGGCCGCTTGGGCCAGTGAGTGATCGGCCCGGGCCATGCGCTCCAGGATGTCGTCCAGGCCTGCGTCGCCGCTGACGCGCAAGACCTCCGCGCAGGCGGACGCCTCCCCGCAGCCCCCCGCCCGGCCCAGCAGGTACACAGGCACCGCCTCGATCCGGTGGTGGGCGAAGGCCTCGGGGTCGAGGATGGCCCGAGCCCCCAGCTTTGCCAGGGGCTCGAAGGCGGTCAGGGTCTTCTTGATTGAACCCTCCATGGGCCCCCGGAAGACCAGGACCGCGCCCGACTTGGCCGCGTCCATCGCCAGCCGTTCCAGGCTGACCTTCGGCATGGCGAAGGAGACGAAGACCAGCAGGTCCGGCCCGGATTCTCCCGTCCCGGTCCGCGATTGCCGGTAGCGTTGCGCCACCGCCAGGGGATCGGCCCCCGCGCCTGAGCGGCCCCGGTGTTCGGGCACCCGGGGCATGGACTGCGTCGGCCGTCCCGGATCGGCGCGGAAACTCTCCTCCGCCCGGCGCATGAGCTGCTCGCCCCGCGCCTTCTGGCGGGCCATCTTGGCCTGGATTGCCGCATCGTCCGGCAGGCCCGGGGGTGCCCCCCAGGCCGCCATGCTAAGGAGCCAGGCTGGCAGGAGAGAATACCGACGCACAGCAGTTCCTCTTGCGGAAGATGAGATAGGCGAAGTCCTCGCCCCGGTAGGGAAACTCCTTCCCCGCTCCCCAGATCGCCGTGGTCCGCCCGTAGGGCTGGCAGCACTTGCCATCGACCTTCCCGGTCTGGGGCACGGGATGGAGCATGGTCATCTTGTAGTTGCGCTTGTCCATCAGCGGCTGGGGGTAGTAGCCGCACTGGCCCCGGCCTCCCGCCGCGCCCCAGACCAGCAATTCCCGGTGCATCTTTGCGGTCATGCGCTGGGCGATGAGGGTGGACGCCTGCACGCCGCCGATGTGGGCCGCCACGTTGCCGTTGAGCGGGTACATCGACCCCTGGCAGCCCGCGCACCAGTACAGCTCCGACAGCGGAAAACCCGCCGTGGCCGCCACGCAATCGGCGGCGCACACCGCCTGGGCGGCCGGATTGGCGAACAGGGCCACGTCGGGATTGAGGATGAAGGTGAGTTCCGACTCGTTCCAGAGCGGGTCCACCTCGGTGATGTAGGCGATGTCGAAACCGCCTGGCTCCAGACAGTCGGATTCCAGCAGTACCTCCAGCAGGTAGAGCACCGGGAAGGTGTACCAGTGGGCCTGGTAGAAGCTGGAGCCATGGGAGTCGTGGGTCCCCTTGCCCCGGCCGTGGGCGGGCGCGTGGATGCCCAGGTCCAGGGACAGGCCGCCTAGGCTGGGGAAGCAGTAAGGATGGCGCACCACCTCGGCGATGCGCATCGGCTCCCAGAAGCCGATGGAGATGCCGATGCGCGGCGGGTTGGCGCAGCCGCAGATGGCGTCCCCCGGGTTGCCCCCATTGTCTTCCTGGTCCATGGAGAACAGCGTCGCGCCCCCCAGGCTCAGGGGCAGCATGCAGGACCAGCAGATGTCGGTGATGGGGTTGGGGAATTTGCCCGGACACGTGGGCCCGGCCCAGGCGGGCAGGGTCAGCATGCAGCCGGCCAGCAGGCCGGCCATGCGGCGAAGCCAAACAAGGCGGTTCATCATGTGCCCACCTTCAGCTCGTCGATGCGCAGCTTCCGCCCCTCCTGGGTGACCAGGGCTGGTACTTGGCGGATGCCAAGACGCTGCACCAGCAGGCCCTGCTGGTCGTAATACACGCGCAGGTCGTGGCGCTTCATGAAGTCGATGAAGCTGCCTCCGGTGAGGATCAGGCGCGCCCGACCCTGGTGGCGCTGGCGCAAGGCCAGGGCCGCCTTGGTCTGTTCCCGGTCGCGGGCGTCGAAGAAGATCAGCGGCTGGGACAGCCCGACGTAGTCCAGGGGATTGACCCGGGTGCCAGCCGCCACCAGGACTCCGCCCTCCGGATCCCGCACCGTGCCCGGAGCGGTGACCGCGGGGTCGAACAGGAAGCTGCGCGGCGTGCGCGTCCGGACCAGCCCCGCCACCGGCACGGGCGACTCGATGGCCCGGCGCGAGCGAACCTCGAAATCCTTCTGAATACGGGCCAACTCGCCGCTGGCCTGTTTCTCCTGGAGCCGGGACTGGATCAGGACGAGCAGGTCCGGCTCCACCACCGGCCAGACCGGACCCACCTGGCCCAGGTCCAGGGCGTACCCGGGCGCGGCGAGCAGCAAAGCCAGGGCCGTCACCCAGGCCAGAGGCTGTCGTTCAGAACAGGCCATAGGCCTTGCCCAGGATGCGTTCATGGGCCACGTAACCCGTGGCCGCATAGCGCGAGTCCAGGGAGTCCCGGTGAGGGGCGTACAGATAGTAATGCCCCGCCGGCACCGTCCCGGGCTGATTGGCCGTCAACGTCTGACCCAGCCGGGATACCGCCTTGGCCCGCCCCACGTACTCACCGTTGACGTAGAAATTCCGCCCGAAGGTAAGCACTTGATCCCCCGGCAGTCCCTTCACCACTTTCAGGAAAACCGCCCCTTCCGGATAGATGAGCCCGCCCTGCCAGCGCCAGGCCACCAGATCGCCCCGTTTCAAACTGCCCGGCACCGGTGGGGCCTTCTCCACCAGCACCAGATGCCAGGGCATGCTCTCGGTGAGGGTGAAGCGCAGCCAGTAGTAGTGGCTGAAGACGAAGCCGGCGCAGGAGACGAGGGTGAAGGCACCCCAGGCCCGGGGATGGCGCCGGATGGCGGCCCAGATCAGGGCGGCGTAGGCGGGTAAGCCTACCTTGGGCCGCAGGATGCGGATCAGGCGTTCAATCGCGGGCATTCACGAGCTCCCTGAGTCGGGGCGTCAAATCCTCGGCCCCCGCCACCACCGCATCGGCGACCAGGATCACGCAAGCGCATTCCTTGGCCAGGCGCTGCACCGCTTTGGACAAGCCCAGGCCGGCGCGGGTGGCCTCGTCCAGGGCCGCCTGGGTTTCTCCCCTGGCCACCCGATCCGCGAAGCCACGCTGGGTTTCCGCCACCACACTGGCCAGGTCCACCCGGCCAAAGCGGGGAGCAGGAGGTGCAAGGAGAAAGTGATAGCCGGCGATGAGCGCCGCGCCGATGCTGAAGGCGAGGGTTGCAGCCAACCCCCAGCCGATGCCGGGATTCCCACCTCCCGACGGAGTCAGGTCCGGATCGGCTATCTGTACCTTCGCCTTGTCCTCAGCCATGGGCCAGCCCCCGTTCCTTCAGTACCGCCCGGATAGCCTCGTCCATGCTGAGTCCGGCGCCGGTCTTCGCGCGGATGGCGTTGAAGTCCTCCGCCCGGGTGGAGGCCAGCAGCAGGGAATAGGGATCCAGCACAAGACGGCCGATGCCGTGCCCCACCGGGCTGTGCACGAAGACTTCGGAATACGCTCCCGCCTCGGTATGCAAGGTCTCCAGCATGGTGCGCATGCCCGCGCTCAGCGCCAGCCGGTTGTTCTTCTCCAGGGCCAGCAGGGACTCGGGCTTTTGCCGCAGCATGAACATCCAGTCGGCGTTGTTCAGCGCCGCCGTGGCCGCCTCGTTGCGGTAGTAGTCGTCCACGCCCTGGGTGCCGGTGACGAAGGCGCCGTTGTACTTGCGCGCCCGCCGGTAGCCCGCCTCGATGAAGCCACCGCTGGTGCCCATCATCAGGCTCCAGGCCTCGTCGATGATGACCACCTTCCTGCGCCCGTCGGCCCGGTTCAGGGTGATCTCGTTGGTGATGAGATACATGAGCAGCAGCAGGATCACCCCCTGCAGGTCCTTCTTCGCCTCCAGCTCGTCCAGCTCCAGCACCACCAGGTCGGCGTCGAAGCGCACGTTGGCCGGCCCATCGAACCAGCGGCCGTGGGCGCCGTCCTGGGTATAGGGGAAGAGCTGGATGCCCATGTTGCGCACCCGCACGTCGCACTTGCCCTCGTCGTCCTTGCAGGCGGTCTTCAGGTGCTCCGCCAGTTCCGTGAGTGTTGGCAGCCGCTCCTGGCCGCGGGCCTGGTACCAGACCTGACGCAGGGCGATGTCCAGCTGGGACATCTCGTATTGGGGCAGGGGCTCCTGGGGGGAGATCATCTGGGCGATGACGGGTTTGAGCATCTCCATGTCCTCGTCCAGGTCCGTCACCAGGGAGAAGGGATTCAAGGACAGGTCGGAGGCGGGGGTGAACTCCAGGTACTGCCCGTCCAGGCGCCGGCACAGGTTCTCGTAGGAACGCCCGGCGTCGATGACCCAGACCCGGGCGCCGGTGCCCAGGTAGCCCAGGGCCAGCTCGTTCATGAACACCGACTTGCCCGAGCCCGAGGTGCCCACCACGCAGGCGTTGTAGTTGCCGGAGGGATTGGCGAACAGGTCCACCCCCAGGGCCTGGCCGCGCCGGCCGAACAGGGCTAGGACCGGTTCCCCCAGGCCCGCCCATTCACCGATGACCGGGGCGAGGTGGATGGCGTTGGCCGAGGTCTTGAGGCTCTCGCGCCCCGCTCGCTTCGCCTCCTGCTGCAGCGAGGGGGTATAGGCCATGGGCAAGCCCAGCATCAGGCTTTGCAGGTTGAGGTAGGTGTCCGTCTGCAGGTCGAAGCCCAGGCCGCGCCACACGCCCCGCGCCGCCAGTTCGTCCCTGGCGGCGTGAGCCGGTAGTGAGAAGAGGGTCAGCTGGTGATGCAGATACACCAGGGACCCGGCCCCCGAATAGGCGGCCATGGCCGTGTCCCAATCCTGCTTCTGTTCCTGCCAGTCCGGCATGAAGGCGGCCAGCTTGCTCTGGGCCGCCTGGGTGGCCCGAGCCGCCTTGAGGGTGGCAAAGGAGCGGGTGGACTCGTAATCCGGGATGCGCAGCCCCAAGGTGATGAGGAAGGGGCAGGAATAGGCCTGGGAGCCCTGTACGAAGTCGCCGATCAGGCCACCCATGGCGGCCAGTTCCATGGTCCGGGGATAGTTGCGCACCGACAGGCAACGCACCACCGCCTCGGCGCTGTCCGAGGGGCTACCCACCACCAGGCCGTCGCGGGTGACCCGGGTGAGGGTGTCGAGGGCGAGAACCTGGTCACGAATCAGCCGGCCGTCGTCGTAGGCCAGACGCTGGGCCTCGCCTTTCAACAGCCGGTTGGCGTTGAGCACTTGGGCGCACCAGTTGATGAGTTCATCCGGCCCCCACTCGCCCGCGAACAGGTACGCGCCCTTCAGCACCGTGGCCAGGGCCTCGCGCAGGGTCTGGGCATTCTCCAGGGCATCCCGGTCGGTCATGCCCCCGGCGGGCAGGGTCACCGACAGGGCGGCCAGGAAGTGACGCGGCATCCAGGGCAGGCCCGGGAATGGCGGATGGATCGCGGCCCGGGCCAGATGGGCGGCCCGGCGCCGGGCGGCCTCGGCATGGAGCCCGCCGACCGTGCGCAGTCCCCGGTAACGGTCGAGGAAATCATGGATATCCGGCGAACCCAGGAGATGGAATTGCAGGCTCGCCCTGGTGGGCAGTCCGTTGAAAATCGACTTGAGCACCGCCGCCATGCGCTCGTCGGCGCCGGTCTGGGGGTTCAAGGCCAGCACGAAGCCCACCGCTTCCACCGGGTCCTGGCCGTTTCGCCGCACCCCGGGCGGACGTTCCAGCAGGAACAGCCGCTCCTCCGGCAGCCAGCCGGAATAGGGCAGCCAGTCGGCCAGGCGGTCGAAGACGGGCATGGGCGAGGGCTGAGCCAGGGTCGAGGCCAGGTAATCCGAGTCGGTGAAGTCGGTGCGTGCCGGCCGCCCAATCCGGCGCAGGAAGGCGAAGGTGTCAGCGATCATCGTCCTCTGCCTGGCGGGGTGCGCGCGCCGATTCCAGCACTGTTTCGCGGGCGTCCTGACGCGCGTCGTCCCGGACGGTGGCGCTTGCCGGTGCACGCGCAGCGGCCGGCGCGTTCATGGGCGGGATTGGCGCAATGGGCGCGAATTGCCGGCGTATTGCGGCCTCGGTATGGCCAAGCTGCCACTCGCCCCGGTGCCATAGGACATAGAGATAGGCCTGGTCATGCAGGTCGCCCTCTTCGTCCACCCAGGGGGCGAGCCAGAGGCGCAACACCTTGGGTGGAGACAACAGGGGCGTGCCGGCGGCCGGTGCGGCGCTGGCGGGGGGCGTCGCACCGTAAGGCCTGGGTAGATCAGCCGGGTGCCTCGGGTCGGCTTCGGTGGCGGGTTCAGGCGCTGCGCTTGGGGGGACGCTTCCCGTTCGCTGGGCCGGCAGCATCCCAGCCAGGGTGTTGGCATACACGCCGGAGACGGAAGTACAGACCACGCCATCGGGCGCCTGGCAGGCGAACTCGCTCTTGCCGTCCAGGCCGGCCATGTTGGCGCAGGCCGACAGGGCGGGGAGCAGCAGCAGAATTGCCCGTTTCATGGCTGCATCCCCTCGCTGGCGGGTTTCCGGTCCCCGGCATCGAGGAAGGCCTCGATGCGTTGCACGGGCGCCGCCCCCGCCAGATGCCGGCCCAGGACATCGAACAGGGCGGGGGTGCCCTCCACGCCCAGCTTGCGGGCGAGCGCGATGTTCCGGTCGACGGGATGGGCGCACTCGGCAGAAGCTTGAGCCTTGCCTTCCAGCATCAGGGCCTGCCAGGCGGCGGCCCGGTCCGGCGCGCACCAGACGGCGATGGCGTGCTGGCGCGCCTCGGGATGGAGTTCCGCCAGGGGGTAGAGAAAGGTGTGGACGGTGACGTCGTCCAACATGGCCAGCTCCTGCTCCAGCTTGCGGCAATAGGGACAGTCCGGGTCCGAGAACACGGCCAGCACCCGGGAACCGCCGCCGCGCACGGTGGTGATGGCGTCCGCCAGGGGCAGGCTGGCGAAGTCGATGCGCCGGGCCGCCTCCAGACGGTCCGCCGTCAGGTCCCGTTGCTCCCGCATGTCATAGAGGTGGCCGAACAGGAAGTGGCGCGCGTCGCCGCCCACATAGGCCAGGTTGCGACCCATGGTGACCTCGTAGATGCCGGGCAGCGGGGTCGGGCGGATGTCCCGGAAGCTCGTGGCTGGATAGGCGGCCTTGAGGGCGGCTTCGATACGGGCGACCGGGTCCGGATCGACGGCCCAGGCCGGGCTGGCCAGGACAAAGCCAGCGAGAAGTGTCAGGGTTGCGAGTCTCATGATCTAGCGCGCTCCATAGCGTTTGCGGGTTTCGAGTGAGAGGTCCGCCGCGGCCTCGCCCATGGGCAGCATCGCCCCCTTGGTGATGACCACGTCCACCAGGCGGCCGGCATCCACCTCCACCACCGGGTAGAGCTTCTCGGCCAGGGAGATGTAGTACTGGGCAAGGCGGTCCATGGCCTTGCCCACCCCGGAGGAGATGCCGGCCTTGAACTCCTCCCCCGACTTCACGGTGCTGGTGGAACCCAGGGGCGAGGTGGAGGTGGTGGTGGCGCTTTGCTGGAAGGCCTGGCCCAGGCCGGATCCGATGCCGGCGATGAGGGCGTTGGCCAGCACCTGGCCCTGCTTGGTGATGAGCCGGCCCATCACCCCCGCCTTGCCGTCCTCGCCGGCCACATAGCCCTTGATGGGCAGGTCCAGGGCCTCACCGCTGGCCGAAACGCAGGACAGGGACTCGGTGCGGATGTAGGCCCGCTCCGAGGACAGGTCGCCATAGCCGGAGCCGACGATGAGGCAGTCCTTCGCCTTGAGCCGGAACTGGTTGGGCAGTTGGGCGTTGTCCACCAGGCGCAGCAGGACCGGGTGGGGATTGCTCTGGGCCTGGCCGCCGGTGGGGGCATTGAGCCCGGCCAGCAACACCGCCCGCACGAAGGAGCCGGAGGGCAGATAGGTGCCGGGGGTCTTGGCTACCTGATTCTCCTTGCCGGCATCCGCCGTGAATGGCGGCCGTGCATCCGGAACCGATCCCATCTCGCCGGACTCGATGCCCCGCTCCGGCATGACAGGGGGAACCCCCACCGGCGCCGGCTGCCCCGGCACCGAAGTGGAGGGCGGCAGGGGCACCACCGAGGCCGGCCGGATGGGGGCCAGGGGCGGAGGTGGCGGCAACGCCGGAATACCGGACGGTAGCCCAGGCGGGAAGTTTGGCAAATGAGCTGACAAATGAGCCGGCAACCGCGATGCGGCCTGCTTCTCCGCTTCCTGGCGCTTCATCAGGTCGTTGAGTTCGGTGACTGAGCGTTCCAGGCGATCGATGCGGGTGCCTTCCTGGCCGCGCCAGGCGTCCCTGGGGTCTACCCCGGCACCGGCCGGCGCCACCGCCAGGGGGACGGGCTTCTCCGGCAGGCCGGCGCCCGTCCGGGACTTGCCCGCGCGCATGAAGGCCACCAGGCCGATGAGGCCCAAGCCCACCACGATCAGCACCCCGCCCGCGATCAGCGCCTGCCGGCGCCGGATGGCCGCCGCGGCGGCGGAGAGCATGGGTTTGGCACCCTGTCCGCCGAGGATCATTCGTCCCCCTCCCGCTGGCGGATCACAAACACGCGGGTGGTCTCGCCGGGATTGAGCGCATGGTTCTCCACCCCCACGGCGAGCACCCCGGGACGGAAGAGCTCCGCTTCGGCCACTCGCAGCTCGGCGTTGCCCGTGTTGGTGAGCTGGAACAGGTCGGCCACCACCGCCGCGCCCAGCCAGGAACGCAGGTGCACGAAGCGGCTGCCCTGCCACAGGCGCAGGGTTTCTCCCCGCTCCCGCACCTCCATGTCGCCGGGCAGGGTGTCGGCGGCCATCATCAGAGCCAGGGCCTTGACCATGCGCTGCCGGGAGTCGACCTGCTCGGCCGTCGAGAGCTTCGCCGCCCGCCGTGCCGGGTCCTTGAGGATCAGGCTTTCGGCGGGCATGTCCACGGGCTGAAGCGTCAGGGCATAGGACGCGCCCGAGTCGGCGGTCAGGAACAGGGAAGCGGGTTCTCCCCGGTCCAGGGGCCGCACGTAGATCTGGCCGGTGCGGGTGTTCTTCTCGATGGCCAGCCTCCCCTTGAGGGCATGCCAGGATTGGATGCGGCCCTCCGCCAGGGCAATGCGGGTGAGGTCGTCGGCCGCGATGCGGGCAAAAGCGGTCTCGCCGTCCCGCACCGGCAGGACCTGGAGGGCCCAGGCGGGCAGCGCCGCCAGCAGCACGCTACAGGCCAGGAGGGGTCTGAGTGCCGAAGGGATCATCTTGGGAGGTCTCCCTGAGGGTGGTGACGACGGTGCGCCCGCCGTCGTAACGGAATGCCACCAGCACGGTGAGCGCCCGGGGCGGCGAGGCCTTGTCGGTGACGTAGGTGGTAAGTTCGCCCTGGACGGCCAGGCGGAGTTCGTCGGTCTTGTCGTGCAGCACGCTTCGCGGTGAAAACAGCGTGGTGACCTGATCGCGCTTCACCCGCTCGGCCGCCAGCCGGCCGGCCTTCTCCAGGGCGCCATGGGCCTCGGGAGCGGCGTACTTGAGCAGAGCGGCATTCTGGAAATCCACGGAAGACGGCGTGACGTTGTAGGCCAGTTGCAGGACGAACAGGGCCATCTGGTCCAGGTAGTCGCGGGACACCCGGTCGGCCTCCACCCAGAAGCCCCGCTCGATCTGGGGCGGCAGGAAGGTGACCCGATCCCGGTCCTGGTGCAGGAAGACGTGCAGGGTCAGCAGCAGGCTGGTGGCCGACAGCACCGCCAGCAGGGCCTGAACGGCTCGGCCGATACCGGTGCGAGCCTCCAGGTCGGCGCTGATCCTGTTTGGGTTCATCCGATGAACTCCCGCAGGTGGGACGGTGGCGTGCGGGTGAACCCCGAGCCGAAGGGGAGATGCCAGTAGACCCAGTGCAAGAGGTAGCGCCGGTGTCGGCCACCGGTGAACTTGCCCAGTAGGTGGGCCAGAACCAGGCCGGCGGCGATCCAGGTGAGGGGGTCCTTGAGCAGGATGCCGAGGAAGACGAAGGCCACGAGCAACCCCACCTGGCTCGCGTCCCACATGAGGATGCGGGCCGGCTCGTCCAGGCGGGTGGGGATGCGGGTGTCGCCCATGGCCTTCGAGACTGTCAAGAGCGACTTAGATTACGGCGCCGATGATGCCGGTGATCAGGCCCGCACCCAGGGAGAACAGGATGGCGAACACGATGGAGGTCAGCGCCGGCATGGCGGTCACCCGGGCCAGGCCCACCACGGCGCCGATGATCAGCGCGCCGATGGAGATGGTGATGGCCAGGTTGCCGGTCGCCCAGTTGGTGACCCGGGCGGACAGGGCGGCGAATTCCGGGTCGGCGGGCACGCCGGCCAGGGCCGGGCCGACACCGAGCACCAGGCCGCCCAGGAGCAACGCGAGTTTGTGGATGTGTTTCATGAATGGGGTTCCTGTGGAAATGAAGGAGTGGTCTCGTCGTCTCGGCGTCTCGTCGTCTCGGAATCAGCCGGTTTCCAGGTCCAGGCGCACGATGTCCTTCACCAGGGCGAGGAAACCCGCCCGCGCCACGGCATCGGTGAGGCAGTACTCGATGGCGGCGGTGGCCAGGCGCCGCTCCTGGTTGAAGTCCCGCTCCGGCAGGGCCTTGCGCAGTTCCTGCAGGCGCCGCTTGGTCTCTTCCCGGATCAGCACGGACTTGTAGCCCGGCTCCCATTCCCGCTCGCTCATGTGTGCCCCCTGGCGCCATGCACCATCCCCCCAGGGGGGAGTTCGCGTTGCTTCGGGCGGCCGGGCGCAACGCTCATGGGGCGGGCCTCATGATCAGCAGCTCCAGGTCGGTGCGACGCGCGGGGGGATGCATCGGGGGTGGCGCCTCGATACAGCACTCGGCCTCGACCCGAACGATTCGGTCCTCCGGGACGCCCAGGTCCAGCAGGGCCTGGCGGACGGTCTGAGCGCGGCGTTGGGCCAAGCGCCAGTTGAAGGCGGGTTTCCCCACCTGGTCGGTGTGGCCGATCAGGGCGATGGTCCGGGCCTCCAGCAACTGGGGACGCAAGCTGTCGAGGGCCTGCCGTACCTGGGCGGTCAGCCGCGACGAGGCCAAGGGGAAGTGGATCGCGCGGGTGAGGCGCTCCTCCCGCTGGGGAATCGCAGGCTTGGGCTTGGGGACCTCGGCAAGCCGGATGGGCGGCGGCACCGGCGCCAATACCTTGCGGCTGGGCGCCGGACAGTCGGCGCACAAGCTGAACACCGCGTCCGGACCATGGCCGAACTGGGCGATGCCCCGGGGCAAGGGGGCGGGCAAGGGCGGCAGGGCAGTGGGCGGTTCCGCGGCTTGCAAGGCACAGCCGGACAGCACGGCGCACCAGACCGGAAGCAACTTCACCGCAACGCCCTGCTGATGGCCCGGTACACCTTCCAGGCATACGTCATGCGCGCCTGGCGGCAGGCCGTGCCCTTCAACTGGGTGCAGGCGGCGTTGTAGGCCCCCACCGCCTCCCAGCCGTTGCCGTGCCGGTCGAACTTCTCGCGCAGGATGCGCGCGCCCACCTGAATGCTGGTGCAGGGGTCCCACAGATGCTCGGGGGCCACCCCCAGCTTCGCCAAGGCCGGCAGGTTGCGCGAGTTGATCTGCATGAGCCCGATGTCATAGGACCCGGTGCGCTGGAGGTGCGAGCGG
>WBZT01000454.1_pt1 | contig 29617 bp, 27 predicted proteins | sample 5204241 | NCBI WGS metagenome assembly WBZT01 (sample SAMN12344358, study PRJNA552823) | activated sludge metagenome | biome: Activated sludge suspended growth; feature: Nitrification reactor; material: Wastewater; isolation source: activated sludge from nitrification reactor of wastewater... | reverse complement strand
ATTTTTCAGGAAATCCTTGCGCGCAGGAGCAATTCCAGTGTATGCAAATTCCTCCAGAAGCTCCGACATTCTTATTTCGACTGTTCTTGCAAGAAAATTAAACCTGAACGTCAGCGACAGCCTGGTCACCTACTTCGTTCAGCAACCGCCCCGGGCACGCAAATTCAAGATCGTCGGCATCTACGAAACCGGCTTGGAGGAATTCGATGAAAAGTTCGTCTTCTGCGACCTGGCACAAATTCGAAAACTGAACGATTGGAACGATTCTACCATCGGAGGCTTGGAGGTACAACTCTCGGATTTCGATGCATTGGATGAAGCGGCTCCGCGCATTTACGCGACAACCGGCTCTGATCTGGATGTACGAACGATCCGGGAAATGTATCCGCAGATATTTGACTGGCTGGGACTGCAAGACATCAATGCGGTGGTGATCATCATCCTGATGATCATTGTAGCGGGCATTAACATGATCGCTGCGCTCCTGGTATTGATACTGGAACGGGTGGGAACGATCGGAACACTGAAAGCGATTGGCGCAAGCGATGCTTCTGTGCGCAACATCTTTCTAAGAATCGCCGCCCTACTCATCAGTCGCGGTTTGTTCTGGGGTAACGTAGTCGGCATCGGAATATGTTTACTTCAACACTATTTCCACTGGATTCGACTGGATCAGGACTCCTATTACATTGCCTATGTTCCGATCCGACTGCTTCCTCTTGACCTGCTTTGGATGAACCTTGGCACCCTCTTGGTTTGCACCATGATGATGCTGGTCCCGACCCTTTTGGTGACCCGGATACGGCCCGTTCGCGCCCTCCGGTTTCGATGATGAAAGAGTTCCTTTCGCGCCAATTTTACTACCTTTAGCCCTCGAAAATGTGCCAAAAATGGCCTTTTTCGTAAAAACCACTTATTATGGCCAGCAATCCCTCTAAGCGAGTTTGCAACAATATCCTCGAAGCGATCGGACACACGCCGCTTGTACGGCTCAACAGCGTTACCAAAGGCGTTCCGGCAACAGTCTATGCTAAAGTCGAGACTTTCAACCCCGGTAATTCCATCAAGGACCGCATGGCCCTCAAGATGGTAGAGGATGCCGAAAAGGCGGGCATCCTGAAGCCAGGCGGAACGATCATCGAGGGCACATCCGGAAATACCGGGATGGGACTTGCCATCGCGGCTATTGTAAAAGGCTATAAGTGCATATTCACCACAACCGACAAGCAGTCAAAGGAAAAAGTCGACGCCCTTAAGGCTTACGGGGCCGATGTGATCGTGTGTCCGACGAATGTAGAGCCGGAAGACCCTCGCTCCTACTATTCAGTTGCCAAACGACTTAACAAGGAGATCCCGAATTCCTTTTATCCGAATCAATACGACAACCTTTCCAATTCACAGGCCCATTACGAGCAAACCGGCCCGGAAATCTGGGAACAGACCGAAGGTAAAATCACACATTTACTGGTAGGCGCCGGTACCGGCGGAACAATCACTGGTACGGGACGGTATTTGAAAGAGAAAAATCCGAATGTCAAGATCTGGGGAATCGACACGTATGGCTCCGCGTTGAAGAAATACCATGAAACCGGAGTACTCGATAAAAACGAGATCTACCCTTATGTAACAGAAGGTATTGGCGAGGATTTCATTCCGCTCAACTACGATTTCAAGATCATCGATCACTTCGAAAAAGTCACGGATAAGGATGCTGCCCTCATGACACGTGAACTTTGCCGTCAGGAAGGCATCTGGGTCGGCAACTCCGCCGGTTCAGCCATAGCCGGATTGCTTCAACTGAAAGACCAATTGAAACCCACCGATGTCGTGGTAGTCATTTTCCACGACCATGGTTCACGGTATCTGGCGAAGATGTTCAACGACGACTGGATGCGTAAAATGGGCTACCTCGATACCAGCGGCATGACCGCTCAGGATCTGGTGGCATCCCGTAAGAGCATCGAAGTGGTGACCATTGACAAACACCAGCCGATCAGCGCGGCATTGAAGTTGATCACGGAAAACAACTATTCACAGATCCCGGTCACATCGGAAGACCGGATCGTCGGCACCATTTACGAGAACACCGTTTTCAACAGCATTCTCAAGAATCCGGCGGGTAAATCGGCAACCGTAGAATCCATCATGAAAGAAGCAATGCCGTTTGTGGACATCACGACCACCGTTCATGATCTTTCCACGATGGTTAGCGGTGAACGCGAGGCTGTACTTGTTAAGGATTTCAAGGCAGGTCGAAACTACATCATCACCAAGAGCGACATTGCGGAAGCCCTTGCCCGATAAACAGGGATAACAGGAGGTACATGCAGGTCATCACAGACCAAATGGGTCGAACGATCCGATTGCGGGACTATCCGCGTAGAATCGTATCCCTGGTACCGTCCCAAACGGAGTTGCTTCATGCGCTGGGTCTGGAACAAACTGTTGTTGGAATCACCCGTTTTTGCACACGTCCGGAATCCTGGCGCAGTGAAAAAGTAAATGTCGGCGGAACCAAGACACCAGACCTCGACAAGATTCGCGCACTAAAGCCCGATTTGATCTTGGGAAATAAGGAGGAAAATTCAGCGGATACGATTCATGCCCTGGAAAACTCCTTTCCTGTCTGGATGAGTGATATTTCAACTTTGGGAGACGCGCTGGACATGATCACGCGTGTCGGAAACATGACCGGAAAGGATCTCGAAGCCACGAGTATGGCTTCAGAGATTCAGGATAAATTCAGTCAGTTTTCCTATCAAACATCAGCGATTCCACCGGTTCGTGCGCTTTATTTCATCTGGCGGGAGCCCTGGATGGCAGCAGGCAACAACACCTTCATCCATTCCATGCTTCGGCAAGCCGGGTTTCTCAATGTCGCAGGCCATCTGGAGCGATATCCTGAACTGCCCTTAGCGGCGTGGTCCGACCTTCAGCCCGAGGTGGTCATGCTGTCTAGCGAACCCTACCCCTTCGCGGAAAAACACATGGCCGCTGTTCAAAGCGCCTTTCCCGATTCAAAAGTTACGCTGGTTGACGGCGAAATGTTCTCCTGGTACGGCTCCAACCTGCTGCTGGCACCCGATTATTTTGGAAAATTAACCCGTGTCATCGCGGCTATGGATTAATTTTGTCTTCCCCGCTCCGCACATGAAATTCCGGCTGATCCTCCTTTTCTACCTGGCCTTGACTGTTTCGCTTCATGCGCAAAAAGTCGGCCTTGTACTGAGTGGCGGCGGTGCGCGGGGTATGGCACACATCGGTGCAATTCGTGCGTTGGAGGAATCGGGAATTCCGATTGACTACATCGCGGGGACTTCGGCAGGCGCCATTGTCGGATGCATGTATGCGCTCGGTTACTCGCCGCACGAAATGGATTCCATTGTTCGCACGGATGATTTCTACAATTGGGCGAACGGCATCATCGACGAGAACTACTTCTACTATTACCGGAAAAATCCGGAGAATGCCTCTTGGGTCAACCTGAAGTTTTCGCTGGACTCACTGCTTCAAACAAGTCTCCCGACCAACCTGGTCAGTTCAGTGCCATACGATTTCGCACTGCTGGAACAAACAGCGGCGGCCTCAGCGGCTACCCGCTATGATTTCGATTCGCTCTTCGTCCCCTTTCGTTGTGTTGCAGCGGACATCGAGAACAAACAAACCATCATCTTCCGTGAAGGTGACCTCGGTCAGGCGGTCAGAGCATCTTCCGCCTATCCATTTTACTTCCGCCCAATGGTCTTTCAAAATAAGATCCTGTACGATGGCGGGCTCTACAACAACTTCCCGGCGGATGTGATGTTGGAGGATTTTCAACCCGATATCATCATCGGGGTGAATGCATCCGGAAAGATCACGCCTACCACGGAAGGGAATATCATTTCCCAGATAAGGGCGATGATGACGACGCCGACAGAATTCTCCGTCATCTGCGAAAACGGCATTCTGGTTGAAGCGAAAACCGACGAATTCGGTCTATTCGATTTTTCGGATCTGCCCAGTATCATCCAGGAAGGCTACCGGGCGACGATGGAGAAGATCGATACGATACGTTTCAACGTACACCGGAGGATCAATGCGGACCAGGTCCATCGACAGCGTAAAGTATTTCGTTCCAGGTTTCCGGAAGTGGTCATCAATAATGTCTCCATCGATGGCGTCAACAGCAAGCAATCGGAGTACGTACACAGGATACTGAAGGCGGGCTCTCAGCCGATTCCATTATCCCGCCTGAAGGCATCCTATTTTCAATTGGTCTCGGACCCGAATATCCGTGCTATTCAACCCAAGCTGATGTTCGATCCGTCAACGGGGATGTTCGATCTAAATGTGAGGATCCAGCAGGAGCGGGATCTGATCACGCAATTCGGCGGGCTGCTCTCATCGCGACCGATTTCCGAAGTATTCGCGGGATTGACCTACAACATCTGGAGCCGAAGAGCCTGGAGTTTCAACACCAACTTTTATTTCGGCAAACTATACACCTCCGGCCAGGCAAGGATCAGGATGGATGCCCCATTCCGGAAGCCGTTTTTTCTGGAAGCTGACGCGACACTCAACCAGTACGATTTCTTCCGGAGCAGCAACGCATTTTTCAGTGACCAGAAGCCTGCCTATATCCTTGCGTCTGATTACTTTTTCGGCCTGCACGGTGGAATTCCCGCACGAAACAAGGGTAAAATCGTCGCGAGCGCCGGCTATGTACGCATCGCGGACAATTATTATCAGACGCAGAATTTCCTCCAGAAGGACACGGCTGACAAGACCATTCTCAAGGGCTTCACGGGCGCGTTGACCTTTGAACGGAGCACCCTGAACAGAAAACAGTTTGCCAACCAGGGCACATTTTTACAGTTGCGCATTCGCGGTGTTGACCTGGAAGAAGACACAAAGCCTGGTTCCACTTCCGCTTCGAGAACGATCGAGCACGATCATCACCAATGGCTGCAGGCAAAACTGACCTATGAAAATTACTATAAACGGCGCGGACGTCTTCGTTTGGGCTTCTATTCGGAAGTTGCAGCGACCAACCAGACCTTTTTCAACAACTACACCGCTACGATCCTGAACACGCCTTCCTTTGAGCCGGTACTGGAAACCCAAACCTTGTTTCTACCTGCCTACCGTGCTCAATTTTTCGGCGGAGCCGGGCTTCGAAACGTCATTATGCTCCGGAATAACCTGGAATTGCGCATCGACGGCTATGTATTTCAACCTTATCAGGAACTCATCCGCACGGACGATCTGAAAACCCGCTTTGGCGAACCGCTGGCCAAACGTTATTTCCTGGGATCCGGTGGCCTGGTTTTACATTCACCGATCGGCCCGATCAGTCTGGCAGTGAATTACTATGATCAACGGGAAGAGAATCTGTCACTCTTGTTTCATGTCGGATTCCTGCTCTTTCATGCTTCCGCCCTTGACTGAACCTTTCGCCGAATCCATTGTTACTGCAGATATACAACTATGAAAACACTCCTCCTTATCCTCACTATGATGCTACCGTCTGCACCCGGCTCCCTCTATGACTTTACAGCAAACGGCATCGATGGTAAGCCGGTCGATTTTTCCGCATTCAAAGGCAAGAAAGTACTGATCGTGAACACCGCTTCCCAATGCGGTTACACACCTCAATATGCTCAACTGGAAGAATTAGCGAAGGCCAACAAGGGTAAACTGGTCGTGATCGGCTTTCCGGCCAACGAGTTCGGCGCTCAGGAGCCCGGCAGCAATACGGAGATCCGGGATTTCTGCAGTAAAAACTACGGGGTCACTTTTCAAATGATGGAAAAGGTAGTGGTGAAAGGCGAATCCATTCATCCCTTGTTTCAATGGCTTACCACAGAGGCAAATCCGGATTTTACGGGTGATATCAACTGGAATTTCGAAAAGTTCCTCTTGGATGAACAGGGCAAATTGATTCACCGGTACCGCAGCAAGGTCAACCCGATGGGTGATGAAATACGTGCTGCATTAGGACAATAAAGCGAATAGTCCGATCATCCTCGAAAGTTAATCGAACAATCGATTAACTTTCGGACATGCACTCCAACGCCCAAATTCGTAAGTACGAGAATTTCCACATCTTCCTCTGGCTGATCAAAGACCTGTGTTGGGTTACCGTTTCCCGACTTGCGGGCATGTTCATGATCCTGCCGACCCTGAGTCTGGCGATCTATATTACCTGGAAAAATCGCGCGGAAAGAGCGGAGCTATTCCACAACCTGGCGGTTTGCTTTTGGATATCCGCCAATTCCATCTGGATGTATGGCGAGTTTTACCTGGATGACACAACCCGACATCCGGCGGTTATTTTCTTCGTCGCCGGATTGCTGTCGATGGGCTATTATTACCTGATCGAGATACTGGGGACTTCACGTAGCAAAGTCCGGAAAGAGTAAAGCACTTAAGCTTGCGCGGCCGGCCCACCGAAATTCATCGGCATCCCGAAGCCTTCCGTTTGTTTGATCGGGCCGTGAACAGCTTCATACTTGGCGATATTATCCTGCATGGCTGCCAGGAGTCGCTTGGCATGCTGCGGAGTCAGCAGAATACGCGATTTCACCTTTGCCTTAGGAACGCCCGGCATCACTTTTACAAAATCCAGAACGAATTCTGAATTGCTGTGCGTAATGATCGCGAGATTGGAATATATGCCTTCTGCGATCTCTTCCGATAACTCGATGTTGAGTTGGTTTTGCTGGTCTTCCATTGTATGGCGCTTGTACGTATGATACAAATATCCTAAAAAACCGTCGTTCCCCTTCAAAAAAAACGCCCCGGGTCTTCCGGGGCGTTTCGTTCAATTATTCGTCAGGAATCAGCGGGTACCGACTTCTTCCTCGTCCTTGGATGCCATGAGGAGATCATACTCCTCCTGGGAACCGACGATAAGTTTATCGTACTCGCGCAATCCGGTACCGGCCGGGATGAGGTGGCCGACGATCACGTTTTCCTTCAGGCCGAGCAGGTCATCGATCTTGCCGTTGACGGCAGCCTCGTTGAGCACCTTGGTGGTTTCCTGGAAGGAAGCCGCCGAGATCCAGCTCTTCGTATGTAAGGAAGCCTGGGTGATACCCTGCAGTACCGGTGAGGAGGTTGCCGGGATGGCGTCGCGGGCTTCTACCTGGCGCAAATCCTTACGCTTGAGGATCGAATTCTCCTCCCGCAGCTTGCGGAGCGTTGTGATCTGTCCTGCTTTGATTTCGGTAGAGTCGCCGGGCTCCAATACCACAACCTTGTCACGGATGGCTTCGTTCTCTTTCATGAAATCGATCCGGTCAACGTATTCACGCTCGAGGAACATGGTATCGCCCGGATCTTCGATGACGACTTTACGCATCATCTGACGGACGATCACTTCGAAGTGCTTGTCGTTGATCTTCACACCCTGCATACGGTATACTTCCTGTACCTCATTGACGAGATACTCCTGAACCTGCGAAGGTCCTTTGATCGAAAGGATATCGCCCGGGCTGATGCTGCCATCCGACAACGGATCGCCTGCACGAACGAAGTCATTATCCTGCACAAGGATGTGCTTGGACAGCGCTACGAGGTACTTCTTGACTTCCCCGTCACGCGAGGTGATGATGATCTCGCGATTACCGCGCTTGATGCCACCGTAAGAAACGACACCGTCGATCTCCGACACGGTTGCCGGGTTGCTGGGGTTACGCGCTTCGAAGAGTTCCGTAACGCGCGGCAGACCGCCGGTGATATCACCCATGCGTCCGGTTGAACGCGGAATCTTGACAAGGATCTCACCAGCCTGGATCTTCTGGCCTACGTTCACCATGATGTGAGCGCCTACCGGAATGTTGTACGACTTGATGCCTTCCTTCTTCTCGTCAAGGATCTTGATTGCCGGGTTTTTAGTCTTATCGCGGGTCTCGATGATCACTTTCTCACGATAGCCCGTTTGTTCGTCGGACTCTTCGCGGAAGGTGACGCCTTCCTCGATGTGTTCGAAGTCGATCTTACCGGGGAACTCCGAGAGAATGACAGCGTTGTACGGGTCCCAATCGCAGATGAGGGTGCCCTTCTCCGCTACCGTCTTGTCCTTGACATACAGTTTGGAACCGTACGGAATGTTATTCGTGGTAAGAATGGTGCCGGTATTGGTATCGACAATCCGTACTTCTCCGGAACGACCGATGACTACTTCGTAGCTCTTCGAACCATCCTTATAGGTAACGGTCTTGATGTCTTCGAATTCCAGTCGGCCTGCGTACTTGGCTTTCAATTCGGAATCGGAAGCACCCTTCTGAGCGACACCACCCACGTGGAAGGTACGCAGGGTGAGCTGGGTACCCGGTTCACCGATGGACTGCGCAGCGATAACGCCGACTGCTTCGCCTTTCTGTACCATGCGACCGGTGGCGAGGTTTCGGCCGTAACACTTGGCACAAACACCACGATCGGATTCGCAGGTAAGCACCGAACGGATCTCGACGGTCTCGACCGGCGATTCTTCGATGATGGCGGCGATCACTTCGTTGATCTCCGTACCGGCGGTCATGATCAGCTCGCCCGTATGCGGATGATACACGTCGTGAACCGATACGCGACCCAGGATTCGGTCATACAGCGACTCAACCACTTCCTCGTTATTCTTGAGGGCGGTCATCGGAAGTCCGCGGAGCGTACCGCAGTCTTCGTCGGTGATGATGACATCCTGCGCCACGTCAACCAGACGACGGGTCAGGTAGCCGGCGTCAGCGGTCTTCAACGCGGTATCGGCAAGACCCTTACGGGCACCGTGCGTGGAGATGAAGTACTCGAGAATCGACAGTCCTTCCTTGAAGTTGGAAAGAATCGGGTTCTCGATGATCTCTCCGCCGGTTGCGCCGCTTTTTTGCGGCTTGGCCATAAGACCGCGCATACCGCCGAGCTGACGGATCTGTTCTTTGGAACCGCGGGCTCCGGAATCGAGCATCATGTAGATCGAGTTGAAACCCTGACGATCGGTCGTCAATTGCTTCATCAACGTATCGGTGATGCGGGAGCTGGTGCGGGTCCAGATATCGATGATCTGATTGTATCGTTCGTTGTAGGTGATGAAACCCATGTTGTAGTTGTTCATCACCTCTTCCACTTCGGCGTGCGCCTTGTCGATCAGCGTATGCTTGACGTCCGGAATCTTGACGTCGGCCAGGTTGAAGGACAAACCGCCACGGAAGGCCATCTGGAATCCGAGGTCCTTCATATCATCGAGGAACTTCGCCGATTTGGCAGTTCCGCACACCTTCAGGATGTTTCCGATGATGTCGCGAAGCGCTTTCTTCGTGAGCAGTTGGTTGATGTAGCCCATTTCCTCGGGCACGACCTGGTTGAACAGGACACGACCGACCGTGGTTGGGGTCATTTCCATTGCCAGGGTATCATCCTCCTTGCGGACACGGACCTTCACATGGATCGAGGCATGGAGTTCCACTCGGCCTTCGTTATAGGCCATGATTACCTCTTCGGGCGAATAGAACTTCATTCCCTCCCCTTTCACGGTATAGCTGGCATCCGTCTTCCTTTCCTTGGTCGTATAATACAGACCAAGTACCATGTCCTGAGAAGGAACGGCGATAGGAGCTCCGTTCGCAGGGTTGAGGATGTTATGCGACGCCAGCATCAGCATCTGCGCTTCGAGGATGGCGGCATTTCCGAGCGGAACGTGCACGGCCATCTGGTCACCGTCGAAGTCAGCGTTGAAGGCGGTACAAACAAGCGGATGCAACTGGATAGCCTTTCCCTCGATCAGTTTCGGCTGGAAGGCCTGGATACCCAAGCGGTGCAGGGTAGGTGCGCGGTTGAGGAGCACCGGATGCCCTTTGAGGACGTTTTCCAGAATGTCCCATACCAACGGGTCCTTACGATCGACGATTTTCTTGGCCGACTTAACCGTCTTCACCACACCGCGCTCGATCATCTTACGGATGATGAACGGCTTGAAGAGTTCGGCAGCCATGTCTTTCGGAAGACCGCACTCGTGCAGCTTCATTTCAGGACCTACGACAATAACCGAACGGGCGGAATAATCGACGCGTTTACCGAGGAGGTTCTGACGGAATCGGCCTTGTTTACCCTTGAGCGAGTCCGAAAGCGACTTGAGGGCGCGGTTCGATTCGGTCTTGACCGCATTCACCTTACGGGAATTGTCAAAGAGCGAGTCAACGGCCTCCTGCAGCATACGTTTCTCGTTACGCAGGATCACGTCCGGAGCTTTGATCTCGATGAGACGCTTCAGACGGTTGTTACGGATGATGACACGACGATAAAGGTCGTTGAGGTCAGAGGTGGCGAAACGACCACCGTCCAGCGGAACGAGTGGGCGCAATTCCGGAGGAATCACCGGCACGACTTTCACGATCATCCACTCGGGACGGTTCTCGATGTGATTGTTCGCTTCGCGGAACGCTTCCACCACATTCAGGCGCTTGAGCGCTTCGTTCTTCCGTTGCTGGGAAGTTTCGGTGCTGGCCTGGTGACGGAGCGAATACGAAAGGCCATCCAGATCGAGTCGGCTGAGCAGGTCGTACAAGGCTTCAGCGCCCATCTTGGCGATGAATTTGTTCGGATCCTTCTCGTCGAGGTGCTGATTCTCTTTCGGCAAGGTCTCCAGGTGCTGGAGGTATTCTTCTTCCGTGAGGAAGTCGAGATAATTCAATCCTTCCTGAGCCTTGACACCGGCCTGGATCACCACGTAACGTTCGTAGTAGATGATCATGTCGAGCTTCTTGGTCGGAAGCCCGAGCAGGTAACCGATTTTATTCGGCAGGGAACGGAAATACCAGATATGGGCAACCGGCACCGTGAGGGTGATGTGGCCCATGCGCTCGCGGCGCACTTTCTTTTCCGTAACCTCGACACCGCAACGGTCACAAACGATCCCCTTGTAGCGGATACGCTTGTACTTGCCGCAGTGACATTCCCAGTCCTTTACCGGACCGAAGATCCGCTCGCAGAAGAGTCCGTCACGCTCCGGCTTGTAGGTCCGGTAGTTGATGGTCTCCGGCTTGAGCACCTCACCGCTCGACTGCTCCAGGATGTGTTCCGGAGAAGCAAGGCTGATGATGATCTTGCTGAAATTCGATTTGATCTTTATTTCTTTTCTGGTCGCCATGTTCGTTTCTTGAGAGGTTAATGACGGCCTGATCAGTCAAGTGTGACTTTCAGGCAAAGGCCGCGGAGTTCGTGCAACAATACGTTGAACGATTCCGGAATACCCGGCGTCGGGAGGTTGTCGCCCTTCACGATGGCTTCGTAGGTCTTCGCCCGGCCGATTACATCGTCGGACTTGACCGTCAGAATCTCCTGAAGGATGTTGGCCGCGCCGAAAGCTTCCAGCGCCCAAACTTCCATTTCCCCGAAACGCTGGCCACCGAACTGCGCCTTACCACCCAGCGGCTGCTGCGTGATGAGCGAGTACGGACCGATCGAGCGGGCGTGCATCTTGTCGTCGACCATGTGACCCAGCTTCATCATGTAGATGACGCCAACGGTCGCAGGCTGGTCGAACTGTACGCCGGAGAGACCATCGATCAGGCGGGTACTTCCGAATTTCGGCAGGCCGGCTTTCGAAACGTACTCGTCGATCTGTTCGATCGTAGCGCCGTCGAAGATCGGAGTACCGAACTTCATACCCAGCTTCTCCCCTGCCCATCCGAGAATGGTTTCGTAGATCTGACCGAGGTTCATACGCGACGGTACGCCCAGCGGGTTGAGTACGATGTCGACCGGTGTTCCGTCTTCCAGGAACGGCATGTCTTCGTCGCGAACGATCTTGGCAACGATACCCTTGTTACCGTGACGTCCGGCCATCTTATCACCGACCTTCAGCTTACGCTTCTTGGCGATGTAAACTTTGGCCAACTGCACGATTCCGGGAGGCAATTCGTCACCGACCGTGAGCGCGAACTTCTTGCGCTTATACAGGCCGGTCACTTCATTGAACTTGATCTTAAAGTTGTGGAGCAACTGCTTGATCAGGTCGTTGCGGTCCTTATCGGTGGTCCACTTATCCGGATCAACCGTATCGTAGTTGATCTCGGACAACATCTTCTGGGTGAACTTGGCGCCTTTCGGAATCACGACTTCTTTGAAGATGTCGGTCACACCCTGGGCGGTCTTTCCGCTCACCAGCACGAAGAGCTTGTCAACAAGCTTTTCCTGCAATTCGGCGATCTGCTGGTTGTATTCCTTGTCGAGTTTCTCGACCTGGACTTTCTCGTCGTTCTTAGCGGCCTTGTCCTTCGTGATCACACGGGAGAACAAACGCTTGTCAATGACGACACCTTTGACAGACGGCGGAACTTTCAGTGAAGCATCCTTCACATCACCGGCCTTATCGCCGAAGATTGCGCGCAGGAGTTTCTCTTCCGGAGACGGATCCGTCTCCCCTTTCGGTGTGATTTTACCGATGAGAATATCCCCTTCGTTCACCTCCGCGCCGATGCGGATGATACCGTTTTCGTCGAGCTCGCGGGTGGCTTCTTCACTCACGTTCGGGATATCGGCTGTGAGTTCTTCCATACCGCGCTTGGTGTCGCGGACTTCCAGGCTATACTCGTCGATGTGCAAGGAGGTAAAGATGTCCTCGCGGATGACGCGCTCGGAGATCACGATGGCATCCTCGAAGTTGTAACCTTTCCACGGCATGAACGCCACTTTCAGGTTACGACCCAGGCCGAGTTCACCATTCTGGGTAGCATATCCCTCACACAGGACCTGACCCTTCTTCACCTTCTGTCCTTTGAGGACGATCGGCTTCAGGTTGATACAGGTGCTCTGGTTGGTCTTCATGAACTTGGTGAGCTTGTAGGACTTCACATCGTCTTCGAAGCTGACCATTTTCTCATGCTCTTTCCGCGTGTAGCGAATGACAATCTCGTTCGCATCCACATACTCGACGGTACCGTCGCCTTCGGCGTTGATCAGTACGCGCGAGTCGCGTGCCACCAGTCCTTCGAGGCCGGTACCCACGACCGGAGCTTCCGGACGCAGTAGCGGCACAGCCTGACGTTGCATGTTCGATCCCATGAGCGCGCGGTTCGCGTCATCGTGTTCGAGGAACGGGATGAGCGAAGCGGCAATGGAAGCGATCTGGTTCGGCGCGATATCGATCAGGTCGAGGCGCTCTTTCTCGAGAACGGGGAAGTCACCCTGGTAACGCGCTTTGATACGGGTTTCCAGGAAGTCGCCTTTCTCGTCGATCTCGGTGTTCGCGTTTGCGATCACTTTATCGTCCTCTTCCTCGGCGGTGAGGTAGAGTACCGGTTTCTCGACATCTACCTTACCACTGGAAACAGTGCGATACGGAGTTTCGATGAAACCGAGGTTATTGATTTTTGCGTGTACGCAGAGCGAGGAGATAAGACCGATGTTCGGTCCTTCCGGCGTCTCGATCGTACAGAGGCGTCCATAGTGCGTATAGTGTACGTCACGGACCTCGAAACCGGCACGCTCACGCGACAGACCGCCGGGTCCGAGTGCGGACAGGCGTCGTTTGTGCGTGATTTCGGCCAGCGGATTTGTCTGGTCCATGAACTGCGAAAGCTGGTTCGTACCGAAGAACGAATTGATCACCGAAGAGAGTGTCTTCGCATTGATCAGGTCGGCAGGTGTGAACACTTCGTTGTCGCGTACGTTCATCCGCTCGCGGATGGTACGGGCCATACGGGCCAGACCTACTCCGAACTGGGAATACAACTGTTCGCCAACGGTCCGGACACGGCGGTTCGAAAGGTGATCGATATCGTCGACTTCCGCCTTCGAGTTGATCAGCTGGATAAGGTGCTTGATGATCTCGATGATATCGGCCTTGGTCAGCACCTTCGTGTCCTCGGGGATCTCCAGCCCGAGTTTCTTGTTGATCCGGTAACGGCCGACGTCTCCCAGGTCGTAGCGTTTGTCGGAGAAGAAGAGTTTATCGATGATGCCGCGTGCCGTTTCCTCATCGGGTGGCTCCGCGTTCCGAAGCTGGCGGTAGATGTGTTCCACCGCTTCCTTCTCGGAATTGGAGGTATCTTTTTGCAGGGTATTGTAGATGATCGAATAGTCGTTCGCGTTCGAATCCTCCTTATGGAGAATAATCGACTTCACGCCGGACTCGATGATCTGATCGAGGTGGTGTTCTTCGAGAACCGTTTCGCGCTCGATGATCACTTCGTTCCGCTCGATGGACACCACTTCACCGGTATCCTCGTCGACGAAGTCTTCCACCCAGGACTTTAGTACCCGGGCAGCCAGACGGCGGTTGAGGACACTCTTGATGCCGGATTTGGTCACCTTGAATTCGTCGGCCAGGCCGAAGATCTCGAGGATTTCCTTATCAGTCTGGTACCCGATCGCACGCAACAGGGTGGTAACCGGGAATTTCTTCTTCCGGTCGATGTAGGCGTACATCACGTTGTTGATGTCCGTGGCGAATTCGATCCACGAACCCTTGAACGGAATAACGCGTGCGGAGTAGAGTTTCGTTCCGTTAGCGTGACGGCTTTGGCCGAAGAAAACGCCCGGAGAACGGTGCAGCTGCGACACGATGACGCGCTCGGCGCCGTTGATCACGAACGTCCCTTTGGGGGTCATGTACGGGATCTGGCCGAGATACACATCCTGCACGATGGTTTCGAAATCCTCGTGCTCGGGGTCGGTGCAGTACAGTTTAAGTTTTGCCTTCAGCGGTACGCTGTAGGTGAGACCACGCTCGATACACTCGTCGATCGAGTAACGTGGCGGGTCTACGAAGTAATCAAGGAACTCGAGAACGAAGTTGTTCCGCGAATCCGTGATTGGGAAGTTCTCGTTGAATACTTTGAAGAGACCTTCCTTCTGGCGGTTGTCCGCCGTGGTTTCAAGCTGGAAAAAGTCCTGGAATGACTTCAGCTGGATTTCAAGAAAATCCGGATAGTCGACCGGGTGCTTGCTGCGCGCGAAGCTGATCCGCTTCGTTGGGGTGATGGGGGTGTTGGACACGATGCTGGGAGTTTGATCAGGTAAGGAATTCAACATTTCAACCGGTGTCTGGAGCTCACCGGCTAAAAATGGTTATAGACCTCTCCCCGGAAATGCCGGGGAGAGGTCTATCCAGAGGCGCGGGCAGGCCGAGTCCTTACTTGATCTCAATCTCTGCTCCTGCCTCTTCCAATTGTGCCTTGATCTGGTTGGCTTCTTCTTTCGAAACGCCTTCTTTGAGGGGCTTCGGGGCGCCATCAACGAGGTCCTTCGCTTCTTTCAGGCCGAGGCCGGTGATCTCTTTTACGAGTTTCACCACGTTCAGCTTAGCGCCGCCCGGGCTCTTCAGGATCACATCGAAGGAGGTCTTCTCAGCGGCACCGCCTGCATCACCACCACCGGCTCCGGGAGCGGCAATAGCTACTGCTGCAGCGGCCGGTTCAATACCGTACTCATCCTTCAGGATCTTTGCGAGTTCGTTAACTTCTTTTACCGACAGGTTTACGAGCTGTTCGGCAAATGCTTTCAGGTCTGCCATGACTATTAGGTTTTGATTGTTTTAGATTTCGTTAGTTAGGTAATGGGATATTTGGATTGGAAGCATTCGGATTAAGCGGCGCGCTCGGAGAGCGTCTTGACGATACCGGCCAGTTTGCCGCCGGAGCTTTGCAGCGCGGACACCACGTTGCTTGCCGGAGACTGGAGGAGGCCGATGATCTCGCCGATGAGTTCGTTCTTCGACTTGATAGCTGCGAGCGTATCGAGTTGGTTATCGCCAAGGAAAACGGCGGTATCGATCCAGGCACCTTTGAGTGCAGGACGGTCGGCCGCTTTACGGAATTCCTTGATGACCTTTGCCGGAACATTGCCCGTCTCACAGAACATCAGGGCGCTGGTGCCTTTTAAAGCAGCGAACAACTCCTGATAGGCCTCCTGGTTCTTTTTCTCCATGGCCTTGCGGATCAGGGTATTCTTCGCCACCAGCATCTTGACGCCTTTGTTGAAACAAATACGGCGCAGTTGGTTGGTCTTGTCGACGGTCAGCGTGGACGTATCGGCCACGTAAACGTTCGGGTATTTATCGAGCAGTTCCGTGATCTCGGAGATGATCACGTCTTTTTCTTCGCGTTTCATTGGATTGTTCGTTTTTGAAACCGGTTAATGAATGGATCAGGCGAGGGTCTTCGTATCGATCTGAACGGAAGGACTCATCGTGCTGGAGATGTACACCGACTTCATGTAGGTGCCTTTGGCCGCGGACGGCTTCAGCTTGATGATCGTCTGAAGGATCTCGTTTGCGTTCTCTTCGATCTTCTTAGCGTCGAACGAAGCCTTGCCAACGGAGGTATGGATGATGCCCTGCTTGTCGACTTTGAAGTCGATCTTACCGGCTTTTACTTCTTTCACGGCCTTGCCGATATCGTTGGTAACGGTACCGGTCTTCGGGTTCGGCATGAGGTTACGCGGACCCAGCACCTTACCGAGTTTACCGACTTTACCCATCGCGCTCGGCATGGTGATGACCACGTCGATGTCGGTCCAGCCCTGCTCGATCTTCTGGATGTATTCATCCAGTCCTACGAAGTCTGCGCCCGCCTCTTTCGCTTCTGCCTCCTTGTCGGGAGTGCAGAGCACGAGTACGCGCTTGGTCTTACCGGTTCCATGCGGAAGGGTCACGACGCCCCGCACCATCTGGTTGGCTTTGCGGGGATCGACCCCGAGGCGGATGCTCAGGTCGACGGATGCGTCGAATTTGGTGGTAGTAACTTCCTTGACCAGCTTGGATGCTTCGGCCAGGGTGTACGACTTGCTCTGGTCCACTTTGGACATAGCAAGTTTTCTCTTTTTGCTGAGACGAGCCATGAATGAACGTTTTTGAAGTACAAGCGGGGTTGAGATGATCGCACCCTCCTTCGGTTATTGAATAAATTGACCGGATCAGATCCGGGTAAACTCCTTGTCTGCAGGAATCAGAACGGGCGATCCCCTTCTACCGTGACCCCCATGGAGCGGGCCGTGCCGGCCACCATGCTCATGGCAGATTCAATGGTGAAGCAGTTCAGGTCGGGCATCTTGATCTCGGCGATCTTGCGGACCTGTTCCCAGTTGATGGTGCCGACTTTGGACCGGTTCGGTTCTTTGGAACCGCCTTTGATCTTGGCTGCTTCCATGATCTGAACGGCCGCGGGAGGAGTCTTGATGACGAAGTCGAACGACTTGTCGGTATACACCGTGATGATCACGGGGAGCACCTTACCCGGCTGGTCCTGCGTGCGCGCGTTGAACTGCTTGCAGAACTCCATGATGTTTACGCCCTTCGCACCGAGTGCGGGACCGATCGGAGGTGCCGGGTTAGCGGCTCCGCCTTTCACCTGGAGCTTGATATATGTTGCGATTTCTTTTGCCATCGTTGTATGCATTGTGCAGGAGCACTCCTGACACCGTTATCCTGGAAGCGGGGAACGGTATCGGCTCACCTGCGGTTTACTCTTTCTCTACTTGCATATAATTCAACTCAAGCGGGGTCTTACGTCCGAAGATCTTGACCATCACTTTGAGTTTCTTCTTTTCTTCATTGATCTCTTCGATGATGCCGCTGAAACTGTTGAACGGACCATCGATGACTTTCACACTCTCGCCAACCACGAACGGTACGGTGATCACCGCTTCGGAATCGGACATCTCGTCCATTTTTCCCAGGATCCGGTTCACTTCCGACTGACGCAGCGGAACCGGGGCTTCGCCTTTGGGACCCAGGAAAGAGATCACACCGTTGATATTCTCAATGATGTGTGGAATCTCCCCCACCAGTGCGGCTTCGAGCAATACATATCCCGGAAGGATGTTCCGTTCCTTGCTGACCTTCTTACCATTCTTGATCTGGTAAAACTTCTCGGTCGGAATCAGTACCTGAGCGACATAGTCACCCAGTTTCAAACGGGAGACTTCCGACTCGATATACTGTTTCACCTTCTTCTCCTTGCCGCTGATGGCACGGACGACGTACCACTTCCGGGCGATCTCCTTGCCGGCTGCGTTGTCCGCGGCTTTTTGCTTGGTCTCGGTCATGGCACTTTGCTGAATTATCCGGTGATCTTATAGAACAGGTTCATGATCCCTGCGAAGCCAAGGTCCATCAGGAAGATGACCAGGCCAATAATGGCTGTTGCGACCATCACCACGATGACGCTGCTCTGGAGTTCTTCCCAGGTAGGCCAACTGACTTTCTCTACGAGTTCGCGGTAGCTGTCCTTGATATATCCGGTGATCTTACTCATGCTTCAGGTACTATAATGGGATGAACCCTTTCGTGGTGGTGGATGTAGTTGCACGGGTGGAGAGACTCGAACTCCCAGCCAACGGTTTTGGAGACCGCTACTCTACCAATTGAGCTACACCCGTATTCCTTTACTCATTTTATTCAGTGCTACTCTACCTCCCGATAGCTATCGGGAGAGCTACACCCGTATTCCTTTACTCATTTTATTCAGTGCTACTCTGCCTCCCGATAGCTATCGGGAGAGCTACACCCGTATTCCTTTAATCAGTTCATTCAGTGCTACTCTACCTCCCGATAGCTATCGGGAGAGCTACACCCGTATTCCTATAATCAGTTCATTCAGTGCTACTCTACCTCCCGATAGCTATCGGGAGAGCTACACCCATATTCCTTTAATCAGTTCATTCAGTGCTACTCTACCTCCCGATAGCTATCGGGAGAGCTACACCCGTTTATGGCACGATAGACAGCAGGGTATTTCTGCTGTCTATCGTTGCCGAAACGTGATCCTGAAGAATCAGGATTACTTGATGATCTCGGTCACCTGACCAGCGCCTACGGTACGGCCACCTTCGCGGATAGCGAAGCGAAGACCTTTGTCCATAGCAACCGGCTGGATGAGTTCGACCGTGATGGTTACGTTGTCACCCGGCATGACCATCTCGCGGCCTTCCGGAAGGGTGATTTCACCCGTCACGTCGGTGGTGCGGAAGTAGAACTGAGGACGGTATTTGTTGTGGAAAGGAGTGTGGCGACCGCCTTCTTCTTTCTTCAATACGTAGATCTCAGCTTTGAACTGGGTGTGCGGGGTGATAGAGCCCGGCTTGGCGATAACCATTCCACGGCGGATATCCGTCTTTTCAATACCGCGGAGCAGCAGACCAACGTTGTCGCCGGCTTCACCACGATCCAGGATCTTACGGAACATTTCCACACCGGTCACGGTCGACTTCAGCGTCTTCTCCTGCATTCCGATGATTTCCACGTCGTCGCCGGAGTTGATGACACCGCGCTCGATACGACCGGTAGCTACGGTACCACGACCGGTGATGGAGAACACGTCTTCCACCGGCATGAGGAACGGCTTGTCGACTTCACGCGGAGGAACCGGGATGTAAGAGTCAACTGCAGCCATCAATTGCATGATGGTCTCTACCCACTTCGCGTCTTTATTCAGACCGCCGAGAGCGGAACCACGGATGATCGGGGTATTGGCACCGTCGAATTCGTAGAAGCTGAGGAGTTCGCGAACTTCCATCTCAACGAGATCGAGCAGTTCGGGATCGTCCACCATGTCCACTTTATTCAGGAACACAACGATCTTCGGAACGCCTACCTGACGAGCGAGCAGGATGTGCTCACGGGTCTGCGGCATCGGACCGTCGGTGGCAGCTACCACGAGGATAGCACCGTCCATCTGAGCGGCACCCGTTACCATGTTCTTCACATAGTCGGCGTGGCCCGGACAGTCAACGTGCGCGTAGTGACGGTTTTCCGTCTGGTATTCTACGTGTGCGGTGTTAATGGTAATACCGCGCTCTTTTTCCTCAGGAGCGTTGTCGATCGAGTCGAAGGAGCGGGTTTCAGCAAGACCTTTATCAGCCAATACGGTGGTGATCGCTGCAGTCAGCGTCGTTTTACCGTGGTCCACGTGACCGATCGTACCGATGTTCACGTGCGGCTTATTCCGTTCAAATTTCTCTTTTGCCATTGCTTAGCGAATGATTAGTTGTTAATGATCGGTTGGTACAAACAATTAAGACCGACTGACTCGCACCGGAAGCTGGTGATCAGACAGACGATCAACTATTGGAGCCAATGACCAGGATCGAACTGGTGACCTCATCCTTACCATGGATGTGCTCTACCAACTGAGCTACATTGGCGTTGGTATTCACTATTACTGCGAACCCGGATCCGGATCCGTACTTGGAGCGGAAGACGGGGCTCGAACCCGCCACCCTCAGCTTGGAAGGCTGATGCTCTACCAAATGAGCTACTTCCGCTTGTGGTTTTGGGGCGTCGAAGATCGGCTTTTTGCTTGATTCTCACAAGCTAAAACCCTCCGAAGTCCAAGAATTTTCGTGGGGAGAGGAGGATTCGAACCTCCGAAGTCGTAAGACAACAGATTTACAGTCTGCCCCATTTGGCCGCTCTGGAATCTCCCCAACTTTGGTACTAATTATCTATTCGCGAGCCGGTGAAGGGACTCGAACCCCCGACCTACTGATTACAAATCAGTAGCTCTACCAACTGAGCTACACCGGCGAAATTGCGCGATTTTCAAAGAACACTTCCCCCTCGAAAAAGGGACTGCAAAGGTAGAAATCGCAATTTAAATTTCAAATTCGACTGAAAATATTTTAGTTAGGCCGCTTGAACAGTTGCCGGAATACAAAAAAGACGCCCCGGCTTTGGCAGCCAAGGCGTCTTTCGGGATGTTAAATACCTGATTTTCAGGCGATAACTTTCGCCAAGGGGTAACGCTTCTTCCACATTTTGAAGGCGGCCATACTATGTACCACCATGGTGGTTTTATGGTCGAGTTGAACCTTGATTCGCGGTCCAGTCGTCGTTACAGGGGCCTTGATTACTTTTCCCTTGCTTTTCGAGCGATTCATCACGGTTAGGGAATTAGGATTGATTATTCGTTTAACAATTAACAACCGAAAGATGTTCTTTAGCTGAAGTTCAAGAATCATGCCTTAAAAAAGGCTGTCCGAATCACTTAAAAAGAACCTTCGAGGCCAAATAAACGCCTATTTCCTCTAACCTATTGGTTAATTTTTATTAAAGTTTCGCGCCAGACTGTCAGTGCCCAATTTTTTATTAAAAATCAAGAATAATAGCTTCGAACGGTCATTTTGTCGCTAAAATCCCGCGCGTAACTTGGTAAATGGAATCCGGTGGTATCGGCGACGATTGCGAATCAGGGTCCTGATGGACGATTATCCGACAATCAGACCCCTACCCGCCTTGCCAGTTCGGCTAAACGGTTGCTGTAGCCGATCTCATTATCATACCAGCCCACCACTTTTACCATACTCCCGAGTACGGTGGTCAGTTGCGCATCAAAAATGCAACTGTTCGGGTTGCCTACTATATCAATCGACACGATCGGGTCTTCCGTGTATTCCAGGATACCTTTCAGTTCGCCTTCCGCCTTCGACTTGAACAGGCCGTTGATCTCTTCAACGGTGGTCTGCTTTCGGAGAATGCAGGTGATGTCGGTAAGTGAACCATCCGGCGCGGGCACCCGAACTCCGGCACCACCCAGCTTTCCATTCAGATGCGGCAACACATCACCGAGCGCTTTCGCCGCTCCGGTCGTAGTTGGAATGATACTAACCGCTGCCGCCCTTGCCCGCCTCAGATCCTTGTGGGGAGCGTCGTGGATGTTCTGGTCGCCCGTGTAACTATGCACCGTGGTCACGAATGCGGATTCAATGCCGAAATGATCGTCGAGAATCTTGAGCATGGGAGCCGCGTTGTTCGTCGTACAGCTTGCATTGGAAATGATCGCGTCATCCGGCTGTAAATCTCCGTCATTCACCCCCAACACGATCGTCTTGACCGACTCTTTTCCTTTGGACGGAGCAGAAAGTAACACCTTGCGTGCTCCGGCGGCCAGGTGCATTTCTCCACCCGCACGATCGGTGAACTTGCCGGTACATTCCAGCACGACATCCACACCCATCGACTTCCAGGGCAACTTGGAAGGATCCTTCTCGGCCAGCGCGGCGATCTTTCGGCCATTCAGGATCAAATGATTTTCATCCGATTCAACCGTACCATTGAAACGGCGATGAATGGAATCGTACTTAAACAGATGTGCAAGCGTAGCGTTATCGGTCAGGTCGTTGATGGCGACGATTTCAACGCCTGTCATATTCAACAACACGCGGGTGGTCATTCGACCAATTCGGCCGAAGCCGTTGATGGCAATCTTGATCATTTGAAATTGTATCCGTGAAGCGGGAGCATTAGAGAATATGCTTCTCCGCATGATAACTTGATCGAACGAGCGGACCGCTTTCTACATACCGGAAACCCATCCGAAGGCCCTCCTCTTTCAGGGAGGCAAACGTGTCGGGGTGAATGAACTCCGTCACCGGAAGGTGTTCGCGTGTCGGCTGAAGGTATTGCCCCAGCGTCAGGATGGAAACGCCGGAAGTCCGAAGGTCCATCATGGACTCGATTACCTCCTCGCGGCTTTCCCCGAGGCCGAGCATGATCCCCGATTTGGCGGCTATGCCTGCTTCGGCAATACGCCGTAACACTTCCAGGCTGCGATCATATTTCGCCTGCACCCGCACGAGTTTGGTCAAGCGTCTGACAGTTTCCAGGTTATGAGAAATCACTTCCGGACGAACGTCTATCACTTGTTGGAGATTTTCCCAGTTGCCTTGAAAATCCGGGATGAGGGTCTCCAGTGTTGTTTCCGGATTGAGTTCACGAATCTTCCGGATCGTTTCGGCCCAGATAGTAGCGCCCCCGTCTTTCAAGTCGTCCCGATCCACCGAGGTAATGACACAATGCCTGACGCCCATGAGCTTCACGGACTTCGCTACGCGAAGCGGCTCAAAAGGATCTACCGCCTCGGGCCGACCGGTCGCTACGTTGCAGAATCCGCAGGAGCGGGTACATACATTTCCCAGGATCATGAAGGTCGCGGTTCCTGCTCCCCAGCATTCACCCATATTCGGACAATTACCGCTCTGACAGATCGTGTGCAGCTTGTGTTCGCTCACGATTTCCCGGACCTTCTGGTATTCTTCTCCGATCGGTAGTTTCACCCGCAGCCAATTGGGCTTTGCGGTTCGAACGGGTTGATCGTCGTGCGTCTCTGTTTCTGCTTTCATAATCCTGTCTCGCTCGATCCCGCAGCTAGTGCTTCACCATTTCCCTCCCCAATGCAGGCAGATGTAGAAGTTGACATACAGGTTTTCATTCTTGTTATAAGCCATTATGGGAACGGCTTTGGGGAAGTAATCCACAACCACGCCTGTTTCCAGCGCTGTGATCTTTTGTTGCCACCCGCCATACTCAAATGAAATGGCGAATTTTCCATAGACTCCCGGATAAGGCTTCAATTGATCGAACCCTTTGAAGAACGGTCCGGGTCCATAAATGTTTTCCACGGATTGTTGGTCGGGATCGTTGGGGTCATAGCGGCGGGTTTCAATCACCCGGTAAAGCGTATCAAACGGGTTATCGACCAGGACATCCAGGTAAACCGGCTTGGTGAGCGCAAGACTTGCTCCGGCATAATAATTATACCGAACCTCTACTCCGCTCCGTTCTCCTTTGCTGAACAGGATTTGTTGGCGACCATAACCGCCACGCAGAAGATAGACGAAGTTCAGCTTGCCGAAAAAGAAAGGACGCGAATCCTGATAATACGGATTAGGCTGCTTGTATTGCTTCGGGTGACGGAGCGAGACAAAATCGATGTCGAGCATTTGTTTGCGGTAACCCGTCAAATGCCAGCCGCGGCGGAAAGAGATACCCAGGCCGCTGCTGTGGAAGGTGACTCCACCGGAAGCTTCGTTCTTAAAAAGGATGTTGGTTTCGTCATCCGCCACGCGCAACGAATCTTGTGCCGAAGCCGCAGGAACGGCCATCAACATAGAAACGACAAGCAAAACGAGCAGACGGGAAATCATCACTACAAAACTACGGAATTCCGGGTACGGGAATCAAGGCGGCCGCCTTAACTTTGACAAATGGAAACGATACACACCCGCTATCTCGGAGAACTGCGAACCGAAGCCCGTCACCGATTGTCGGGGACTACCCTCCTCACGGACGCCCCTCCGGACAATCAGGGGAAAGGCGAGTCCTTCTCTCCAACCGATCTCCTGGCGGGGGCACTGGGAAGTTGTATGCTCACCATCATGGGTATTGCCGCACGAACCCATAACATTCCGATCGAGGGTACCGAAATCGCCATAACAAAAATCATGGCCTCCAATCCCAGGCGGGTAAGTGAAGTGGTCGTGGAATTCCAGATGCCGAAGCGGGCATACACGGAAAAGGATCGTGCCATCCTCGAACACGCCTCTCGTACGTGCCCGGTGGCCTTAAGCCTGCACCCTGATCTGATTCAAACTGTGAAATTCAATTACCCCTGAAAAAAGAAAAGGCGGACCGAAACCGATCCGCCGCCTGAAACGGGGTCAGACAAGATCAACCGCGGATATCGCTGGTTGCCTTGGGTTTCGTCTGCTGACCGTAAGCCGGGCATTTTTCGTGGGCTTTGCACGAAGCGAAGAGCACGGCGATAGCGGCGATGAACAGGGAGAAACGGAGGACTTTTTTCATGTCGGCGTTGGTATCGTTTTATGAACGCAGATTCTTGAATTTTGTTGTCGTAAACCTACGATCAAAAGATCGGCAAATATAACAGATTGCTAAATGCATGCTACCCGAGTTATCAACATGGGAATCATCATTTTGAGCAGATTCCATGTTAAAATCGGTAATTTTAACAGCCTATGTCCCAGATAGACCCCAAAATTGAAGCTGGTTGGAAATTCGCGTTAAAGGACGCCTTTACTGCCGACTCTTTCAGCGAGCTGAGATCCTTTCTGGTAAAGGAGAAAAAATCGGGCGAAGTGATATTTCCGCCAGGGCCTCAAATCTTTGCCGCTTTCGAACACACTCCCTTTGACCGTATCAAAGTCGTGATCCTGGGTCAGGACCCGTATCATGGACCCGGACAGGCGCACGGGCTGAGTTTTTCCGTAACGCCCGGAACAGCATTCCCTCCTTCATTGTTGAACATCTTCAAGGAGATTCGATCCGATCTGGGCTATCCGATTCCATCAACGGGTAGTCTGATCCCCTGGGCCGATCAAGGAGTACTCCTCCTCAACGCTACGCTTACGGTGCGGGCCGGGCAAGCCGGATCCCACCAGGGCAAAGGCTGGGAAACCTTCACCGATTCGGTTATCCGAACCATTTCTGAAAAGAAATCCGGCATCGTCTTTATCCTTTGGGGGAAATTTGCACAGGCAAAAGAAGTGCTCATCGACACCACCAAGCACTACATACTGAAATCGCCGCACCCCTCGCCGTTCTCGGCGGACCGGGGGTTCTTCGGCAGCAAGCCATTTTCGAGAACGAACGAAATATTGATCCGGGACGGGAAAACTCCTATCAACTGGCAGTTACCCTGAAGCCCGGGTCAATTAATTTCACCGTCGGACGTTCATCGTTGATAGCGCGTCATAGAACTTGTTTTCGCTTCACATTTACCAACGGCTCATCCGGCTGATCTTACTGGCAACCGGCGTTCTTCTTTCCGCGGCAACATGCGCACAGAAGAAAAGTCAGTTCGCGTTATCCATCGTATGGCATTCACTACCGGAAGGACGAACCGAAGCGGACTTGCGGAAGAGCTATGTTCCGGAGCGTGTCATTTCCGACTCCGCTTCCGGTGTCAACATCCTGCATCGGGCCATCCGGCAATTGCGCACCGACGGTTATTTGTGTGCCGGTCTTGACGGATTCAGCCGTACCGACGAGGGTTACATGGGCGAGCTCTACGTGGGCTCATCGTATACCTGGCTGCAACTTCACCGCGGGGATGCCGAAGAATCGTACTTGCGCGGAACCGGATATCGCAACCGATGGCTGAAGGAACAGGTCTACAGTCCGGAAAAGCTTGACCGCATCCTGGAAAACATCATCCGCAATTGTGAAAACGCGGGGTATCCGTTCGCGACTGTACGACTCGACAGCCTGTCGTTGTCCGGTGACTTATTGGAAGCCGCGTTGCGATTGGAGAAGGGTCCCTTTGTCAGGATCGACAGCATCCGCATCCAGGGTACCGCCCGGATCGCGCCGGTGTACATTCATAACTACATCGGGATCCAGCCCGGTGATCCCTATGACGAACGGTTGGTCCGCCGGATCAGCAACCGGATGAAAGAGTTGCCGTTCCTTACGGAAGCCAGGGGATCGCAAGTTGTGTTCGCTGAAAAGATCACCCGGCTTGACCTTTACCTGAATGAGAAGAAGGCAAGCCAGTTCGATGCAGTGATCGGTTTTCTTCCGGACGAATCCCGCCCGGGGAAACTGAACCTCACCGGCGAAGCGCATTTGCGATTACAGAATTCGTTTCAACGCGGAGAGGTCGTGGAGCTGAATTGGAAACAACTACCGCCCCGGTCACAGGACCTGAAATTGCATCTTCAATATCCATTCCTCTTCAACACGGCGTTGGGAGTTGACGGCAACCTTAACCTCTTCAAGCGTGATACCGTCTTCACCGACGTAGTGAAGAACATCGGGGTATTCTACAGCTTTACAGGTAATAATTTCATCAAAGCGTTCCTCAACGACAAGCAGAGCAATCTTCAATCCACCAGCGGGCTGGAGAACATCACCGTATTGCCTCCTTACGCTGATATCAGCCTGCTCAGCTATGGGCTGACCGGACATTTCGAACGACTGGATTACCGCCTGAATCCACGAACCGGATTCGCTATCGAAGCAAGCGTCAGTACCGGCAACCGAAACATTCGCAAGAACGCCGACATCAATCCGCTGGTATACGACAGTTTGAAACTCCGCACCGTGCAGTATATCGGCGAAATGAAGCTGGATGTATATCTGCCGGTGAGCGGAAGACTGGTATTGAATCTTGGTAGTATCGGAGCCTACCAATACAATCCGGAAGCCTTCACGAACGAATTGTTCCGTATCGGAGGCTTGCGCTCGCTGCGCGGCTTCGATGAAGAGTCGATCTTCGCCTCTGCCTTTGTGATCGGGAAAACAGAGCTGCGTTACCTGCTTGAACAGAACTCCTTTCTCTTCGTGTTCGGCAACACCGCCTGGTATGAGCGCAGGCGCAAGCAGGAATACCGAAACGATTGGCCTATCGGGTTCGGAACCGGAATCAATTTCGAAACCCGGCTGGGTATCCTGTCCGTTTCGTACGCGCTCGGAAGACAAGCAGAAAACCCTTTCCAGATTCGTAACGGGAAAGTGCACTTCGGCATCGTCAACTACTTTTAAAGAAAGCCCGATAGATGCGGAAAGATGGGAATCTGATGACAGAAGCAGCGCCATCTGAAGAGTCCATTCCCGCAATTGGCTAACTTTGCGGCCCTATGTCATTGAAAAACGATCTTCTGCTACGGGCTGCGCGCGGTCAGGCCACTGAACGCACCCCCGTTTGGCTGATGCGCCAGGCAGGCCGTATCCTGAAAGAATACCGGGAAGTCCGGCAACGCGTGGGTGGTTTCAAGGAGTTGGTCGAACACCCCGAATTCGCCGCGGAAGTCACGATTCAACCTGTCGACTTGCTGGGTGTTGACGCGGCGATCATCTTTTCCGATATCCTGGTCATTCCCGAAGCGATGGGCTTATCGTATCAGGTCATTGAAGCGAAGGGGCCGACCTTTGAACAGTCGGTCAGGAGCAAATCCGATATCGAAAAGTTGCGCGTGGCGGGGCCGGAACATCTTTCCTATGTTCTGGAAGCCATCCGAATCACCAAACGGGAGCTCCATGATCGAGTACCCCTGATCGGTTTTGCCGGCGCACCCTGGACCATTCTCGCCTATATGGTCGAGGGAAAGGGAAGCAAGACATTTTCCGTTGCTAAGAAATTCCTTTACACTGAACCGGCGCTTGCCCATGCATTGCTGGAGAAGATCACGGAAAGCACGATTCAGTATCTCAAGGCACAGATCGCGGCCGGGGCCAATCTTGTTCAACTGTTTGATTCCTGGGCCGGGCTCTTGTCACCGGACCAATACCGGGAATTCTCCCTGCGTTATCTTGAGGCGATTGCAGCGGCTATCACCGAAGTACCCGTTACGATCTTTGCCAAGGGGGCATTTTTTGCCCGGAAAGAAATCGCCGCGACCAACTGTTCGGTCATCGGGCTTGACTGGAACATGGATATTCAGGAATCCAGGGCGCTGATCGGTGATGCCAAAACGCTTCAAGGGAATATGGATCCGTGTCTGCTCTACGCGGAAGACTCCGTAATCGTACACGAAACCCACCGTATGCTCGAAGCATTCGGACCATCCCGCCATATTGCCAATCTCGGACACGGTCTTTATCCGGACACGGATCCTCGGAAAGTGAAACTATTCATCGACACCATTAAGAATTTCCGGTTCAAGGTGTAACTTGAGCCCGCATGGGCGACCTGCTACGATCCGAGAAGAACTGTCTCAACTGCGGGGCGGAAGTATCCGACAAGTATTGCAGCCACTGCGGACAGAAAAATGTCCGAACGGAAGTCAATGCATTTTCAGCACTCGGCCATCTGGTCGCCGATTACTTCCACGCCGACGGGAAGTTCTTTTCCACGATTCCTCCCCTGCTCTTCCGTCCGGGACGCCTGACCCGGGAGTTCATGGCCGGCAGGCGGAAGACTTATGTTGATCCGTTCCGGCTCTATATTTTCTGCTCCATCCTCTACTTTCTGCTGGGGGCTCTTGTTTCGAGTCTGCGACACCCGGTTGCCCGGCAGGACGATCCGTCCGTTCATCGCCAAACGGAACCCCTGCATGCGGACTCGTTAACAACGTATTCCCTTGCCAGGACCGAAGAGGAGGATGACGGCATCAATCTGAACTTCACCTTACCGGGCAATGAACTACCGGCTTCGATCGAAGCCTATGACGACTCCCTCGCAAAACTTTCGCCCGATGACCGACCCGGTTTTTTCTTCGACCAGGTCTTACGGCAGATGATCCGGATCAATTCGAAGAACGGCGATTGGGAAAAGGAGTTCAACCACAAACTCCTGAACAGCATTCCGAAGATGATGTTCTTCCTGATTCCGGTAGCTGCGCTGATCCTCAAATTTCTATACTGGAGAAAACGAAAATACTATCTCGAGCACCTGGTGTTTCAACTCCACCTTCACTCCTTCTTCTTCCTGTTCATGTTGTTCGGCCTCTTGTTGGACACCATTCTCCCATTGGTGTGGGCGGTAGAACTGCTGTTTCTTGTCTGGATTCTGTTATACCCGCTCCTTGCATTCAAGAGAAATTACGGGCAGAACTGGTTTTGGACGGCTTTCAAGTATGTCTTCTTTCTCGTCCTTTATGGATTTAGCATCGTTGCCGGACTGGCGATAACCGCGATCATCACCTCATACACTACCTGATATGCTGAAAAAAGGCGACCGTAAGATCATCCGTGCCTGGGCGATGTACGACTGGGCCAATTCGGCCTATTCGCTGGTCATTACTTCCGCACTATTTCCCATTTATTTTCACGCGATCACCACCGAAGGCGGGGGCAATACGGTTCGGTTCCTGGGCCGCACCTTCAACAGCGACTCGCTGCAAACGTATGCGCTTTCAGCCGCCTTTCTGATCATTGCCTTCATCAACCCCCTGCTCTCTTCCATTG
>WBZT01000559.1_pt1 | contig 29619 bp, 23 predicted proteins | sample 5204241 | NCBI WGS metagenome assembly WBZT01 (sample SAMN12344358, study PRJNA552823) | activated sludge metagenome | biome: Activated sludge suspended growth; feature: Nitrification reactor; material: Wastewater; isolation source: activated sludge from nitrification reactor of wastewater... | reverse complement strand
CGAGCCGGTCGCGGATCACCACGTGACCTTCACATTCCGTCATCCCATCGTGGCCACGGTCGTCTATCAGGCGGCTGGGCCCGGTTGGCGGATGGACTGTCACCGCCGTGCCGCGGCGCTTCTGAAGGAGCGGGGGGCATCTGCGGTTCAGATCGCCCCCCATCTGGAGCGGGGCGCTGTGCCCGGAGATGCTGAAGCGATGCAGACTCTGGGGGATGCTGCTGCAGAGGCTCGCCCCTACACGCCTGGTTCGGCTGCGCGTTGGTACGCTGCGGCGCTGCGGCTCTGTCCGTCGTCCGGCCCGGAGGCGGCCGCACGTAGTTTCCTGGCCGTCGCGCAGGCGGATTGTCTGATTGCGGCGGGACACGCTGATACTGCTCGCGAGCTGATGATCGAACGGATGGAGCGCAGCGCCCAGGAGACCGTGATCGCAAGAGCGGCTCTCATCGCCACGGTGGTTCGCGCGGAGACTTGGCTCGGCCGCGACGACCAGGCTCGGACGCGTATCGAGCCGATCCTGGACCAACTGCCCAGTGCCCCTTCGGTCGAGCGGATGGCGCTGGAGTGTCTGGCAATGCTCCATGTGGTCCGCCGTGCCGACGTTGAGCAGGCTCGACAGTGGGGCGCGAATGCGGCGTCAATCGCGGACTCCCACGGGACGGTAGCCATGCAGTTCTCGGTCACCGCCGCTCGGGCGTTTTCGGAGGCCCGATTGGGTGACGGAGTTCTGACGGCAGCAATGGCTGAGCAGGCGCAGGCGAAGTTCGACGTACTCCCGGACGATGAGCGCAGGAGATGGGCCGACGCTGTCGGATTACTGGGTTCCGTGCAGCAGTGGCTCGGACGTCCCCGCCTTGCCCTGCGGTTGGCCGATGCAGGACTCCTCGCCGCGGAAGCCAGCGGTAACGCGGCGGCCCAGAGCATGCTGCGAGCCGTGAGCGAGGGAGCGTGGTCGGCGCTGGGCAGGTTTGATCGCGCCGAGGATGTGAATCTCGACGCGGAGGACACCGCCCGGATGACCGGCGACCCCGAGATGGTGGCGGTTGCGATGGCTCGGCGAGCTCTGCTTTGTGCGGTGGCCGGCGACATTTCGGCGGCCAGACGAGCCGCGGAGTCAGCCGAGGACATCCTCCCCAAGACACGCAGAGCCGCAGCCCGTGCAACCGTCGCGGCTTCCGTGGCGCCGGTCTGGCTCAGCCTGGGTAACCCATGTCGGGCGCGTCTGCTTCTGCTCGATCACTGCGGAGGCCCGGGTCTCGACCAGGTCGTCTCCGTGACCCTCGGTCTGGTCCTGGAGCTCCTCACCCAATCGGAACTCGCGGCACAGGATGTCGCACGAGCCCGGCACTGGGCGGAATGGGCTCTACAGCAATCGGGGGAGGGCCAGCCGCCCCTGCTGACCTGTTGGGCGAAGCGGGCCATGGCCACTGTCCTGCTGGCAGAGGGCGATTCCCAGGCGGCGCTGAGTGCGGCGGACGAGGCAGTCATCGCCGTCGCGGATCGCGAACTGCCCGTGGAGCTCGCCAAGGCGGAAGTGACGGCTGCGCGCGCTGAGTTGGCGTTAGGGCTCACAGTCGAGGGAGTCGAGCGGCTGACGCGAGCGCTTGCGTTCTATGACCGCAGCGGCGCCGTCGGGCTTGCGTCTGAGGTCCGCAGATATCTGCGTGTGACAGGGATTCGGCTTCCGCACCGAAACGACTCAGGTGCCCTAGGTGGCGGTCCGGCGGCCCTCAGCAAGCGTGAAATCGAGGTTGCGAATCTGGTGGAACGAGGGAGAGGCAACAGGGAGATCGCGGCGCAGTTGTTCATCAGCACCAGGACTGTCGAGTCTCACCTGAGGCGGATCTTCCTCCGATTGGGGGTGCGCTCGAGAGCGGAGGTGGCCACTGCTGTGAGGGATTGGTCGAGCCAGACTGCCGGGGACTCCGACTTCCGGCAGTCTGGCTCAGACGATCGTCGGCGGATGTTCCCCCGACAGTCTTCGGGTGAGAACACGTTCTGACCGCGTTGGTCGACAGGTGAGTTCTCGGTCCTCAGTGGCAGGTGGCGCTGCCGGAGTCGGTGAAGGTGCCGTTTCCGGGGTAGTTGGCGCGGGCGAAGTTGAAGTCGTAGGAGTTGGCCTTGAGGGTCAGTTCCAGGACTCCGTGGGTGTTGGCGTTGCGGGCCTGTGAGTTGGCCGTATTGCCGACGCTGCGAAATCCGATGCCTCCGGTGCCGACCACGAACTGTCGCACACCGCGGGCGTCATCGCGGACCCCGGATGTGTTCATGGGGGCGAACCGTTCGTAGTTGTGGTCGTGGCCGCTGAGCACGATTTCGGCGTTGTACTGGTTCATCAGGTTCCACAACGGCTGCATGGCTGAGTCGTTTCCGTGGCTGCCGGACGAGAAGCGAGGTTTGTGCCAGTACGCGGCGGTGCACTGCTTCTGGCTGGCGGCCAGATCGGCTTGCAGCCAGGCCAGCTGCTCGGTGCCGCATGGTTTGCCCATGCATTCGGAGTTCAGCGCCACGATGTGCCAGCCGCTGGTCGCGGAGTCGCCGGTGTCGTAGGAGTACCAGCCCTTGTTCCGGGTGCCGGCGGGGCCCTCAGTGACGCCGATGCCGTTGAAGTAGTCCCAGTACCCGGCGCCGTCGGCCTCGTGGTTACCCATGATCGGCGCGGTCTTGTTCTTGAACCGGCCCCAGGTCTTGTCGTAGGAGGTGATGAAGTCGGTGTAACGGCCGTCGGGGTACTGCAGGTCTCCCAACGCCAGGACCTTGTGGTAGCGGTTGATGTTGCTCATCACCAGATCCGCGGTGTACCGCGAGTCCCCACCGTCGGTGCCCGAAGCGATATCACCAGCGGCAGCGATGACCACGTCACCTGGCTGCGACGGCACTGACGTCGGTGTGGGCGTGGGTGGCGGTGTCGGTGTCGGTGGCGGTGTCGGTGTCGGACTACTCGTCGCCGTCGGCGTTGCAGAACCCGTCGGGGAGATCGTGGGAGCGGGCGTAGGAGTACCCGGCTGCTTCAGATTGGGAACCGGTCCGCCCCTGACCTGGAACTGGAACCGGTCGAGAGTGACGTATTCACTGCGGTAGCCGGAACTGAAGGTGATGTACACGTCATGTCGACCTGTCGGTGAGGAGGACACGTTGCTAGGGATCTGCTTGAACGTGTCCCATCCGCCAGTGTTTCCGACGGCGAAGTTCCCGATCACGGGTCCGGTCGGCGAATCGATGCGGTAGCTGACCAGCCCTGAGCCCGACGAACCGCCGGAGACCAGCGAGTAGATCTGGTGCGGACCGATCGCGCCGAAGTCGACGTCGCGATAGGACAGCCAGTCGCCGTTGCCGAGGTCGGATACCTGTCCACCGTCGATGCGGGCTCCATTGTTGGCATCGGCGGACTCGCCCTCGATGGGTTCGTAGGCGGAGCGGCTACCGGTCGGCGCGGTGGCTGTCGGCGTCGGGGTCGGGGTCGCCGTCTGGGTCGGCGTCGGTGTCGGGGTGGGTGTTGGAGTCGGCGTCTGTGTAGGTGTGGGGGTCGGGGTCTGCGTCGGTGTCGGTGTCGGCGTCGGTGTCGGGGTGGGGGTGGGGGTCGGAGTTGGCGTCGGGCACGGCGTGGCCGAGACCGAACGGGCGGCGACGGTGGTCAGGTTGGGACGTTGTGCGCCCTTGACCGTGAACTGGAACCGGTCGAAGTCGACGGCGCCGCGCTTGTGTTTCGAGGTTGCGGTGACGAACAGGCGGTGGGTGCCGGTGACGGGACGGGTCTTGGTGCGGTACTGCTTGAAGCTGTCCCCGCCGGCCTTGCCGGCTACGGTGAAGTCGGCGATCTTGCGTCCGGTGCGCGCATCGAGTCGGAATGACACCGTCGCGGGGCGCGACGTGGCGTTGGCGACCAGCGAGGTCACCCTCGCGGGTCCGCGCTTGCCGAAGTCGACGGTGCCGTAGTCCAGCCAGGTGCCCTTGCGCAGTCGCACGACGCGGTCGTCGCTGGTGACCTTGCGGTGGCGGTCCGCGGTCTGCTCGGCCTCGGTGACGGTGTAGGCCGACATCAGGTCCGGACGCGGCGCGCCCTTGACCGAGAACTGGAACCGGTCGAGGTTGACGTAGTCACCGGAGTACCCGGACTTGAAGGTGACGTACAGCTTGTGCACGCCGGTGACTCCGCCGGCGTTGGCGGGGATCTGCTTGTAGGTGTTCCAGCCGCCGGTGTTGGCGATGGCGAAGTCCGCCACGGCAGGTCCGGTGGGGGAGTCGACGCGGTAGGTGACCAGTCCGGAGCCCGACGAGCCGCCGGAGACCAGGGAGTTGACCTGGTAGGGGCCGCTACTGCCGAAGTCGACAGTGCCGTATTCGAGCCAGTCACCGTTACCGAGGTTGCCGACATGGCCGCCGTCGATCACACCGCCGTTGGTGGCTGTCGGTGTCTCGGCCTCGATCCGCTCGTAGGCGGAACGCACGCAAGGCGTGATCGGCTGAGTCGGAGTAGACGTGGGTGTCGGCGTGGGGGTGGCCGGGGGTGCCGTCGTGACCGTGGGCGTGGGTGTCGGTGTCGGCGTGGGGGTGGCCGGGGGCGCAGTCGTGACCGTGGGCGTGGCTGTCGGTGTCGGCGTCGGGGTGGTACCGCCGGCGCATCCGGCCGGGCTGGTGTCGGGATCGATGGTGATCTTCAGCGTGCCATCGGTCGGTAGCTCGACGATCGGGTTGCGGTCGGGCTGGTGGTTGAACGTGTCACCGTACGGGAAGCCGTAGGCGTCAGTGATCGGCCACAGCGCCGCGGCCCACACGTTGTAGTTCGCGGCGTCGGGTTGGGCGCCTTCGAACGGGCCCGGCGCGGTGGACACGTCGAAGCGGCCGCTGTCGTTGCCGTAGGCGGGACTGCCCCAAAATCCGTAGGCGAACCCGGCGACGAGGTCGCGGTAGACCGCACCGTAGACGTCGTTACCGGAGTGCAGTTTGCCGTCCACGTAGTAGGGACTGTTGTTGCCGTAGATGCCGTTGGTGTCGTTACTGTCGTTACCGGCCAGCGAACTGCCCTTGACGTACATCGGGGCCAACTGGTCGGGACCTTGATCGGTCAGCCGGATCGATCCCGGACCGTTGGGATCGTGGGGGTCGTCGGCGAACGTGCCGGTGTATCGGTAGTTCTTGCCCATCGCCGTACCGCGCACGGTCAGCTGTTCGCCCTTGAGTGAGCTGATGTAGGCCTCGAATCGCGGGTAACCGCTGGGATGGGCACCGGAGACGATGTTCGGAGACACCAGGCGCAGAAAGTTGCCGTTGGCGTCGGTGCGGACCACCTTGCGGTAGTCCCCACCCGCTGCGGTCAACCGGTCCTTGACGGTGTCTTGGATCACGTCGGTGTAACACGCGAACTTCTTGGACGCCACCAGATTCCCCGCCGCGTCGAACGTCTCGATATCCATCGGGATCCCGAGCATGTCCACCGCAGTCAGGTTCGCCACCCCGGGATAGGTCAACTCGACGGTGTCGAAACGCACATCCGAGGTGTCAGGGCTCGGGAACGTCGACGAGTTCAACGGTTTGCCCAACGTGACCCACACGCGGCCGGAACTGACACTGTCCAGCGTGAACGATGACCGCTGCGACAACGGCAACTCCGGCGCCGTCGCACCGTTTCCGGTCGCCTTGACCCACACCTGGTCCGCGCGGTACTCCGGATTGTTGTTCACCACCACGACCTTCAGGCCCTCTGAAGCATTGCTGGGGGTCGCGGTGGTGACGATCAGCCCCGGAGTCGTGACGGCGACAGCAGTGACTGTCGTGAGCAGACGGCGAATCCGAGTCATATTGCCACCATCGGCACAGAGAGCGCTTCGGTCATCCGTATGTAACACGCAAATCCATCGCCGAGACACGCAAATCCGCCCGAACAGCGCAGTGGTGCTGCAGACGGGATGCGAGCCCGGGCCCAGCGCAGCATTCCCCCGGATCCGAGCCCAGGCGGGGATGTGGTGCACTGGAGTGTAGGCACTTGGGTCTGGAGGGATCATGGGCAGCAGGGTCATCGGAATCATCGGGGTAGGCGCAGCGGCGGTCATGGTCATCGCGGGATGCTCCGGCGGGACCGGCACCACGACGTCATCGCCGAGCACTTCGCCCGAAAGTTCCGCCTCAGCTTCCGGCGCTCCCACGGCCTCCGCGGATACATTCACGGTGAAGGTCGGGGATTGGGATCTCGTGTTGTCGAATGCCACCGAGCCGCCGGCCGACTGGCCAACCGACATCCCGGCCCCGAGCGAAGGCGTGGTCCAAGCGACCGGAACCGGGGAACCGATCGAGACGACCTCCGACCACCCGGTGAAGGCGGTCGAGTACATGGCCCCCGGAGAGGTCGACGCGGTCACCAAGGCCCAGAAGAAGGACATGATTGCCAACGGTTGGGAGGACTACGGGACTTCCCGCGGCATCACGATCTTCGTCAAGGGCAACGACAGCGCCCGGATCTCCGTGAAGCCGAACGCCAGCACGGGCGGAGTCACCGTGTACCAGTGGGTGTGATCAGCCAAGCTCCTACTCTGAGGTAGTCCCTTCGACGTAGGAGGCTGCTGTGTCGGTCGTTCCCGTTAGGAAACATGTTCTGGCTGTAGCCCTGGTGGCTCTGGTTCTGACCGCCGGGGGGTTCGTGGGTGGCCACCCGGCTTGGGCTGCCGATGCGGAGTCCAGGGTGGTCGCCTGCATCAAGAAGAAGACCGGCCAAGTCCGAATCGTCAAATCCAAAGAGACGCCCTGCAAGAAGAATGAACGCAAGGTGTCCTGGAACGTTCAGGGGCCCCGCGGGCCACAGGGAGTCGACGGCCGTCCCGGTGCGGCGGGCCCGACTGGCGCTACTGGTCCTCAAGGCGCCACCGGTCCTCAGGGGCAGACGGGCCCTCAGGGGCAGACCGGTCCGGAGGGGCCGAACGGACCCACCTACCAAGTTGTTGCACCATTCACCGCCGTGAACATCCTGACGACCGACACCGCAGTCGTGGGCCGGACGTTACCGGCGGGAAGCTACCTGGTGACCGCATCCGCCCTGGTCTCGTCGAACCAGAACGGATTCGTCTACTGCGACCTTGCCCGCGATGGGGTGCCGGTGTCCGATGTCGCCAACCTGTGGCTGGGGAAGTTCACCGGTAACGGGGCCGCATTCGAGTACGCGCCCGTTTCGGTGTCATACGCCATGACCGTGACTGCCGGACAGGCCGTCGCGCTGGTGTGTGATTCCGACATGGCCGCCACCGCCAGCAACAATCAGGTAGCCGCTGTTCTGACCGCGACGAGAGTCGGTTCCGTCGAGTAGTCCCGGGACGTTGGTCCCGACTGCGTGCGAACCCCTTCAGGGTGAGAAGCTGCCAGGTCGACACTGGACCTATGAAGACTCGCGCACTATCGGTCCTCTCCGCGGTGCTGGTGATCGTGGTCGCCGGACCGCTCTCCATCGCCTCTGGGAACGGGCAATCAGCCCGGCCGACGGGAGTCATGTACACCGCATCGCTGGCGATCAGTGGCAAGTCCGCTGCCGTGACCACAGCAGTGAGTTACCGCGTCACAACGACGCCCTCCGCAAAGACCGCAGGTCGGACGGTTCTGCTCCAGATCGACAGCGGTACTCGCTGGCGCACCATCGATCGACCTCGTGTCGGCAATGATGGTGTGGCCGCAAGTACGGTCACGTCCAAAACCTCCGGGACGAAGCGATATCGTGCCGTTCTGGTCAACGCCGGAGACGGGCGGACCCTCGCCCGCAGTACGGTGGCCACGTTCACCTGGACGAAGCTGTCCCTGTCTCCGCGCCTGACACTGTCGAAGAGTTCATCCCCGATCCGGGTCAATGTCCCTTACAGCGTCACCGTCACGCCGGCCGAGATGGCGGCCGGAATGCGCGCCGCGATCCAGGTGAAGGGTCGCACCAGTTGGCAGGGCGTCGATGTGCGACGGTTGAACAAGTCCGGAAGAGCGGCGGGAACCGTGGAGGGATACGCGCCAGGGGTCGGTCGGTACCGCGTCCAGGTATTGAACCCGACAGGCAAAGTGCTGGCGACCTCGCCCACAGTCTCCATCACCTACACGGGGACCTGACGCCGCCGTCCTCCGAACAGCGCTGACCGCCTCAGCGACAATGATCACAAGGACCAAGTGCCCCGTGATCGCTGGACTCGCCAGGCAGACTTGAAGCATGTGCATGCGTCTGCCCGTACTCCTGACAGCCGGTGTCCTCACCCTGGTTCCGATCGCGTCACCGGTGACTGCTGACTCGGGTCGGCTCGTCGGAGTCTCGGTTTCCGTCTCGCAAGGCCCCTGGCGGATCACGGGCGATGACGGACACCATCGGATCGTCTACACGGTGGGACTCACCAACCTGTTTCCGGTCCCTTTGATCCCTGAGGAGTTGTGGATCGAGGACCAACGCGGTCGGACACTGAGTTGGCTGCGAGGCGACGATCTGCGGGATGCGCTCACCACGATCTACCCGGGCCCCGCGCCGGGAGTCATAGCGCCGAGTCAGACGCTTGTGGCGCCTCTGGATATGCGGGCCGGTCCCCGCTCCACCGCTATCAGGCATCGAATCGAGTACAAAGTGCCGCCCGGTACCGAACTGCCCGAGACCTTGCGCCAGACCGGGGTGAAGTGGAGCGTCAGGTCACCCGAGGCCCCGATCCGCACACACGTTCCGCTCAGCATCGCACCGCCGTTGCGCGGACAAGGGTGGCTCAATCTGAACGCGTGCTGCACCGACAGCCCGCATTCCAAGGCTCGACTCAGTACTGGTGGCACTTGGCAGCAGATGGAGCGATTCGCGATCGACTTCGTGCAACTTCGAGGCGGTGGCCAGGCTGACGGTGACGGCTCCCGCAACAGTGACTACTTCGCCTTTGGTTCGCCGATCATGTCGGCAACGGACGGGGTCGTGGTCAGGGTCCGCAACAACATGCCGGACATCCCACCCGGCGCCGAAGGTGAAGACCTCACCAGCGCAGTGCAGTTCCTGGGCAATCATGTGTCGGTGCGGATCCGAGCTGGCGTGTTCGCGGTGTACGCGCACATGAAGGAGGGTTCTGTTCGCGTGGAGCAAGGTGACCGGGTCAGAACGGGACAGCGACTCGGCCGGCTGGGTAACAGCGGGAACACCACCGGTCCGCACCTGCACTTCCAGCTGAGCGACAGTCCGATCCTGTTCGGCGGGTCAGCGCTGCCCTACGTCTTCGACCGGTATCGCCGAATGGGTGATGTGACGGAGCGGGACGACGTCGTCTCGATCACCGGTAAGGCCACCCGGCAGCGCAACACGTATCCCTTGGCGATCGGCGCCTACCACTTCCGTTAGGAGTAGCAGTTCGGCGCTCTGTCGGTCCTGCTCGCCCCACGGTGGCAACGATGGAAGCGATCGTGGGGCGAACCCGGCCTAGACTGGAACGAGAGGCCGAGATCGGAGACACGATGCGGCTGCTGACTTTGCTCGTCGCCTGTGCAGTGGCCGGAGGGCCCGCAGCGATCCCTCCCACCGCAGCGGTGGTTCTTCACGAGCCGACGCACTCCCAGCCCAGGGGGGTCGAGCGCGCGGTCACAGGCGGCCAGCACGAGGCAACACTGGTCGGCCAGGGTGCCCGATGGAACTTCATCGGCGGTGATCGAAGTCCAGGGCCTCGCTGGTCATCACGCGACCGCTCACCACGGACCTGGGACTTCGCTCCTGCCCCCTTCGGTCGCGGCTATCGCGATCCGGCGACCGAACTTGTCGCAGGGAAGCAGGCCCACTTCTTCCGGACGACGTTCCAGGTCGAGAACCCCGCAGTAGTGCCGCGGCTGCGCCTCAGTGCCCAGATCGCCGATGGCGTGGTGGCCTACCTCAATGGGTCGCGGATCTGGCGCTTCAACATCTCCGCGAATCCTGACCGTCAGACCCTCGCCAACCGAAGCGTGCGCCATCCCCGACGTTGGCGCGGAACCGAGATTCCCACAGGCCTGCTTCGAATTGGTCGCAACGTGGTTGCAGTGGAGGTTCACGACGACAGTGAGCGGCGCCACGGGGTGTGGTTCGACTTCGTGTTGAGCGGCTTGGTCAGGGCGCCCGACGCTCAGCCGCCAGAACCGACACCATCGGCGGTCCCGACTGTGGATCCGAGTCCGACGCCCACGCCAGTGCTGCCACCAGAGGCCCCCTCGCCGGAACCGGTCACATCCCCCGCTGCGTCGGCACCTCTACCCGACCCCCTGGCATCCCCGACCGCGACGACACCTGCACCTGAGCCGATCGACGCAACACCTCGGGTCATGTGCGAGATATCCGATCCGCGACTGCCCGAGATCAGCGGCCTCGCGAGTTCGATCCTTCACGAGGGCATCGTCTGGACCCACAACGACTCCGGTGACAGCGCTCGGATATTCGCGATCGATGTCACCACTTGCGCGGTGCGCGCGGTCGTCGCATTGCACGGCGTCACGGCGCGCGACATCGAGGCAATCGGGATGGGGCGCGACGCTGCCGGATCGCCGGAGTTGTGGGTGGCCGATGTGGGAGACAACGGTCTGACTCGAGAGCGGGTGCAGTTGTATCGACTGGCCGAGCCCGCCGCCCTGCTCGATCAGTCGGTGCCTGTTGAGACCATTCAGGTGACCTGGACAGAGGGACGACGCAACTGCGAGACGCTCCTGGTCGATCCGGTGGCCAACGGTGACATCTACTTGATCAGCAAAGAAGCCGTGGGTGGGGTGTACCGGCTCGGAGGTAACTTCCGCGCTGACGGAAGCGCCACCACAGGTTCCGTGATCCAGACGGTGGGGTCAACGGCCACTGACGGAGCAGTGGCTGCGGACCGAACCCTGACTGTCGTCCGCTACTACGCCGATGCGCTGTTGCTCACCGGGGTACCGGGTGTTGACCCACGTGTACTGACGCTGCCGGCTCAGGGCCAGGGAGAGGCGGTGACGTTCACGCCGGACAGCCGATACGTCTATATCGCCAGTGAGGGAGTCACAGATCTGATACGTGTCCCCGTCGCGGGGAAGTGACCGCTCAGCGGCCCCGTACCTGTGACTCAGCGGCCGCGCATCTGCGACTTGGCAGCTTTGGGGCTGCGCGGCATCGGTCCCTTCGGAATAGGCGCTGGCTGCTGCGTGAGGGCATCGAGTCGCCGCCTGACCTCTGTGACTTCGGCGGGGGTCAAGGCATTCGGGAGTTTGGACAGGGACTTCTGCAACTTCGCGATCGGGATCTGATCGGCTTCGTCGCCGACCTGGACTTCATGGATGGGCGTGTCGGGGATAAAGCGCTGCGTGCGTTTCTTCTCGCTCGAGAGCATGTGCCGCACCCGGGTGGATGGCCCCTCCGACACGAGAATCACTCCTGGTCGACCGACCACCCGATGGACCATGTCCTGGTTCTTCGTGACGGACACGGCGGGGGTGGTGCTCCAGTTGCCGCGCATGGCTTGGGCGACGGCGGCGGCCCCGCCAGGTTGTCCCTCGACCTGGCTGTACGCGGCGGACATCGCCTTGCGGCTGAAGAACCACATCGAAGCAAGCAGCCCTAGGGATACACCGACGAGGCCGACGGTCACGGGGTTGCCGATGAGGAAGCCGATGACCAGGGCAATAGCCAGGATGCCCACGAAGATCCCGGCCATGATCCACCCGAGTGATGGGTAGACCTCGGCAGTCATGCGGTAGTTGTCGCGCACCTGGCCGACCCAGGCGAAGCGCTTCTTCTTGGGTGCGGGAGTTTCGGCCATCTCACTAGGGTAGGTGACACCCCTAGTGGTATCCGCCCCGGCCGCGCCGTGACTTGCGCCGGAAGGCTCAGCGCCGGCAGGTAGCAGGTCAGGGGAAATTGGCGGACGGTCTGCGCGACGAAGGTTCGAACGGACTCTAGCCCGTCACGATACGGTCGCGCCCCGACGACTTCGCCGCGCGGAGCAAGCGGTCGGCATCGTTCATGGCCGCTCGTAGGGTGATGTGAGCGTCATCGGTGACGTTCGTGACTCCCGCGCTGATCGTCGGTCGCAGCGCAGCCGGCAGATCGGACCAATGTTGGGCTGCGAGAATCGTGCGCTGTCTCTGGAGCCAACTGTCCAGCCCTTCGGCCCCACCGTGGCCGGAGACGATCATGAACTCATCGCCACCGAGTCGGAACAGCAGATCGCTGGACCGCGAGTTGTGTCTGAGGATCTGAGCCAGTCGGGCGAGGACCATGTCCCCGGCGGCGTGGGAGGCCTGGTCATTGATCTGCTTGAAGTTGTCCAAGTCGACCAACGCCACGGCGGGATGGGGCGACATCGGTCCCACCAGCTGGGCATCGAGCAACGGATCCAGGGCGCGGCGGTTCAGCAGACCAGTGAGCGGGTCCGTGTTCGCGGCTTGCTCCAACTGACTGAGAAGCTCACTCTGCGACTCGAGTGCCGCGGACACCTCCTGGCCGCGGCGAGACGCCACCAGGAGTTGTTGGGCAGCGAAGGAGATCAGCACGATCATCGTCAGCGAGATCAGGGCTTCGCTGATCAGCTGTATCCATCGCGACGCCAAGACGGTCTCTTCGTCGGTCGTGCCCAGCCACAGCGCGGCCAAGGCGCTACCTGCCCAGACGAGGGACCACCAGCGCCAGTTGTACGGCAGTAGGAACAGGATCAAGGCCCCCGCGGGCGCCACGAGGGCCGCATTGGTACTCAAGTCCCCACTCAAGATGGGCTGTCCGACCACGAGAATCCACAGGGTCGCGGAGAATCCGAGCACAGCGATATTGACGTGTCCCGCCCGACAGACGGTGAAGAGTCCCACGCACAGGGCCGCAACCAGCACGAGTATCAGTGCGCTTAGTTCGCCGTTGGCCTCCTTCCAGAACAGGGCGGCGGCGATGAGCGTCGCGGGCACCATGACCAGCAGGCTGTTGAGCAGTGTCGTGGCACGTCGATCCGTGTCGGGGTTCCCCGTTGACACCGTGACGAGCCGCAGGTAGCGACTTCTTGGCGTGTTCGCACTCACGCCCAGATCCAGGAGAGCCGAGGGAGACGCACCTGACCGGTCATGAACCCGCCGACACGCCAGACGCTGATCGGAACAGTCGCCCGGCACGGTAGGAGGAGCGGACCAGTGGGCCGCTCATGACACCGGAGAAACCAAGGTCGCGCGCAACCTGCTCCAGGTGCAGGAACTCGTCCGGATGCACCCAGCGGGCCACTGGATGGTGCCGCGGACTCGGGCGGAGGTATTGGGTGATCGTGATGAGATCGCAGGACACAGATCGCAGATCGGCCAGTGCCTGCTCGACTTCGTCAGGTTCCTCCCCGAGTCCCAAGATCAGGTTGGACTTCGTGATGAGCCCGAAGTCCTTGGCCTGCTGGAGGACTTCCAGCGAGCGCTGGTAACGGAAGGCCGGGCGGATTCGCTTGAAGATGCGCGGTACCGTCTCGAGATTGTGGGCCAGCACCTCGGGTCGCGCGGCAAAGACCTGATCCAGCAGATCGAGTTCGGCTGAGAAATCCGGGATCAGCACTTCAACGCCGCAGTCCGGAACAGTGCGATGAATGGCTGAGACAGTCTCCGCGTAGAGCCAGGCCCCTTGGTCAGGCAGGTCGTCGCGAGCCACGCCGGTGACGGTGGCATAAGCGAGCCCCATGGCGGCGACGCTGTCCGCGACGCGTTGCGGTTCATCGAGATCCAGGGGCGTCGGCCGTCCCGTGTCGATCTGGCAGAAGTCACACCGACGGGTGCACTGCTCTCCGCCGATGAGGAACGTTGCCTCGCGATCCTCCCAGCACTCGTAGATGTTGGGGCATCCCGCTTCCTGGCAGACGGTATGGAGGTTCTCGCGCTCGACGAGGGAACGGATCTGCAGGTACTCGGGACCGGTGCGCAGAGTCGTCCGGATCCAGGGGGGTTTGCGTTCGATAGGGGTGTCGCTGTTGCGTTGTTCGATGCGCAGCAGCCGCCGGTCCTCGCCCATGTCCTTACCCTAACTTCAATAGCTACACCCGAGTCCGCCCTCGGCCGGTTCGATCCGCGGCGGAGCCCGCCACCGAGACTCGGGTACCTGCGGGAGCAGGAGACCCGGGTACCCGCGGGAGTAGGAGACCCGGGTACCCGCGGGAGTAGGAGACCCGGGTACCCGCGGGAGTAGGAGAGAAGTCCCGGCGGGCAGGCGGTTCGGGGAGGCTCAGGAGCGAGGGCGTTCCCGGGTCACGAGCGCAACAGCGGCGGTGACCACTCCCAGGATTCCCACCGCCGCCGCAACTGTCAGAAGCATCGCCGACCAGGGGGCGGTCAAGGCGGACGTCACGCTGCGGCTGAGCGCCGGGTAGTCCGAGCCCGTAGCGGAAGCAGCCCCGGCGAGTCCCATGACGAAACCGGCGCCGGCCAGACAAGCGGCGCACCACAGGAGGACTCCCGCTGACCAGCCCCAGCGGGGCCGCGCGGCCAGCGCCGAGAGGAATCCTGCGGCCAAGGCGGCGATGAGCAGCCCCCAGCGCATCTCGGCCAGTTGCCCGGTCGCCTGCAGGATCTGTTCCAGCGGAACCCCGGTCGTGATGGACACGGTGGTGTCACGGCCGAGGAAGTCGAGGACCCCGCTGAGGTTGCCCGCCAGAGAATCCCCGAGCAACGGCGACAGCAGCGGTTCGACCGCCACAACAATGACAGATCCCGAGACCTGCACCTGAGCGTCGCCTGCTCCTGTCGGCTCGGCGGCCAAGCCTTCGTAGAGCAGTGCAGACCATGACGACCAAGCAGTACGGAACTCCGGTGACGTGACAGCGGCGGCGAGTTGGTCGGCGGCTGCCTGTGCCCCGGACCGGGCCAATCCACCCAGCGGCCCCGCACTTGCAGCCAATCGGTCAGCCGCCGCCAGCGTTTCGGTTCGCACCACGGACTGGAGTTCGGCGATGACCTGAGGGTCGTCGAGGGCTTGATCCATCCGAACTACGAAGTCGGCCGAGTCGGCCAACGAGCGGTCGACGGCGAAGCCGAGGCACGCGGCGGTGGCCAGGAGTCCGGCCAGCACGACCCCCAAGGCCCTGAGCACGATCATCGGGGCACATACTCCGAAACGGTGTCGGCGACTTCTTCCACGGTGATCCGCCGGCCGGTGACTTCGCTCAGCGACGTCACGGTGGCATCGTCGATTCCGCACGGCACGATGCGCTCCGCCCAGGAGAGGTCACAGTCACAGTTGATGGCGAAGCCATGCATCGTGACTCCACGCGCAACTCGCACCCCGATGGCAGCCACCTTGGCCGGGCCGTCGACCCAGACTCCGGAACGGCCCTCGACCCGGAAGCCCACGACCCCGAAGTGTCTGCACACCGTCATGATGAGGTCCTCGAGGAATCGAACGTAGGCCACGACATCCATGCGGTGAGGAAGACGCACGATCGGGTAACCGACGAGTTGTCCCGGTCCGTGCCAGGTGATCCGACCCCCGCGGTCGACGTCGAGGACGGGCGAACCGTCCCAGGGCCGATCCTGAGGCTGGGTGCGCGACCCCGCTGTGTAGACAGCTTCGTGTTCCAACAGCAGTAAGGTGTCGGGCCGATGTCCCTCACATACCTCGGCATGGATTCGCCGCTGTAACTGCCAGGCCTCTTCGTAGGGGATGGGTCGAGAGCCGAGATCGACCCGCTGGATGACCAGACTCCCCACCACGAGGTCAGGCGGCCAATTCAGCTGCGAGAGCCTGTGGCAGGGTCGGGTGATTCCATGTGAAGCCGGCAGCCGTCAGCCGGCGAGGTTCCACACCCTGGCTCATGGTGATTTCGCTGGCGAACTCGCCAAGGGCCGTGCGAAGTGCGAAGGACGGGACAGGCAACGCCGCCGGCCGGTGCAAAGCCGCGCCCAGATCATGCACTGCTTCGCTATTGGTCACAGGATGAGGTGCCACCAGATTGAACGGTCCGTCAAGTTCGTTGTCGATCAGGAAACGGAGGGCACGGATCTCGTCAGTCAGGGAGATGAAGGACCACCACTGACGCCCGGACCCCAGCCGACCGCCGATCCCAGCCTTGAAGATGGGGACCATCTTGCCGAATGCCCCGCCGGAGCGGGACACCACCAAACCGGTTCGGGCGAATGCCACCCGCAAGCCCGCGTCGATCGCCGCCGCGGTGGCCGACTCCCAGCGGACCACGACATCGGCGAGGAAGGTACTGCCCGGCAGGGCGGACTCATCGACGATCGCGGTCCCCGTGTCGCCGTAGTAGCCGATTGCCGAACCGCTGATCAGGGCCACCCGCCGCGGCAAGCCGGCCAGTGCCTTCGCGAGTGTCTCCGTTCCCGCGACGCGGGAACTCAGGATCTCGTCTTTGTAGGAGGCGGTCCAGCGGCGATCACCCACTCCCGCCCCAGCCAGGTGGACGACTGCGGTCAGTCCCGCCGATTCCAGGGCGGCGGTGTCGATCGACCGGCCCTCGGGGTCCCAGCTGATCTCGTCGGGGGTGCGTGCAGGTCGCCGTACGAAACGGCGCACCGCAATGCCGTCGGCGCGCAAGGATTCCGCCAGTCCAGTGCCGATGGTTCCGCTCGCACCCGTGATTCCCACGGTCATGAGGTGATCCTCCGATCGGACGTCATGAGGCGCCGCCCACTGTCATAGTCCGAGTTCGCCCTCGAAGGAGCCTTCCTCGAGGCGATGTTTGACGCTGGACAGGAACCGGGCGGCATCCGCCCCGTCAACGATGCGATGGTCGTACGTCAAGGCCAGGTAGACCATGGATCGCACCGCGATGACGTCCGACCCGTCAGCACCGGCTACCACGACGGGACGTTTGACGACGGTCCCGGTTCCGAGGATGGCAACCTGTGGCTGATTGATGATCGGCGTATCGAACAAGGCCCCCCTGCTGCCCGTATTGGTCAACGTGAATGTCCCGCCAGACAGTTCGTCCGGTGTGACGGCACTCGTCCGGGTCCGCTCGGCGAGATCAGCGATCCGCCGAGCCAAACCGGCGATGTTGAGCTCCCCGGCATCCCGGATGACAGGGACCAGCAGGCCGCGTTCGGTATCGACTGCGACGCCGAGATGCTCAGAGCCGTGGTACGTGACGGTCCCGGCGGCCATGTCGATGCTGGCGTTCACGGTGGGGTGGGTCTTGAGGGCCTCCACGACAGCCTTGGCGAAGAAGGGCAGGAACGACAGTTTCACGCCCTCACGGGACTCGAACTGTCCCTTCACCGATTCGCGCAACTGCGCGATCCGAGTGACGTCGGCCTCGATCACAGTGGTCAACTGCGCGGACACTTGAAGCGACTCGACCATACGTTCCGCGATGACCCGACGCAGCCGGGTCATCTTCTCCGTGGTTCCCCGCAGCGAACTGATCGGCTGGTGGGCGACCACGGTTGCAGGGCGGTGTTGCGCTTCGGTGGACTGAACCGCCGTCATCACATCCTGGCGCCGGATCCGCCCACCGACTCCGGTGCCGGAAACCGTGGCCAGGTCGACTCCATGGTCAGCGGCGAGCTTGCGGACAAGTGGGGTCACATAAGCACCAGGCGGCTCGGCGGTCGGCGACTCCGCCGCGGGTGAGGGTGGCGCTGATGGCGGTGCCTGTGGAGAGGTGGTTGGCGCCGCCATCACGTCAGTGCTCGTGGTGGCCGGTGGCTCGGGCACGGCGGGAGGCTCGGGCACGGCGGGAGGCTCGGGCACGGCGGGAGGCTCGGGCACGGCGGGTGTGACCGGAGGGGCGGCGACCGGGGGAGCAGCGGGGGGTGGCGCAGGGCTGGCGGCCTGGGGCACGGGCGCTGCGGGTGGCCACGACCGCGGAGGCTCCGGCAGGTCGGGCGATTCGGCCGGGGCAGGGGAGGGTGGTTGTGTGGCAGCGGCACCGGGGGTGCCGACAACTGCCAGAACCCCACCGACCTCGACGACCCCATCCGTGTCCACGACGATCTGCAGCACAGTGCCGGCCACCGGGGAGGGGATCTCAGTATCGACCTTGTCGGTGGATATCTCCAGCAGGGGTTCGTCCACGCCCACTTCGTCACCGACGGCTTTGAGCCAGCGAGTGACGGTCCCCTCGGTGACCGACTCACCCAACTCGGGAAGCCTGACCTCCGTGCCCGACGCGGCGGGGGCCGATGTGGCCTGCGCGGGCGCTGCCATTGTGGGCGACAGATCTGCCGGGGGGGCTGGGGGGGCCGGGGGGGCTGGGGGGGCCTGGGGAGCGGGGGGAGCCGGAGGCGCGGAAGGCGGGGGCATGGCCGGGGGGCCGGTCGGAGGAGGAGCAGCAACTGGTGGGGCCGGTGGGGTGGCAGCAGCCGGTGGAGGCTGAGGGGTGCCGGACTGGCCGCCGGACGGTGCCGACCCTCCGGACTCGACTGGCTCGACCGACTCGCCAATAGTGGCCAGAACGCCACCGACTTCGACGATGTCGTCCTCGTTCGCGGTGATCGCGACCAGGAATCCCGACGCCGGGGCTGGGATCTCCGTATCGACTTTGTCCGTGGAAACCTCGAGCAGGGGCTCGTCTGCCTGGACCTGATCACCGACCCGCTTCAGCCAGCGCGTGACAGTCCCTTCAGTCACGCTCTCGCCCAACTGCGGCATTACGACCGTTGTCGCCACGGTGCCCCTCTTTCGTCGTTCGAAACCATCTTGGCGCCTTGCCCCCCTGATGTCAGCATCTGACCCGGAACCGCGTGCATCTGGTCCGGAACCAGGGGCATCTGCCCGTACGGGACCGGGTCTGGTCCCTATCGCTCACGGGCAGCCCCGGCTACTCGGGAATCGAGTTCCTGATTCACACATTGGGCGCCCGGCAATCACGAGTGAGCATGAAGGGGTTTGCCGGCCAGGGCCAAGTGCGCCTCGCCCATCGCTTCGTTCTGGGTCGGATGGGCGTGAATCAGCGACGCGACATCGCTGGGCAGCGCCTCCCAGTTGTAGATCAACTGGGCCTCGCCGATCTGTTCCCCCATGCGGCTTCCCACCATGTGGATGCCGATCACCGGACCGTCGGAGCGCTGCACGAGCTTGATGAATCCCGTGGTGGCCAGGATCTGGCTCTTGCCGTTACCGCCCAGGTTGTACTCGTAGGTGACGACCCCGTCCGCTCCGTACTGCTCCTCAGCCTGCGCCTGGGTCAGCCCCACGGATGCGACCTCGGGCTCGCAGTACGTGACCCGGGGGATCCCCATCTCATCGATCGGCTGGGGCGCGAGACCTGCGAGATGTTCGGCCAGGAAGATCCCCTGGGCGAATCCGCGGTGCGCGAGTTGAAGTCCGGGCACGATGTCCCCGACCGCGTAGACCCCGGGGACCGACGTCTGGAGGTGGTCGTCCACCGTCACCCAGCCCCGATCCATGGCGATGCCTTGGTCCTCATACCCCAAGGAGGCCGTATTGGGGCCCCGTCCGACAGCGACCAGCAGCAGGTCGGCCGAGAGGGTGGTGCCGTCCTCGAGCGTGATCGTCACCGAGGTGTCGTCCTGACTGGCAGCCGCGAACCGCACCCCGGTCAGGGATTTGATCTTGCGCTTGCGAAACGCACGCTCGAGGGCCTTGGAGCATGCGGCGTCTTCGGCGGGTACCAGTCGGGGGAGCGCCTCGACGATGGTCACCTCACTGCCGAACGAGCGCCAGACGCTGGCGAACTCCACTCCGATGACGCCTCCCCCCAGGACGATCACCGAGCGGGGGATCCAGTCGAGTTCGAGGGCCTGGTCGCTGGTCATGATGCGGCCACCGATATCGAGCCCGGGCAAGGATCGCGGGACGGATCCGGTCGCCAGCACCACTGAGCGGCCGACGTAAGACTCACCTGCGACCGTCACCGCATTGGGAGCGGTCAGCCTGCCTTCGCCGGTGACGTACGTGATGTCCCGGCTCTTGACCAAGCCCTTGAGGCCCTTGTAGAGCCGGTTGACCACGGAATCCTTGTACTTGTTCACGGCTGGGAGATCCACACCGACCAGATCGGCACGGACCCCGAAGTCGCCGGCGTCTCGTGCGGTGTCCGCCACCTCGGCGGCATGGAGCAGCGCTTTGGTCGGGATGCAGCCGCGATGCAGGCAGGTCCCGCCGAGTTTGTCCTTCTCGATGAGGGCGACGGACAGGCCGAGTTGGGACGCGCGCAGGGCGCAGGCGTAACCGCCGCTGCCGCCCCCGAGAATCACGATGTCGAACTGCTTGGCCACTGTTCCTCCAGTCATCGCCGGTGTTGCGGGGTCGCATCTTGCAGGTAGCGGATGAGGGTACGGACCCCGAAACCGGTACCTCCCTTGGGCGTGTAGTCGTGTTCGCTGCCCTCGTTGAAGGCGGGACCCGCGATGTCCAGATGCACCCAGGGGATGTCAGTCGGAACGAACTCGGACAGGAAGATCCCGGCCGTGAGCATGCCGCCGTTGCGGTCGCCGATGTTCGCGATATCGGCCACGGAGGAGTTGAGCGATGCGCGCTGCTCGGCCGGAAGTGGCATCGGCCACATCATTTCGCCGGCGGCTTCGGCGGCCGTCACGACATCCGTTCGCATCGATTCATCGTTACCCATGGCGCCCGCCATCCGCGATCCGAGTGCGATCAACTGAGCTCCGGTGAGGGTCGCGATGTCGATGATGCGGTCCGGCTTCTCCGTCGAAGCCTCGACGAGCGCATCGGCCAAGACCAACCGACCCTCGGCGTCTGTGTTGAGTACCTCGACAGTCGTTCCGCCGCGGATCGTGATCACGTCACCTGGTCGCTGGGCTGTACCGCTCGGCATGTTCTCCGCCAGCGCCAGCCACCCCGTCAGGGCGATGTCCAACCCGAGTTCTGCGACAGCCTTGAGGGTGCCGACAACTGCCGCGGCGCCCCCCATGTCGGCTTTCATCCACTCCATGGATTTCGCCGGCTTGATGGACAGGCCCCCGGAGTCGAACGTGATCCCTTTACCCACCAGTGCAATGTGAGTGCGCGCCCGCTCGGGCCGATAGGTGAGCCGAACCAGGCGTGGACCGCGGGCCGAGCCCTGACCGACCGCCGTGAGGCCTCCGAACCGCCCCTTCTTGAGAGCTTTGTCGTCCCACACCTTCACCGTCACGGAGGTGTCTGCGAAGGCGTCGCCCGCGGCGCGCGCGAGGTCGGCGGGACCGAGGTCATTGGGGGCCGTATTGACGAGGTCGCGGGTCAGGGCCACGGCGTCCGCAACGACACCAGAAGCAGTGACAGCCCGGCGCTGGTCCCGCGTGGCCGGCGAGCCGGTGACCACGCTTACGCGTGAGATCGTCGTCGCGGCGCGGTAGCGGGTGAATCGGTAGGCGCCCAGCAGAGCACCCTCCGCGCTCGCGGCCACGATCTTCGGCGCGTCACTGGGCGGGACTATGGCCAGGGATCGGCAATCGGTCAGTTCACGCACGGCACCACCGAATGCACGCCGCACAGACTCCAGATCGTGAGGGTCAGCCGTTCGCGCCAGGATGACGGTTCCCTGCCGCTGGATCAGAGCGCCGGGGAGCCGGTGGTTGTCGTCACCGCCGAGAGCGCGGGCCGCATCTGATAGAGCCCGGCGAGGTGCCGGCGGCAAGGCTGACGCTGGGGCCAGGACGCGGCCATCGGGCCCGATCAGCAGGACAACTGTCTCGGCGCGCACAGTGACGGCTGTGGTTGCAGCGAGCCTGGCAACGGGCACGAAAGTCTCCGGGCGTTCGACAAGGTGGACTCGTGAACCCTATCGCTCGTGGCGTAGCGTCGGGTCATGCCCAGCGACTCGGAACTGCGAACAACGCCTATGCACGCCTGGCATGTCGCCTCCGGCGCCAAGATGGGGGATTTCGCGGGCTGGTCAATGCCGCTGGAGTATCCGTCCGGGACTGTCACCGAGCACCGCGCCGTCAGGTCGGGATGCGGCATCTTCGATGTCTCGCACATGGGGAACCTCTCGATCAACGGGGAGGCCGCTGCGCAAGCGGCCAATACCGTGCTGACCAATGACCTTGCCCGCCTGCAGGATGGGGACGTTCAGTACACCCTTCTGTGTGATGAGAGCGGCGGTGTCATCGACGACATGCTCATCACCCGGGAATCCGTCGATCGTTCGCTCGTCGTGCCCAACGCCGCGAACACCGCGGCAGTCCTTCAAGTTCTTCGAGGAGCCCTGGGGGACGGCGTTGCAGACCACAGTGAGTCGACCGCCATCGTGGCGGTGCAGGGCCCTAGGTCAGCAGCTGTCCTGACGAGCCTGGGACTGCCCACGGACTTGGAGTACATGACTGCGCGCGCCGGCGAGCATGAAGGACATCCCGTACTCGTCTCACGCACGGGCTATACCGGCGAACTCGGCTTTGAGGTGATTCTCGCCAGCGAGGGAGCTCCCTCCCTGTGGGAGCACCTTGCGGAAGTCCCCGAAGTGACACCCTGTGGTCTGGGCGCCCGGGACACGCTTCGAACCGAAATGGGCTACGCGCTGCACGGACATGAGATCTCGGCGGACATCAGTCCGGTTGCCGCCATGCTCGGCTGGGCCGTGGGATGGGACAAACCCGAGTTCCCGGGTCGTGAGGCTCTCGTGGCGGAGCGAGCGGATCCGGGCGGCCGACGTCTGCGTGGGCTGCTCATGACCGGTCGTGGTGTCCCGCGCCCGGGAATGACGGTGATGGACGACGCCGGAACCATCGGGGTCACGACCTCGGGGACCTTTTCGCCGTCCTTGGGTCAGGGCATCGCCCTCGCGCTGCTGGATCGCGAGGTGCAGCCGGGAGACGAGGTCTCGGTGGACATCAGGGGCCGCGCCGTCGGTGCGACGGTCGTCAAACCACCTTTCGTGCAGTCCTCTCCCAAGTGACGTATTCGCCAAGGTGATACGCGCCCCTGCGACGCAGGCTCTCGGCGTGGCATGCGCGCCCATTCAGACCTGGAGATCGGTCGCCTCGTCCTTGGCCCCTCGATGCTCCAGCCGATGGGCCACGGCATCGACCCCCAGTACCAGCAGAAATCCCACGAGACCGAGTCCGATGGTGATCGGAACCTCCCCATCGGGTACTCCAAGGGCCACGCTCTCGGCCCCGTACGGCCACGGCCAGAGCACCCGGATCGATCCCAGCATGAGGCCGATCAGGATCGCCATGACGGTGTTGTAGTGGTGGGTCAACGCCCAGTGCAGTAGTTGGCTGAACAAGGCCAGACCCACCACGCACCCCAGCATGAACACAGAGAGAACGACGAAGTCGCGGTCGCTCACCGCGGCAAGCACCGCCGAGTAGATCCCCATGACGACCAAGAGGAACGATCCGCTGATCCCCGGCAGGATCATCGCGCAGATGGCGATCGCCCCTGAGATGAAGAAGAGCCACAAGGGGACTTCGCCGGCGCTGCCATCGTCGGAGGAGTTCGAGGTGAACCCCAATGCCACGAAGAATGCGGCCCCGGCGCCCAAGATCAGCGCCCACTCGGTGAGATCGCGGCGGGTCAGCAGACTCGTCGCGACCACGGTGGACCCTGCCACGAGACCCAGAAACAGCCCAGACATCTGGATCGGGTGTGTCTGCAGTTGGTCCTCGAGGGCGCCCGCCAACAGGACGATCGCGGTCAGGACGCCCAGGATCAGGGGAATGATCAGCACCCAGTCGACCTGATGGAGCCGGGCCGCTGTGCCCTGCAGATCCATCCGGAACAGGCGACCAAGCGCCGAGGACCCGTTGCGGATACTGGAGACAAGTCGCTGGTAGATGGCCAGCACCAGCGCGACTGTGCCGCCGGAAACCCCGGGGACGACGTCGGCGCTGCCCATGGCCATACCGCGCAGGAAGTGCCAGGGCGCCTCGCGAAGCCGAGATCTGGGTAAAGGCGAGTCGCTCACCGGCCCGGAACCATCGTTTCCGATGCTCTGCGACATCGACGCTCCTCGGGTTCGGACAGATCTCCTCGGGTTCGGACAGATAGCGGTCAGGTTCGGACAGGGGGTCAGGTTCGCAGGGACACTGTTAGGTGCTCTCAAATATAGGGGTTGCAATACCGGAATCTGGATACTGATATTACTGTCTGGGCAATCGCTCAGGCGGACTGGGGCTTCGACTGGGGCTTCGGCTCGGGCTTCGGCTCGGGCTTCGGCTCGGGCTTCGGCTCGAGCCCTCAGCTTGGGTGGTAGGAGTGTCGAGAAAGGGGACCCGATGGGTTTGTCGAAGTGGGCCAAGCAGGCGCGGGAGTTGGCCAATCAACATTCCGGAACGATCAACTCCGGCATCGACCGGGCCGCCAACGCTGCCAAGAGTCATCAGCCAAACAAGAGCAGTTCTATCGACAGGGCGGCGCAGTACGCGAAGAAGGCCGTGAACAAGCCCTAGCGTGATCGCGGGGCCGCCTTCGTCAGGGGTTGGGTGCCAAGAGGGCGGACAGGCGGGCCGCTGCGTCGAGCAGTGGTTTCCGGTGCCGCTCGGCGGCATCCTTGCCGAGTCGTTCAATCGGTCCCGACAACGACAATGCCGCGAGGACGCGTCCGGAAGCACCGCGAACAGGCGCGGACAATGACGCAACACCGAGTTCCCGCTCGGCCATGCTGTGCGCATAACCGCGCCGACGTACTGCGGCGAGGGTCCGCGCCGAGAAGGCCGCGTCGGCGGGCACATGCGGATCGATATCCCAGGCGGTCAGGATCTGCGCAGCGGAGCCCGCCGTCATCGTGAGCACGGCCCCAACGGGCACGGTGTCGCGCAGTCCCTGCTCCAGGTCGGCCCCTGCGACGCAGATCCGTGAGTCACCTCGCCGGCGGTACAACTGCGTGCTCTCTCGGGTGGCGTCACGCAGGTCGACAAGTATCGGGCGCGCCACAACGGACATGCGATCCGCCATCCCTGCGCCGGCCAGGTCTGCGAGTCGAGGGCCGAGGCTGAAGCGGCCATCGGCGTCTCGGGACACCAGCCCATGCACTTCCAAGGCGACAGCCAGCCGGTGTGCGGTAGGGCGGGGAATACCCGTTGCCGTGGTGAGATCAGCCAAGGTGAGTGGCCCGACCTCGAGGGCGTCGAGAATCGTGACGGCTTTGTCGATGACACCGACACTGCTACTCTCTTTCACACAGTGAGACTATCATCTCACCATGTAAGACAGATCAGGTGTCTCGTTGCATCGACACCCGGAAGGTCGTCAGGTCCTCAGGACCTGAGAGACCGTGACACGCACAGAGCGCGACAGAGGAGAGTCGGATGGCTGGAACCATGGCCGAGAAGGTCTGGGATGCGCATGTGGTGCGCCGATCCGAGGGGGAGCCGGACCTGCTGTATATCGACCTGCATCTGATTCACGAAGTAACCAGTCCGCAGGCCTTCGATGGACTGCGGCAGTCGGGCCGCTCCGTGCGGCGCCCCGACCTGACTCTGGCGACAGAGGATCACAACGTCCCCACTACTGACATCGACAAGCCGATCGCCGATCCGGTGAGTCGAGCGCAAGTCGAGGCTCTGCGAACGAACTGCGCGGAGTTCGATGTGCCGTTGTACCCGCTGGGCGACGTGGAACAGGGCATCGTCCATGTCGTCGGCCCCCAGTTGGGCTTGACTCAGCCCGGAATGACCGTGGTCTGCGGTGATTCGCATACGTCGACTCACGGTGCCTTCGGAGCCCTGGCTTTCGGGATCGGAACGAGCGAGGTGGAGCACGTCCTGGCCACGCAGACGCTGCCGCTGAAGCCGTTCCGCACCATGGCGGTGACCGTTGACGGAGAACTCCCGTCCGGGGTCACGGCGAAGGACATCATCTTGGCGGTGATCGCCGAGATCGGTACCGGTGGCGGACAGGGCCATGTGATCGAATACCGCGGCTCCACCATCGAGTCCTTGTCGATGGAGGCCCGCATGACCATCTGCAACATGTCGATCGAGGCCGGTGCGCGGGCGGGGATGATCGCCCCTGATTCGGTCACGTTCGACTACCTCGAAGGTCGAGAACGTGCCCCCCACGGGTCGCAGTGGGACGAAGCGGTGGCGTACTGGCGCAGCCTGCGCAGTGAGCCAGATGCGGTCTTCGACAAGGAGGTCGTCCTGGATGCTGCGACGCTGAGCCCCTTCGTGACCTGGGGGACCAATCCAGGGCAAGGATTGCCCCTGTCCGCGTCCGTCCCCGATCCGCAGGACTTCGCCGACCCAGTGGCGCGAGCTGCAGCCCAGCGGGCGCTGGACTACATGGCGCTGACGCCAGGAACTCCGCTGCGGGAGGTCGCCGTCGACACCGTCTTCGTGGGGTCGTGCACCAACGGCCGCATCGAGGACCTTCGGGCTGCAGCGGAAATTCTGCGCGGCCGAACCGTGGCCGATGGAGTTCGTATGCTCGTCGTCCCCGGCTCAGTAAGGGTGCGGTTGCAGGCCGAGGCCGAGGGTTTGGGAGAGGTCTTCACTGCCGCTGGGGCTGAGTGGCGAGAAGCCGGCTGCTCGATGTGTCTGGCGATGAATCCCGACAAGTTGACCCCCGGGGAACGCGCGGCATCGACGTCGAACCGCAACTTCGAGGGTCGCCAGGGTCCCGGGGGTCGAACCCACCTGGTGTCGCCGCAGGTGGCCGCCGCCACTGCAGTGGTGGGGACACTCGCAGCGCCATCCGACCTGGCTCCCACCCGCTGAGCGGCTCCCACCCGCTGAGAGGCTCCCACCCACTGAGAGGAAAGACATGGAACAGTTCACAGTGCACGAGGGCACAGCCGCTCCACTTCGTCGCAGCAACGTCGACACCGATCAGATAATTCCGGCCGAGTACCTGAAGCGCATCACGCGGACCGGGTTCGAAGACGGATTGTTCGCCGCGTGGCGCCGGGATGACGATTTCGTGCTGAACCAGCCACATCATGCGGACGTTTCGGTGCTCATCGCGGGACCGGATTTCGGCACCGGTTCGTCGCGGGAACACGCGGTGTGGGCCTTGCAGGACTACGGCTTCAAGGTGGTGATCTCGTCACGTTTCGCTGACATCTTCCGCAGCAACGCGGGCAAGAATGGCTTGCTGCCGGCCCTGGTCGATCAGTCCACGGTGGAGCGGTTGTGGGAATTGGTCGAAGCGCGCCCTGAGACACCGATCACGGTCGATCTGGAGAATCAACTGCTCCGTGTCGGAGACCTCGAAGCACGGTTCGATGTCGACCCTGCCGTGAAGTGGCGCTTGCTCAACGGACTGGACGACATTGCGATCACGTTGGAGCACGAGGCGGATATCGACGTCTTCGAGGAGAGGCGACCGGGCTTCCTCCCCACGACCCGCACCCGGAGTTGACCCGGACTCTTCGCCTGACCGGGGACCGTTACGCGCCCGGCATCGGTTGTTGGTGTGTGCGTCGGATAGGTGGCCTCAGGAAATGGCGAACTGACGAGGGTTTGGTTTCATCGAGGCCGGGGTACCCCCGCGGACAAGTGCGGCGGGGCGTTCCCGGTTCCGGCGCCCTCATGGGGCTAACGTGTCCCACGAACGGATCGTGTTACCGCGAACCGCTCGACATGCCCACAACGAAAGGGATTCCCAGTGAACAGGGCTGAGTTGATTGACAACATTGCCGAGCGGCTTGAACAAAGCCGCAAGGAGGCCGCCGAGACTCTGGATGCCGTGGTCGATGAGATCAAGAAGGCCGTGCTGGACGATCACCGGCTGAACATCTCCGGACTTGGGATCTGGAAGGTGTCCGATCGTGGTGCCCGGACCGCACGCAATCCGCGTACCGGTGAGGCGATCAAGCTGAAGGCCACCAAGATCGTCAAGTTCACGCCTGCCTCCGACTTCAAGGCGATGGTGGCCGGCGCGCGCAAGGCAACCAAGACAACCGCGAAGAAGGCCACCGCGAAGAAGGCGCCGGCCAAGAAGGCTCCGGCAGCGAAGAAGGCTCCGGCGGCCAAGAAGGCGCCGGCCAAGAAGGCTCCGGCAGCGAAGAAGGCTCCGGCGGCCAAGAAGACGACCGCGAAGAAGGCCCCGGCAGCCAAGAAGACGACCGCGAAGAAGACGACCGCCAAGAAGACGACCGCCAAGAAGACGACCGCGAAGAAGACGACCGCCAAGAAGACAACCGCCAAGCGGTAGTTCCTGGCTCAAGAAGAGGGATCCATCATGACGATGGGTCCCTCTTCGCGTGTCAGTAGCCCGGAGTCTTCGAGCGCCCTGGAGGTGTTCGGGCCAAGACCCAGGCTGCGGGCTCGGCTGAGGTCCGCCACATCATCGACGTCGCAACGGACCCGACTCCATGCAACTGAATCGAGTTCCACGCTCCCCGCGGTTCGGTGGGATCTACGGGAATGCGGCCCAAACGACGGTGACATCTCACCGGCTCGCGAGACGAGTACGGCGGTCCCTGTCCCTGCGGCGTCGGGGACAACAACCGACGAGTGGGTTGCGAGCAGCTCACCGGCGACGCGGAGCAACCGGCGGATGTCATCAGCTGTGACGCACGGCAAGTCACCCAGGATGATCGCCACCGGGTCAGTGCTGGGAAGTGCGGCGACCACCTTGCGCAATGCGCCGTTCAAATCGGGACCTTCATCCGGACAAAGGCGCACAGAAGGCGGGACTTCCTCCGCCCAGGATGCGTCACCCACCACGGCGATGTCGTGATTGGGCGCACCGGCAACGCAAGCTGCGACGACGTCTCGGGCGAAAGCCCGCACCAGATTCCGGCGGATGCTCGGCTGGGCCGTGAGCCGCGTCTTGGCCTCCGTCAGTGGTTTCAGGGGAACCACCAGATGCCAGCGCCAGGATGTGTCCGTCATGAGGATCCCTCGTCGGTGCCGCGTCGCCGCGACACCGGCATGCTACGCGGCAAGGATGTGTGCCGGAGGTTCGACGTGCGTCCGTTCCCGGCCGACCAGTCACTGGGTCCGTGGTATCGCCTTGCCGCGGTGCTGTTGTGGCCGACGATGATGTCCGCCACTCGCCGGAATTGGAGCGGCGAACACAATCTGGGTAGGCCGGGCCAAGGTGTCGTGATTGCCGCCAACCACATGTCCTGGATCGATCCCCTGGTCATCGCCCACTTCATGAACGACAACGATCGAGCGCCTCGTTTCCTGAGCAAAGACTCAGTGTTCGAGTTGCCGGTGGCTGGTCGCATCATCAGCGGCGCCGGGCAGATTCCGGTCTATCGCGAGACGGACAATGCGGGCGAGGCCGTGCGGGCGGCGGTGGCTGCTGTCAACGCGGGTGAGGCCGTGGTGGTCTATCCCGAAGGAACGCTGACCCGTGATCCGGACTTGTGGCCGATGACTGGGAAGACCGGGGCGGCGCGCATCGCCTTGCTCAGCGACAAGCCGGTCATCCCCTTGGCTCATTGGGGGGTTCAGCACGTGATGCGCCCTTACACCAAGGAACTGAATCTCTTTCCGCCCAAGCTCATCAAGGTGGCGGCCGGACCGCCAGTGGACTTGTCCGATCTCATGCATCGGGAGATCACCGCCGAAGTGCTCACTGAGGCGACCAGTCGAATAGTCGACGCAATCACCGAACTTCTTGCAACACTACGCAATGAGTCGCCCCCCGATGATCGGTGGAATACCAGGTCGGGACGGCGGGAACCAGTGCGGCATCCTTTGCCGCTGACACGGAAAGAGGCAGACCTCATGGCAGCAGCGCGTAAGTCCCCGGCCCGCAAGACCGCGGCCAAGAAGGCGCCCGCAAAGAAGGCGCCTGCGAAGAAGGCCGCGGCGAAGCGGGCGTCTACGCCGAAGCCCGCTGCCAAGAAGGCCCCCGCGAAGAAGGCCTCTGTTCGGAAG
>WBZT01000558.1_pt1 | contig 29676 bp, 28 predicted proteins | sample 5204241 | NCBI WGS metagenome assembly WBZT01 (sample SAMN12344358, study PRJNA552823) | activated sludge metagenome | biome: Activated sludge suspended growth; feature: Nitrification reactor; material: Wastewater; isolation source: activated sludge from nitrification reactor of wastewater... | reverse complement strand
AGTTCAGTCGCCCTTCGGGCTCCTTCCCGGCTGACCCCGGAGGGCGCAAAGCCCCGGGTCGGTGATGCCCCATCCTCCCACACATCCTCCCAAAGGGAGGCGACATCTATCCTGACACCTGGGGGGGCGAATACGCCCTTGGCGCCGAACACGTCTTTGTAGCGGTTGCACGCCAGGTCATTCAGGTGCGCGTCAGTTGTAACCGCCAGCAGCCGACCCAGGCCGGTGGTGTCAAGATAGACCTCCGCGTGCTCCGACAGGGGGTTGCCGTAATAGGCCTTGAGTCCCGCCATCCGCGTACGGCTCACGTTATCCCACAGGGTGTCGCATAAGAGGACCGGAACCTTCTCCCGGTCGAGGGCCAGGGCCAGGGCACGGGCAAGTGGGTTGGCCCCCAGGATCAGAAAACCTTGGGCCTCCGGCGCGGCCGCCTTGAGGAAACGTGCCAGCGGCCCGGCGGTCAGGCTCTGCAGGACCACGGTGCCAATGATGACAGCAAAGGCGAGGGGCACCAGCAACCCCGCCTCCTGAAAGCCCCGCTGTTCCAGTTTGAGGGCAAAGAGCGCGCTGACTGCGGCGGCTACGATACCGCGTGGTGCAATCCAGGCGAGCAGGGCGCGTTCGCCTGAGGAGAGGGACGATCCCCAGGTGCCGTAGAGTACCTCGATCGGCCGTGCGAGAAACTGAATCGCCAGGAAAACGCCGACTACCCCCCAGCCGAGTGTCTGAAGCCCAGTTAAGTCGAGGCGCGCGGCGAGCAGGATGAATAGCGCCGTGATCAGCAGCAGCGACAGGCTTTCCTTGAACTCCAGGATTTCATCAATGGGTATCCCCTTGCGGTTGCCGAGATAGATCCCCATGACGGTGACGGCGAGCAGTCCCGATTCCCCCGCAACCGCATCGGCCCAGGCGAAGACGCCGAATACCGCAGCCAGGGTCGTGACGTTGAAAAGATAGGTCGGCAGCCAGTCACGCCTCAGGGCCTCGCCCAACAGCCAGCCGCCCGTAAGCCCCGTCACGATACCCACGGCGATGGTCGCGGAGAAGGTCGCCACGGTCGCGCCCAGGGCGCCACCGGCCTCCGACGAGATCACAAACTCGAGCACCAGAACCGCGAGCAGGGCGCCAATAGGATCCACGACGATCCCCTCCCAGCGCAGGATGCCGGCGACTTGGGCGGAGGGACGCACCGTGCGCAGCATGGGGACGATAACCGTGGGGCCGGTGACGACCATGATGGCGCCGAAGAGGATCGCCAGTTCCCATTGCAGGCCTGCAATCAGGCGTGTCGCCAGGGCCGTCACCGCCCAGGTTAGCAGTACCCCGACGGTCACGAACCGGCGCACCACCTGTTCCAATCCGCGGATCTCCGCAAACCGCAGCGTCAGACTGCCCTCGAACAGGATCACCGCGACCGCGAGCGACACAAAGGGAAAGAGGAGGGGGCCCAGCAGCGCGTCGGGATTGAGCCAACCCGCCACCGGGCCAACCAGGATGCCCATCAGCAGCAGAAACAGGATGGCCGGCAGGCGCAACCGCCAGGCGAGCCATTGGCAAACAGCGCCGAGCAGCGCGATGACCGCAACCGCGAGCATCGGGTGTTGGCTTAACGGCATCTCCAACCTGTCAATGAAGGTCCGAGGCCGAGCGCTCAGAGGTATTCAATGGCCACCCACCCGGCGGTGGGCAGCCAGGCTGTGGTTCGAGCACATCATTTAGCCTGGTTGGCCTTCTCCTCCAAATAGAGCCAGGTGTCGATGACGGTATCGGGATTGAGGGAGATGCTGGTGATGCCCTGATTGAGCAACCAGTCGGCCAGGTCGGGATGGTCCGAGGGGCCCTGGCCGCAAATGCCAACATACTTGCCCTGCTTGCGGCAGGCCTCGATGGCCATGGACAGCATTTTGAGGACCGCGGGATCGCGCTCGTCGAAGTGCTCGGCCACCAGGGCGGAATCCCGATCCAGGCCCAAGGTCAGCTGGGTCATGTCGTTGGAGCCAATGGAGAAGCCATCGAAGTATTCCAGAAACTCCTCCGCCAGCACGGCGTTGGAGGGGATCTCGCACATCATGATGAGGCGCAGACCGTCCTTGCCCCGCTCCAACCCTTGGGCTGCCAGGGCCTCGATCACGGCCTTAGCCTGCTTGAGGGTGCGCACGAAGGGAATCATGATCTCGATATTGGTCAGGCCCATGTCGTTGCGTACCCGCTTGAGGGCTTCACATTCCATCTCGAAGCAGTCCCTAAAGGACTCGGCTACATAGCGTCCGGCGCCACGGAAGCCGATCATCGGGTTCTCTTCCTCCGGTTCGTAGCGGGTCCCTGCGATCAGGTTGGCGTATTCATTGGACTTGAAGTCCGACATGCGCACGATGACGGTATGAGGGGCGAAGGCGGCGCCCAGGGTGGCGATGCCCTCCGCCAGCTTGGCCACAAAGAACTCTCGCGGACTGGAGTAGGCGGCGATGCGCGGGGCGATGCGGGCCTGGAGATCTGCCGGCAGCTGGTCGTACTCCAGCAGGGCCTTGGGATGGATACCGATCATGTTGTTGATGATGAACTCCAGCCGTGCCAGACCGACCCCAGCGTTGGGGGTGGCGGCAAAGGCGAAGGCCCGGTCCGGGTTGCCCACATTCATCATGATCTTGACCGGTATGTCCGGCATGTGGGACATCTCGATGATCTTGTGCTCGAAGGGCAGGGTACCTTCATAGATATAACCGGTATCACCCTCGGCACAGGAGACGGTAACGGGCTGGCCTTCGGTGACCTTTTCGGTGGCATCGACGCATCCCACCACCGCCGGTACGCCCAACTCGCGGGCGATGATGGCGGCATGGCAGGTGCGCCCACCACGGTTGGTGACGATGGCCGCCGCCCGCTTCATGATCGGCTCCCAGTCGGGATCGGTCATGTCGGTGATGAGGACGTCGCCGGGCTGGACCTTATCCATGTCGTGAGTGCCATGCACCACCCGGGCCGGGCCGGCGCCGATGCGATGACCGATACTGCGACCGGTGGCGAGGATCGTGCCCTTGGCGCGGAGGTGGTAGCGCTCCAGGACATTGCCGGAGCGGCTCTGGACCGTCTCAGGACGGGCTTGCACCACATAGAGTTGGCCGTCCAGACCGTCCTTCGCCCACTCGATGTCCATGGGCCGGCCATAGTGGTTTTCGATCAGCACCGCTTGTTTGGCCAGTTCCATGACCTCGGCGTCGGTGATGGAGAAGTGCAGACGATCGGCCTCAGGTACCTCCTCGGTGAGGACCTTCTTGGCACCACCTGGCTCGGCATAAACCATGCGCAGGGCCTTGCCACCCACATTACGGCGCAGCACGGCGGGCCGGCCCGCAGCCAGGGTGGGCTTGTGGACATAGAACTCGTCCGGATTGACGGCGCCCTGGACCACCATTTCGCCCAGACCATAGCTGGAGGTGATAAAGACGGCATCGCGGAATCCCGATTCCGTGTCCAGGGTGAACATGACGCCGGAGGCGGCGAGGTCGCTGCGTACCATGCGCTGGATACCGGCGGAGAGGGCAACATGGCGGTGTTCGAAGCCCTGATGAACACGGTAGGAGATGGCCCGATCATTGAACAGGGAGGCGAAGACCTCCTTGATGCGGTGCTTGATGTCGTCCAGGCCCTTGACGTTCAGAAAGGTCTCCTGCTGACCGGCGAAGGAGGCGTCCGGCAAATCCTCGGCGGTGGCGGAGGAACGCACGGCCCAGGAGACCTCGCTGTCCGCTTCGGCCACGAGTTGCTGGTAATAAGCGTTGATGCCGGACTCAAGGGCGGCGGGGAAGGGTTGTGCCATGATCCAGCCACGGATCCGGGGACCGACCTGCGCCAGCTTGGCAACGTCTTCCACGTCCAGGTCATCGAGCAGGGCCTGGATGCGCTCATCCAGGCCGTCCTTGGCAAGGAACTCGCGGTAGGCGTCGGCGGTGGTGGCAAAACCGCCGGGAACCCGCACGCCCACCGCTGCCAGGTGATGGATCATTTCGCCAAGGGAGGCATTCTTGCCGCCCACGATGGGCACATCGTCCATGCGCAGGTCGCGGAGCCAGCGGACGTACTCGGTCATGTCAAATCTCCCTCAAGTTGCCGGGAAGGAATGGGGGTGAATAGCAACCAGAATTTGGTCGCGTATGGAAATGACAGATGATAAATGACGTTGATGCGCCGCATCAAAATCTTATGGCGTTTTTAGATTTGGGTTGGGGAACTAGTCCAGCCGCGGCCGATAGTTGTCCGGGATCAGCACCGTCGGCTGACGTTGGGAGGGGTCCTTGAAAGGAAAGTCCATGGTGTAATGTAGGCCGCGGCTCTCGCGGCGGCGCAGGGCCGAGCGGATGATGAGGTCCGCGACTCCCACGAGGTTACGCAATTCGAGCAGATCATGGTTAACCTGAAAATTGCCATAATACTCAATGATCTCGTGATGCAGCAGATCAATACGGCGCTGGGCGCGCTGGAGGCGCTTGTTGGTGCGTACGATGCCGACATAGTCCCACATGAAGCGGCGCAACTCTTCCCAGTTATGGGAGACCACCACCGCCTCGTCAGGCTCGTTGACGCGACTGGCATCCCAGGAGGGGACATCCGGCGGAATGGGCGCTACACCCAGGTGCGCCTGAATATCCACCGCCGCCTGAGCGGCAAAGACCAGGCATTCCAGCAGGGAGTTGCTGGCCATGCGGTTGGCGCCATGGAGGCCGGTGTAAGCCACCTCGCCAATGGCGTAAAGGCCTGGCAGGTCGGCACGGGCCATTTCGTCGGTGACCACGCCACCACAGGTGTAGTGGGCGGCGGGTACCACGGGGATGGGCTGACGGGTGATATCGATCCCCAACTCCAGGCAGCGGGCATGGATCGTGGGAAAGTGCTCGATGATGAAGTCCGAGGGCCGATGGGAGATATCCAGATAGAGGCACTCGGCGCCCAGGCGTTTCATTTCGTGGTCGATGGCGCGCGCGACGATGTCGCGCGGTGCCAACTCGGCACGCTCGTCAAAGCGCCACATAAAGCGTTTACCGTTAGGCAGCAAGAGGCGTCCACCTTCGCCACGCAGGGCTTCAGAGATCAGAAAGGTGCGGGCCTGGGGGTGGTAGAGACAGGTCGGATGGAATTGCATAAACTCCATGTTGCCTACCCGGCAACCGGCGCGCCAGGCCATGGCAATGCCATCGCCGGTGGAGACATCCGGATTACTGGTGTAAAGATAAACCTTGCTGGCACCGCCCGTGGCAACCACCACGAAACGGGCCAGCAAGGTTTTGACCTCGCCGCTGGCATCATCGAGGACATAGGCGCCTAGGCAGCGGTCCACCTTTATGTCGAGTTTGCGCCCGCTGATGAGGTCCACGGCAATGTGGCGCTCGAGGATCTGGATGTTGGCGCGGGCGCGGACTCGCCCCTCCAGGGTAGTCTCCACCTCCCTGCCGGTGGCGTCGGCGGCGTGGACAACGCGGCGATGGGTATGGCCGCCCTCGCGGGTGAGGTGGTAGCCCCCCGCATCGACGGCCTTGTCGTCACGGGTAAATTCGACGCCCTGGTCGAAGAGCCAGCGAATGCTGGCCGGGCCGTGGTCAACCACCAATTTGACCCGTTCCGGGTCGCAGAGGTCGGCTCCGGCATCCAGAGTGTCTTCAATGTGAGAAGCCAAGGAATCGTTGGCGTCAAGGACCGCCGAGATACCGCCCTGAGCATAGAGGGTGCTGCCTTCGCGCAAGTCGCGCTTGGAGACCAGAGCGATGGAAAGAGAATCGGGCAAGCGCAGGGCTAGGCTGAGCCCAGCAGCGCCACTGCCAAGTATCAGAACATCAAAACGGTGGGCTTGGCTCATGCGGACGACCTGAGGATACCAGTGGCGGTGAACCGAAAGGTTCGCCGCCGGGCGGGCCCTTCGGGTGCAAAGCAAGAGCGCTCACTATAAACTGAAACGCTCGTCGCGATGAGGGTCTTAAGGGGCTTTGTGCCGCCAGCCCCCGCGCCGCGAACTCTTGAACTTTCCACACGGGTGACTGTCCATGCAAACGGATTCAAGGACGCCTTCGCCAGGAATGCGATGCCATGTCTGACCGGCTCGGCGATCAGGAATTGGTAGAGCGGGCGCAAGCCGGAGATAAGCGTGCCTTTGACTTACTGATGCTCAAGTATCAGCAAAAGGTCGCTGGCCTCATTGCCCGTTACCTGCGCGATCCCAACGAGGTCCAGGACGTGGCTCAGGAGGCATTTATCAAGGCATACCGGGCCTTGGGAGGGTTTCGTGGCGAGAGCGCCTTCTATACCTGGCTCTATCGCATCGCCATCAATGCTGCCAAGAACCACTTGGCTTCTCGGGGGCGACGGCCCCCCCGAGACGACATGGAGATGGAGGTGGCCGAGCAGTTGGAATCGGGCGGGCGCCTCAGAGAGATGGGCACCCCGGAAAACCATCTTCTTAGCGAGGAGATCGGGCAGACAGTGCAGCAAGCCCTGGAAGAACTCCCCGAGGATCTGCGTACCGCCATCGTCCTGCGGGAAATCGAAGGATTGAGTTACGAGGAGATCGCCGTGGCCATGGACTGCCCGATTGGAACAGTGCGCTCGCGTATTTTTCGAGCCCGGGACGCCATTGACAAGCGACTAAGTCCCTTGCTTAATTCATAAACAAAGGTGGGATCACCCATGAGCGAACAGCAGAGAGAACATGTCTCCGCCCTGGCGGATGGTGAACTCGAGACCCTACTCGTTGGTCCCACCATCTCCGTGCTGGAGGCCAATGCGGACTTGAAGGCCGCCTGGGAGCGATACAGCCTAATCGGCTCGGCCCTCCGTGGCGAAAACATATCACCTGAATATCGCCTGATCGCTCCCCGGGTGACGGAACAACTCGTCTACGAGCCAACCCCCATTTCTGCAATCGGGCCCACCGGCCTCAGGGCCCGAGTTAGGGCCGCTGAGGTCTCGCGATCCCGGCGCGGCCACTACGCTGGCGTGGCCCTGGCTGCCAGCGCCGCCTTCATCGCGGTTTACGCCCTCCCCCCCTTGTTCACTACGAGCGATCCGGCCCCGACCAGCCCCGCCCTGGCCTTGGCGACACCGCCGATATCGTCGCCTGTCGCCGCCTCCCTCACACCTCCGGCGTCAGCCCAAGTGGTGAGCCTGTCGCCATCACGAACACCCGAGGGCAGTCCGCGCTGGCACCTGGCCGATCCGGCACTGGAGTCCAAGCTAGACCAATTCCTGGTTAATCATCAGGCGAGTTCCTCGGTCAGTGGCATCAAGGGCATCTTCCCTTACGCGACGGTCATAGGTTATGAAGCTGGGCGCTGAGGCTGGGTCCGCCCAGCCCCGCCGTCAGGGCCCTGGCGTGCCGGCGCTGTGGCTTCTCTTGGCTACTCTGGCGGTAACCCAGGTTCTGGCTAACCCGAAGCTCGAGGCAGAACCCTTCGAACGTATGAGGCAGGCCCTGAGTACCCTGAATTATTCTGGCGTCCTGGTTTATTCTCATGATAATCGCGTAGAGGCCCTGCGCATCGTCCAACGGGTGACGAATGGTCGCGTCCAGGCGGAACTGGAATCTCTTAACGGCCCACATCGGGGCATGAAGCAGGATGGTGGTCAAGTCACCTGTCACCTCTCCGGCGAACACTTGATCGCGGTAGCTCAGCGCGCCTTGGGCCAAGAGGTGCAGGATGGCAGGCCCCTGAAGGCCCGGGATCTAGCCCCCTATTACCTGGTGCAATCCCAAGGCCAGGCGCGGGTAGCCGACCGACAGACCCAAGTGGTAGGGATCATTCCCACGGATGCCCTGCGCTATGGCTATCGTTTCTATCTGGATACCCTGACCGGCCTCCCCTTGAAGCTCGATCTCATCGGTGGCGATACCCGCACCCTTGAACAACTCATGTTTACCTCCCTGACGCTGGACCCAGAAACCTCGGCGACGCCAGCCGAGGTATTGCCCACAGTACCCCGCACTCCCACGGAATTCGCCACTCAGGATGCCCTCTCCTGGGCTTTCGACCATCTGCCTCCCGGTTTTGAGTTAGTCAGGGCAGAGCGGACCTTAGATGCTTCAGGACAGACCCTGGAGCATATGGTGCTCTCCGATGGACTGGCCGCCATCTCTGTTTATGTGGAGGCGAGCGCTGCGGAGGGATTGAGCGGTGGTTCGCACATCGGCGCCATTCACGCCCATGGCGGCAAAGTTGCGGGACATCAGGTTACGGTTGTCGGCGAGGCGCCGGCAGAAACGGTTGCGGCGGTCTTCTCCGCCGTCCATCCTAAGAATGGAGTAGGGCCATGATCGAGGAGCAGGGCCGGGTTGTCAGAGTCAGCGGAGCCTTAGCCGAAGTTGCTTGCGACCGGCGGAGCGCCTGTGGCGGTTGCTCCGCCAGTGGTGCGTGCGGAACATCCCTCCTGGAGCGTTATCTGGGTCGCCCACCCCTGGCCCTCCAGGCGGCCAATGCCATTGGCGCCCGGCCCGGGGATCTGGTGGTGGTGGGCATCCCCGATGCGACCTTGCCCCAAGCGGCATTCGTTGCCTACCTGATGCCGTTGCTGGTCATGCTCCTCGGAGCGCTGGGTGGGGATTGGCTCGCCGATCTGATCAGGGCAACCTGGTCCCAGGGCCTGATTTTGTTAGGCGGCATTCTTGGTCTGGGGTTAGGCTTCCGCTGGTCCGCTGGCTTTAGCCATCGCCGCACCCAGGACCCCCGCTATCAGGCCGTGATCCTCCGTCGCGCAGGCCTGGTGGTGGCGGCACCAACCCTGGACCGGGTCCAGGAACCGCGAGATCCGTAGGCCAGGTGAACCCAGGCCATACCCATTTTCAATGGTATTGGGGGCCTCCCCCTGACTTAGACAATTTGGAGCATTCATGAAGAAATATCCTCTTCCGGTAGCTGGGCTGCTCGCGGGCCTCCTGCTGGTCCTGGCCCCCATAAGTATCCCGGCAGGGGCCTTGCCCGAATTCACCACCCTGGTTGAGAAGGCTGGCCCGGCGGTGGTTAACATCAGCACCCGCCAATCCCAGAGCGCCCCCGCACCCGCCATGCCACCCGGTCATGGCCTGCCGGACCTGCCCGAGGATAGCCCGTTACGCGACTTCTTCCGGCGATTCTTCGGTGAACAGGGCGAGGATATGATGCCAGACGAAGACCTCCAGTCACGCTCCCTGGGCTCCGGGTTCTTCATCTCCAACGATGGCTACGTCATGACCAACGCCCATGTGGTCGAAGGGGCTGACGAGATCATTGTGCGCACCAATGATCGGCGCGAGTTTGTCGCTACTGTGGTGGGTGCCGACAAACGCAGCGACATCGCTCTCATCAAGGTGGACGCTACCGCCCTGCCCACCGTCAAGATTGGTTCCGCCAAGGATCTCAAGGTGGGCGAATGGGTACTCGCCATCGGCTCGCCCTTTGGCTTTGATCATTCGGCCACCGCAGGCATTGTCAGTGCCAAGGGTCGCAGCCTGCCAACCGAGAACTATGTCCCCTTCATTCAGACCGACGTCGCCATCAACCCCGGAAACTCGGGCGGGCCCCTCTTCAACCTTGAAGGCGAAGTCGTTGGTGTCAACTCCCAGATTTACAGCCGTACCGGCGGCTTCATGGGTCTGTCCTTCGCCATTCCCATCGACGTGGCCATGGACGTCACGGATCAGCTCAAGCGCAGCGGCCGTGTCACCCGCGGTTGGCTGGGCGTCCTCATCCAGGATGTAACCCGCGACCTGGCGGAGACCTTCAAGATGCCCCAGCCGGTGGGTGCCCTCGTCGCCCAGGTCGTGCCGGAGGGTCCAGCGGCGGCGGCCGGCCTTCAGCCCGGTGACGTCATCCTGGATTTCAATGGCACCCCCATTCTCGAATCCAGCGCCCTGCCGCCCTTGGTGGGTGTGTACCCCGTGGGCAAGGCGGCCAAGGTGACCGTGCTGCGGCGCGGCCAGACCCGAGTCATCGAACTCACGATCGGCGAACTCCCCGAGGATAGTCAGGAGGGTCAAAAGGGTGATTCAGCAGAGCAAGCGAACAAGGTAAACCGCATCGGTCTGGTCGTCGAGGACCTCAGCGACGAGGACCGCGACCAGGTGGGCACTGGCAAGGCGGGCGTCTTTGTCGCCAAGGTAGAGAAGGGTCCCGCCGAACGCGCTGGCATTCGCGTTGGCGACATTCTGCTGATGATTGATAACAAGGATGTGGAGAGTGCCGCTGGCCTGCGTGAGATGCTGGATGCCATCGAGCCCGGACGTTCCGTCGCGGCTCTCATCCAACGTAATGAAGGCCGTATCTTCGTTGCCGTGCGTATCCCCAAGGACTAAACGCGACGGGAGGCTTGATGAAGGCAGGCGCCGGCACAATGCCGGCGTCTCTTTTCTTGGGCCGGGTATCCAGTATTCAAGACGCGAGGTTTGTTCTCCCATTCCACAGACCTCGCGGATGGGGAGCGGCTTGCCTACCGAATCGCTAAAACTCGCCTGGCCGGGTTCTGCTATGATGTTTGGCTCCCCGTTCAAGGGGCGGATGGCGGCCCGGCCGCGCTGAACGCTGAGCTCCAATACCTAACTTCGCTTAAACCTTAGGGTACTCGATGGTCGATCTGAGTCATATCCGCAACTTTTCCATCATCGCTCATATCGATCACGGGAAATCGACCATCGCGGACCGTTTCATCCAGCTTGCCGGGACTCTGAGCGATCGCGAGATGTCGGCCCAGGTGTTGGATTCCATGGATCTGGAACGAGAGCGTGGCATTACCATCAAGGCCCAGAGCGTGACCCTGGACTTCAAGGCCTCTGATGGAGAAATCTACCAACTCAACTTTATCGACACCCCCGGACATGTGGATTTTTCTTACGAGGTGTCGCGCTCCCTGGCGGCTTGCGAGGGGGCCCTGCTGGTGGTGGACGCCGCTCAAGGCGTCGAGGCGCAGAGCGTGGCCAACTGCTATACGGCTATTGAGCAGGGCCTGGAGGTTCTGCCGGTACTTAACAAGATCGACTTGCCCTCTGCCGAGCCTGAGAAGGTCATCAAGCAAATTGAAGAAATCATTGGCCTGGAGGCCAAGGATGCCCTCAAAGTCAGCGCCAAGACCGGCCTGGGCATTCCTGAGTTGCTGGATACCCTGGTCAAACGCATCCCGCCGCCCCGGGGCAATCCGGACGGTCCTCTCCAGGCCCTGATCATCGACTCCTGGTTCGATTCCTATGTCGGGGTCGTCTCCCTGGTGAGGGTGGTCAACGGTGCTATCAACCGCCGCGACAAGATTCAGATCATGTCGACCGGTCGCAGCTATTTAGCGGACAGTATCGGCGTCTTTACCCCCAAGAAGACCGAGCGCAAGACCCTCGGTACCGGCGAGGTCGGTTTCCTGGTGGCAGGCATCAAGGAGATTGATGGCGCCCCGGTGGGAGACACCATTACCCTCACCGACCGCCCCGCGGACAAGGCGCTGCCCGGCTTCAAGGAGATGCAGCCGCGCGTCTTCGCCGGACTCTATCCTGTGGAGTCGGACGCTTACGAGGAATTGCGTGATGCCCTGCGCAAGCTACGTCTCAACGATGCGGCCATGTTCTACGAACCCGAGGTTTCCCAAGCACTTGGCTTCGGTTTCCGCTGTGGTTTCCTCGGTATGCTGCACATGGAGATCGTCCAGGAGCGCCTGGAGCGTGAATATGATCTCGACCTCATCACCACGGCCCCCACCGTCATCTATGAGGTTCTGCTGTCCAATGGCGAGGTAGTCAAGGTCGATAACCCCGCGGAGTTGCCGGATGCAGCGGTGCTGCGGGAGATCCGGGAACCCATCATCGAGGCCCACATCCTGCTACCCCAGGAGATGCTGGGTGGCGTCATCAATCTCTGTATCGAAAAGCGCGGAATTCAGAAGAATATCCTGTACCTGGGCGGACAGATTCAGGCGACCTATGAACTGCCCATGAGCGAGGTGGTGCTCGACTTTTTCGACCGCCTCAAGTCCGTGAGCCGGGGCTATGCCTCCTTCGAATATGAATTCAAGCGCTTTCAGGCAGCGGACCTGGTCAAGCTCGATGTTCTTATCAATGGTGAGAAGGTGGACGCCCTCTCAACCATTGTTCACCGCGACAATGCCGCCTACCGTGGGCATGATCTTACCGTGCGCATGAAGGACCTGATTCCACGTCAGATGTTCGAGGTTGCCATTCAGGCGGCTATTGGCAGCAAGATCATCTCCCGCACTACGGTCAAGGCGTTGCGCAAGAATGTGACAGCCAAGTGTTACGGTGGCGACATCACCCGCAAGCGCAAACTGCTGGAGAAGCAGAAGGCGGGTAAGCGGCGCATGAAGCAGGTCGGCAAGGTAGAGATACCCCAAGAGGCCTTTCTTGCGGTGCTGCAGTTCGGCAAGGATAATTAACCCATTCCCTTTGAGATTCGTATCCGGCTCATGAACTTCGACTTTCCGGCCTTTCTCGTTATCGCTTGCGCCCTGACCGGCGGCATCTGGCTCCTCGATACCCTGTTACTCGCCCCGCGCCGCCGCCGATTGGGGTTGGAGGCCGTCCCAAGGGACGAAGTGGGAGGGGAGAGCCGGGCCAGGGCGCACCCCAAGGAACCGGTGCTGGTAGAGTACTCCCGCTCCTTCTTCCCCGTTATTCTGATCGTGCTTCTGCTACGTTCCTTCCTGGTGGAACCCTTCCGCATTCCCTCCGGTTCCATGATGCCGACCTTGCTAGTGGGCGATTTCATCCTGGTCAACAAATTTGCCTATGGCTTGCGCTGGCCGGTTCTGAACACTAAGTTCCTCAATCTGGGGCAGCCCCAGCGCGGCGATGTGTTCGTCTTTCGCTTCCCTCTGGAACCGGGTACGGATTACATCAAACGCGTCGTCGGTGTGCCTGGGGATGAAATTTTTTATCGTAACAAGACCCTCTATGTAAATGGCCAACCTATGTCTCAAACCCCGGACGGTAGCTACACCGGGGTTGGCGCGGGGACCAATATGACGGGGGCGCAGATTGCCGACGAGCATCTTGGCGATGTCGAGCACCGCATTCTGACTCATCCCCGGGCCCCGGATCTGGCACCGGGTTGTTACGAGTTGCTCAAGGGTCCTATCAAGGTTCCCCCGGGTCATTATTTCGCCATGGGTGACAACCGAGATAACAGCAACGACAGCCGCTGCTGGGGCTTGGTGCCGGAAAATAATCTGGTCGGCAAGGCCTTCGCCATCTGGATGAACTGGGATGGACAACGCGATGGCTTTCCCATCGACTGGAGCCGCTTGGGAACCCTCATCAAATAGCCCAGGGTTATCCGATCAACTTTACGGAGATCGCCATGATACAGTCCTACCGATCCGACAGTCGCGGTTTCAGCCTGATCGGCACCCTGTTCTGGATTCTGCTCATTGTTGGCGCGGCATCCGCGGGACTCAAGCTGGGCCCCTATTACCTGCAATTCTGGACCGTGCGCACCATCATGGATGATACGGCCCGAGACCCGGACGCAGCGACGATGGGCCGCCAGGCCATCATTCAAACCCTGGAAAAAAAGCTTTACATCAATGAGGTACGATCGGTTAAGAACGAAAGCTTCAGCTTCGAGAAGACCGATACCGGCCGCATTCTGGGCGTCCATTACGAGGTACGAGAGCACCTGTTTGCCAATCTCGATGCCGTATTGACCTTCGACCATCAGACCCTCTTTCCCTGAGCGTGGTTGGGGACCCCAGCCGTCTGGCCCGCATCCTCGGGTATTCATTTACCCACCCGGACCTTCTGATCCAGGCCCTGACCCATCGCAGCGCCCCTGGGGCTAGTAACGAGCGGCTGGAGTTTTTGGGCGATGCCCTACTGGGCTTTGTGATTGCCGAGGCGCTTTGGCAGCTGTTGCCGGAGGCCGATGAGGGCGACTTGAGCCGTACCCGCGCCTCCCTGGTCAAGAAGGAGGCCCTGGCCCGCCTAGCGCGGCTCATCAAGCTTGGCGACTATCTTCGCCTGGGCCCCGGCGAATCCCGTACCGGCGCCCACGGCCGGGACTCCATCCTGGAGGATGCCTTGGAGGCTGTTTTTGGCGCCGTTTATTTGGATGCCGGATTTGAGCCTGCCAAGACCCTAATTTTGAATCTTTTTCGTGAACCTTTGGCCGAGGCGGTCAACCAGGGTCAAATCAAGGATCCCAAGACCCGTCTCCAAGAGGGCCTGCAGGCCTGTAAGCGTCCCTTACCCCTCTATGAAATCCTCGAGATCGGCGGTAGCCAGCACGAGCAATGCTTTCGCGTCGCCTGTTTGCTCCCGGACACTGGCCAAACCACCCAAGGCAGCGGCACCAGTCGCCGCCGCGCCGAACAAGAGGCGGCGGAACTCATGCTGGAACAGATCACTCATGACATCTGATACACCCCGTGCCGAGATATCCTATTCAGAGACCTCGAACCGCTGTGGTCAGGTCGCCATCATCGGCCGGCCCAACGTGGGTAAATCGACGCTGCTCAACCGCATTCTCGGCCTCAAGCTGGCCATCACCTCCCATAAGGCCCAGACCACACGCCACGCCATCCTGGGTATCCAGACCACACCTCGTGGACAGGCCATTTTCGTCGATACGCCCGGCATCCACCAACGCGGGGAGGGCGCCCTTAACCGCTACCTCAATCGTACGGCGCGGGCCGTTATGGGCGATGTCGATCTGGCCTTGCTACTCGTCGAAGCCGGGCGCTTCTCGCGGGAAGACGAGCAAGCCCTGCGCGCCTTGGCCGATGCTAAGACGCCGGTCATTGCCGTGGTCAATAAGATCGACCTGGTTGCCGATAAGGAACGGCTGCTGCCCTACCTGCGCGAATTGGCCACTCGGCACCCCTTTGTGGAATTGGTACCGGTCTCGGCGAAGCGTGGCGATCAGGTGGATCGGCTACTGGAGTTAGTCATCGCCTCCCTGCCCGCCGGGGACAATATCTACCCAGAGGACCAGCTTACGGATCGTTCCGAGCGCTTCCTGGCGGGGGAACTCCTCCGAGAACAAATCATGCAGCGTTACGGTCAGGAATTGCCCTACAAAACCACGGTGGAGATCGAGCGCTTCGTCGAGGAGGAGGAGCGGTATCTGATCAATGCCTTGATCTGGGTCGAGCGCGATAGCCAGAAAGCCATCCTTATTGGCCGTCGGGGCGCGGCCATGAAGGCCGCCGCCAGCCAGGCCCGCCAGGAGATGCAAAAGTTATTTGGTTGCCCGGTCCACCTCGAGGTCTGGGTCAAGGTCAAAAAAAGCTGGTCCAGCGACGAGGCAGCCCTGGCGAGCCTCGGCTACGGGGACGCCTGATCGGAGCTCGGGCATGGGAGGTTCCGTCAACCGTGAACCCCTGCGGCGCTGCTTTGTCCTACATCGACGCGACTATGGTAACACCAGCCTGATTCTCGACTTCTTTTGCGGCGAGACCGGGCGCCTGCCGGTCCTGGCTAAGGGTGCCAAACGCGGGCGTTTGCCCGCCTCCGCCATACTCCAGCCCTTCCGCCCTCTCTGGGCAAGTTGGACTGGCCGGGGGGAGGTGCGGAGCCTTACCTGCGCCGAGCCCGCCGGCAAGTCACTGGAATTAACTGGCCAAGCCATGTTTTGCGGCTTCTATCTCAACGAACTGCTGATACGGCTCCTAGGGCGGGGCGTTCCCCATCCGGACCTCTTTGCCTTTTATCACGCCGCGCTTACTGCCCTGGCAGAGGGCGAGCCGTTGGAGGCCAGTCTGAGACAGTTCGAGTTGCGCCTCCTCGGCGAGATCGGTTACGGTCCCCTGCTGGATCAAGACGAAGACGGCCCGGTAACCCTGGGGGAGTACTACCGGTACGGTGCCGGGCAGCCATTGCGCCGGGTGGTGGCGGGGGAGGGTGGGACTCAGGCCATTTCCGGGGCGACCCTGCTGGCCTTGGCGGCGGGCGATCCCCTGGATGATGACCAAATGAGGCGCGAGGCTCGCCAACTCCTACGTACCCTCCTTGCGCCTCATCTCGGACCTAAACCCCTTAAAAGCCGCGAGCTGTTTCGTCAGGCCAAGGTTAACCCGGGGTAAAATCACAAGCTGAAGGGCAGGGGTTATCAGGCCGGACCCCGTTCTCGCCCCCTCTCATTCCTGGAGTCCCGACATACCATGACCATCCACCCCATCCTGCTTGGTGTCAACATCGACCATATCGCCACCCTCCGCCAGGTGCGCGGCACTCGTTACCCCGAGCCCCTCCAGGCCGCCATGGTGGCCGAGCAGGCTGGTGCGGATGCGATCACCCTGCATCTGCGCGAGGATCGCCGCCACATCCAGGATCGGGATGTTGAGGCCTTGCGCCACATGCTCCAGACCCGCATGAACCTGGAGATGGCAGCAACACCCGAAATGGCTACTATCGCGGCGCGCATCCGCCCGGCCGACTGCTGCCTGGTCCCTGAGCGCCGCGAGGAACTCACGACTGAGGGTGGCCTCGACGTCGCCAGCCGCCAGTCCGAGCTTTCCGATTACTGTGGCGCTTTGGCCGACGCTGGCATCCGTGTCTCCCTTTTCATCGATCCCGACCCCTTACAGATCGAGTCATCCCTTGCCATCGGCGTCCCCGTGGTCGAGATCCATACCGGCGGCTATGCCGAAGCCCGCGACCCCAGCATGCGCGCGATCGAATTGGACCGCATCCACCAGGCCGTGGCCCTGGGCACTGGCCTGGGGCTACAGGTCAATGCCGGCCACGGCCTGGATTACCATAATGTCCAGGCTATCGCCGCCATCCCCGGCATCCGCGAACTCAACATCGGCCATGCCATCATTGCCCGTGCCCTCTTTGCGGGCCTGGACTGTGCCGTGCGGGACATGAAGAACCTGCTTCTGCCTCGAAGTTACGCGTAACAAGGAATCAAACCGCGGAACGTCTTCCTTGGGAATGGTTTTCAGCCCACTCCAGGACAGCCCGGATACGCCCGTTGACTAAACTGAGTGCCTCTGTAAACGGGACCCAGCGGAATTCCTGATGCTCCGGGACGCCTAGCTCGGGGCTAACAGGGAGATAAACCTCGCCACTGGGGCTCTCGGCCAGATAGTAGCGAGCGACCTTGCCCCGGCTGTAAGGAGGGGTCTCGACAAATCCCTCTCCCCAGCGAAAGTTCAGATCCGAAAGTCCCGTCTCCTCACGTACCTCGCGCCAGGCGGTAGCGAGTGGGTCCTCGCCAGGCTCGACCTCGCCCTTGGGGAAGTCCCAATAGCCGTAGCAGCGAAGCAGCAAATAACGTGGGCCATCCTCGAACTGGCGCTGGATCACGACACCGGAGGAATGACGGGTTATCTTCATAATAAAACCCGGCCCAGGGGCTTGGTATTGGCCCCAAGGCCTGTCATCGATCCCGCCGTCGTGCCCGCTTCTGCTGAAGGCGAACCAGTGCCAAGATGGGGCCTGACAGCGCATAGGTCAGGAAGCCGAGGAAGAGTATGACGGGCGGGTGCAGGTAGATCAGGGCGAAGCCGAGCATGATGACGATGGCGGCGACGAAGGGAACGCGATTGCGCAGATCCAGGTCCTTAAAGCTGCGATAGCGGAAGTCGCTGACCATGAGGAGGCCGGCCAGAGTGGTTAGGAAGGCGGCTAGCCAGCTCACATGGGCGCCGGTCACGCCTTGGTCGGCGCCGATCCAAATGCCGGCAGCAATGATAGCGGCGGCGGAGGGACTCGGGAGGCCCTGAAAGAAGCGCTTGTCCGCCGTTCCTAGCAGGGTATTGAAGCGCGCCAGGCGCAGGGCGGCGGTGGTGGTGTAGATGAAGGCGGCCAGCCAACCCACCTTGCCCAGGCCGCTGAGGGCCCATTCGAAGGACAACAGGGCTGGGGCAACGCCGAAGGCAACCATGTCGGAGAGGCTGTCGTATTCAGCCCCGAAGTCGCTCTGGGTGTTGGTGAGACGCGCGACCCGTCCGTCGAGGCCATCAAGGATCATGGCCGCGAAAATGGCGATAGCTGCCGCCTCGAACTTGCCCTGCATAGCGCCGATGATGGCGTAAAAGCCGGCAAAGAGCGCGGCGGTAGTAAAGAGGTTCGGGAGCAAATAAACGCCGCGCCGACGCTGTGAGTGTTGAGCTTGGGGCTGGGCTTCGGGCTGGGAGTCTGTCTCGTCCATGGTTAGGATTCGCTGATTAGGGAATGCGGTTCAGTATAGCCATGGGGGCGGGGAGGTGAAAGCGGCCGCCCCCAACTCCGGATTGGGTCTGGCGAAGGCACATCGCCCCATCCCGCTCGGAAAATGGGGAAGTCAGCGGGAAGTCAGGGCCCAGGGCCACCCGGGGCCAAGAAATCCTCAAGCATTTTCAAGTCCGCAGGGTGGACGCTTCCATCTGACTGAGGGCGGCCCGGGCACGCTCGAAGCGTCGTTCCAGCCCCGCTGCCTCAGCGGCTGGTGCCGGACCGACCAGGAACCATTGCTCAATTAAATGGGCACTCGTCGCCAAGGAATTCCCCTCTCCAGTAGCCAGGTGTTCCTGAAGGCGATTGACCTGAAAGGCCAGCCGCTCAGCGGCATATTCCGAAGGTGAGTCAATCTGGGCCAGGATCTCCAGGCGCAGACAGATCTCAGCGCGTTCCTGGGCATTGGCGGCCCCTTGAGCGCCGAGATCGGCGTTACCCGCGAGCGCTGCTGCGCGGGCGCGCTGGAAGCGTACCTCCATGCCCCGGCGAAGGTGATCTACCGGGTGCGGACCCAGTGCCAGCCATTGGGCCTCGGCAATGGCGATGGCGTCCCCGGCATCGCCCCCCCTCTCCAAGGCTTGTTCTAATTCAGAGCAGACCTGGGCTTGACGGGCCAGGAGATCCAGGGTTTGGCGATGCCGCGCCTTCATCCGCTCTTGGCGTGCGGTTTGAATCTGGTGCAAGGCCTGGCGCCAGCCCCGATCGAGCTCAGCGGCAGCCTGGCGTGGGACTGGCAAACTGGCGGCTTCCTGCCAACGGGCTTCCAGTGCTGGCAGCGCATCCTGAAAATCAGCGGTGGCGCTAGACTCCGCTCGCGCCAAGGCCTCTGCCTCGGCCCGGATTGCCTCGCGGAGGCGCAGATTTTCACCTAACTCGGCGACCTGGGCCTCATAGCGCTGGCGGCGGCGTTCAAAGACAACATCGCAGGCGGCGCGGAATTGCTGCCAGAGCCGGTTTTCGTCCCGCTGGCGAGCGGCAACCGTGGTGCGCCATTCAGACTGGAGGCGCTTGGTCTCTTCGATGGCGCGCTCCAGATCAGGGGAGGTCGCCAATGCCTCGATCCGGGCGATCAGCTCATGCTTGAGCCTTTGATTGGCCTCCCGTTCGGCGCTAAGCCGGTCATCAAGCCGCTTTAGGGCGGTACGAAAGCGCCGCTCCAGGCCTCGCCGGTGGCGATCTTCCATCTCACCGAGATTCTCCCATCCCTCGCGCATCTCACGCTCGGCGCGTTGGGCCTGTCGCCAATCGACGCGTCCCCAATCGACGCGGTCGAGAAAATCTTCAAGCTGGGCACAAAGGGATTCACGCGCGGCGCGGGCCGCCTCGCGCTCCCGGGATCTTTGTTCCAGCCAAGGTTTGCAGAGGGCATGGACCCTATCCGAGGCGGCGGCAAATCGTTCCCAGAGTGGGTGATTGGCCGGAGCGCCGTCACGCTCAAGTTCCTTCCACTCCACTCGCAGTTCATGTAGGCGCCCAGCCTTGACAGCGAGTGAGATGTCCGAAGACTCCAGTTGCTCCATGGCCAGGCAGAGGCCTTCGCGATGGGTATCCGCGCCCCAACGCCGCCACTTTTGCAAGTCGCGCAGGCGCGGGGTCAGGACCTGAAGATGCCTCTTGATGTCGGCGGTCCGGTTGAGGGGCAGGCCGCTAGCCACGGCGGACTCGATAGCCGCCTGAAGACTCTGGAACAGGGGTTCGGCACGTTTGAGTTCGCCCGCGGCGAAGGCGGCCTCCAACTCGGTCAACTTGCCGCTAGCCTGGGCGAGGCGCTGTTCTGCGTGGCGAAGTTGGCGACTCTGGCGGTCTGCCAATTGATGACGGACGTCCTCGATGGTGGCTAGTAACCCCTGATCAGGACCCGTGAGAGGGGGCAGGTCCTGGACTTGTGCCAGCAGGCTGGTCAGCCGGCGATGCTCGATGGGGTGGGATTGATCGAGGGCCTCGCGGGCCTGGTCGAGCCAGGCGGACAGCTCAAGCTGGGTTTGATGTTCTCGCGCCAGGTCCACCAGGCGGGACTCTACGGCGGCTAGGGCCGTCTGGTAGCGGCGCGCCATACCGCTGGTTGGGAGGCCTAGGGCCTGCCAACCGGCCTGGATATCCTGGAGTCGATCACGCAGAATTGCCTCGTCCGAGATGGTGAGGCAGGGGGCCAGGGCCGCAATCAGGGCCTCCCGCGCGGACCGGCTGGCGCTCTCGGCCTCTTCAGCGGCGATCTGATTCGATTGGGACTGCTGATAAGACTCGTAAGCCGCCAGGAAGCGCTCACGCTCCTGGCGGTAACGATCTCGCCATTCCTGATCCGCTTGTTCGGCGACCTCGCCCCATTGGCGATCGAGCAGATCCAGCAGCGCCCGATCCTGGCTCCAGTTTTCAAAGCGGCCCAGCGCGGCCAGCTTGGCACACAAGTCTTGGCACTGGACCCGCACCCGGGCGGGGCGTTCCTCCTGTTCGGCTAATTCCCTCAAGCGGGCATGGACCAAGCGGTAAACGTTCTTATCCTTTTTACCAATACCCCGCGCGACCCGTTCCAGGGCCTCACGATCCTGGAGGCGCTGGGCAGCAGCAAGGCGCACACCCGTCACCGCGTCGCCAAGGGCGCGGTCGGCAAGGGCGGCTTGATCAGTCAGCCGTTCGATAGCGGCCAGGCGGATTTCCGATTCCTTCGCCTCGGTGGCGACATGGGCCAAGGTGGACTGATCCTTGAGACCGCCGACCTCGGCCTTCCGTACCCTTAGGTCCAATAGCGGCGTCTCCTGTCCGCAGAGGAGTTGGCGATATCTCGCCATGGCGACTTCGCGAACCGCGGCGTTGGGTTCCCCTTGGACTAAAGTGCGCAGTTCTTCCAGGTTGTTGAGGTGGCGATAGGGTTGGAGATATCGGGGTCCTTTATCCTCGCTCGCAGGTTTGGAAGCATCAGGAGTGGCGTTTGCTTGTTGGCGACGGAAAAAAAATCGCTTGAAGATCATGGTAACTCCTGAGGTGTAGGAATGGTGCCGAGCCCTGGCGTGCGAAGTTGTCAAGTATGGCTATAAACCCGGTTTGCCCGGTGCAAAAGAGAATCGCTCACGAAGGGGTTGCTCCGCCGCTCATCGCCAATGCTGGACATGGGCCCATGGCCTGGGATGAACCGCAGGTCATCACCCAGAGGGAATAGATGGTTGCGAATGGAAGCCAAAAGATCCTGATGGTTGCCTCGTGGAAAATCGGTGCGACCAATAGAGCCCTGAAAGAGGACGTCGCCGACCTGGGCTAGCCGGTCCGCGGCGGAGTAAAAAACCACATGTCCGGGGGTATGGCCAGGGCAATGGAGGACTTCGAATTCGCTTTCGCCCAGCGTAATCTTGTCCCCCCTTTCCAGCCATTGAGTAGGACGGAAGACAGGGATGGGCGGGAATCCAAAGGTCGCGCACTGATCGGGGAGGGCGCGAAGCAAAAAATCGTCATCCCGATGAGGCCCGAGGATGGGTACCCCCAGATGCGCCGCCAAGGTACCCGCCGCGCCGACATGATCAATGTGGCCATGAGTCAGCAGAATCTTGGTGAGGGATACGCCACTCTTCTCAATCAGATCCAGGAGACGCTCCAAGTCTCCACCTGGATCGGTAATAGCGGCCTGAGCGGTCTGATCGCACCAGAAGAGGGTGCAATTTTGCTGATAAGGCGTTACAGGAAAAATCCGGTATTTAAGCATGAAAATAACTTGTGATTAGTTGCCCTTAGCTGGCTTGGCATCCTTGGCTGGCGCGGATCCTTTACCCTTGGCGGGCTTGGTATCCTTTGCATCCTTTGTGTCCTTTAACTCCTTGGCGGGTGAGGCCAGCTTGGGGGTTTTGGCATCCAGCCGCTTAATCACCTCATCGGTAAGATTTTTGTCAGCTTCCACGTAGAGCAAGCCACTCTGGGTACGCTCAAAAATGGCGGTCAAATTCTTTTCCTTGCCCAACTCAGTGATGATCTCCTGGGCCGGCTTGATAATGCCGCCGCCCAGCTTGGCCTGATCCTGAGACAACTCCTGCTGGGCCATGGCGGCCTTGCGCTGAATTTGACTTACGCGCTCTTGGAACTCCGCCTTACGCTTATCGAGCTCGGCCTGACTCATGAGGGCGCCATCGCGGGTGAGGCTTTGCTGGAGTTGGAGGATGCCCTTTTCTTCCTTCTCCAAGGCCGCCTGGGGTTCAGCATATTTTTCCTGGAGGGCGGCGAAGGCCTGTTTGCCTAGCTTGCTCTCCTCGATGACCCGCTGCATGTCGACATAACCGATGGTGATGGGTTCGGCGGCGGCCAGGGGGGCGCAAATAGCGGCTAGGGCAAGTACACAAGCGACGGATCTCATAAGGGGCTCCTATCCAGGATTGAATTTAAAGTGATATCGGAAACGATTTTAACCCCCTCCGTGATTCGCAGCACCGTGAATCTTTTGCCGGGCGCTATTGGCCAGGCGTGGGACCAGGGGTAGTGCCCCTGGTAAAGCGGTTATTGGCTGGGGCCTGCGCTGGGACTTGCGCCGCGGTGCCAGACTGTTAGATCCTCCTATCCATTAACTCCCTACCCAGGGATGCTTGGCTTCGACCTAACCAGGGGGACCCTCAGGTGGCTAATACGCTCCAAGACCAGTTACTTAAGGCAGGCCTGGTCAACGCACAGAAGCTCAAGCAGACAAAAACCGATAAGCGCAAGGAAAATAGACAGTCACAGGGTAATCCTAAGGAGCAGGAGGAGATTCGACAGCGGGTTCAAGAGGAGGCAGCAGCAAAGGCTAAACGCGACCGGGAACTAAACCTTAAGCGCCAGGAGGAGGTTAAGCGTCGAGAAGAAGAGAACTCCATACGCCAACTCATTCATTCCCATCGTATAGCTCGCCCAGGTGGCGACATTGCCTTCAACTTTCAGGACGGAGATCGGCTAAGGCGCGTCTATGTAACCGCTGAGCAACAACGATCCCTCGTCTCGGGACGGCTAGCCCTGGTACGCCAGGACGCCGAGACAGAACTGGTGCCCCGTGAGGTCGCCGAAACCCTAATGAACCGCCATGCATCCCTGGTGCTGGTACTCAATAACCACGAGGTGCGGGGCGAACAGGAATCCGCCGAGGAAGACCCCTACGCGGCATATCAGATTCCGGACGACCTGATTTGGTGATATCCAGAGATTTCCCGAACCACTGAAAGTGGGGCAGGGTGCTGAAATCCCCAAGGCCGCAGCCTGGAGTCCAGGGTGTGGGATCCTGGTGCCATGGTATCCAGACTGAATACATGCTAATCGACACCCATTGCCATCTGGACGTCTCCCAGTTCGACCCGGATCGGGACCAGGTACTCGCACAGGCCCGGGACGCAGGAGTCAGTCGCATCCTGGTGCCCGCTATTCATGCCGATGGCTGGCAAGGATTGCTCGCCCTTTGCCTGCGCGAGGAAGGACTCTTTCCGGCCTTGGGTCTGCACCCCGTCTATCTTGAACATCACCAACCAGAAGACTTGGTGGAACTGGAACGATTAATCGCCACCGTCCACCCTGTGGCGGTAGGGGAGATCGGTTTGGATTTTTCCCTCCCCGATCTGGATCGGGTTCAACAGCAACTACTGTTCGAGGAACAACTCAAATTAGCCTCCCGTGCTAATCTGCCGGTGGTGATTCATGCGCGCAAGTCCCACGATCAGGTCATTGGCTGCTTACGCCGCATCCGGACCAGAGGCGGCATCGCCCATGCCTTCAGTGGCAGTATCCAGCAGGCGCACCAGTATCTCGATCTGGGCTTCAAACTGGGGTTTGGGGGCATGTTGACCTTCGAGCGATCCAGCCGTCTGCGTGCTCTAGCCAGGGCCTTGCCACTCGAGGCCCTGGTGTTGGAGACGGACGCCCCGGACCTGACCGTGGCCGCACACCAGGGTGAACGCAACAGTCCAGCCTATTTACCCGACATCCTGTTAGCTCTATCTCAGCTGCGTGGCCAGGACCCTGAATTTATTGCGGCCCAAACCTGCCGCAACGCGCAAGCGGTCATTGACCTTGACGCTTGGGATAGAGCCAGGTCCAGGTCACTGACACCCGGGTTGCGATAATATTTTCATTTAGAGTTGGGCGTTGGCCCCGAACCCTTGGTGGTAGCGGCTCTGTCCATGACTTTACATAATATACATTATGCGCTATTTACTAAGGGGGCGGGATCAGCCAAAACTTCCGCATTGGCATCGTGATAAGATTCGCATCCCAAGCGGACGCACATCCCAGGCATCCCAAACTTGATATGCTGACAAGAGAGGAACCATCGTTGAACTTTCGTGGATTATTGAATCTGCTGGCCTTGTGCAGTCTTGCGCTAGTCCTGGCGGGATGTGCCTCATCGCCGAGATCGGGACAGTACGCGGATTCGGACAATGCGCTGTCCAAGCCAGCGATTCCAGACCCGAATAAACCCAATATGTTTTTCTCGGGCGGCAATGTTCAACAGGTACGGGGAGCGGCTATGGGCGCGGCCGTCACTCAGGGCTGGGAGATCAAGAAAGCTGGCCGCGACAGCTTGATTCTGCAACGCGATCTTGACGACGTTGCGGCGGAAAACCTTGCCCCCGGGGCTTCACGAGGGCCATTGCCACCGGTAGTCGAGGTGCGGACAGACTTTTTTGACCGCTCCGGGGGCGTTAATGTGCAATTGGCCGCCGAGGTCGTAACTGGGCGAGGCACCAATAAGGAGGCGCGGCAAGACTATACCGAGACCTATCGCAATGAACTGATGCATTCGCTTGCAACCCTGCAAAATGACTGGCGCGAGGCTGGACCAAAGATCGCCAACGCCTTACCACCCATTGGTGGCATGAGGGATAACGCGCCAGCCGATTATTCAGATTCTGCATCGGGCACGAATCCCCCGCCGGATACACTTTCATCGAACCCCCTGGGGGACATCACTGAAGGCCTCGAAGAGGATCAGCCAAGTTCGGCGTCGAATTGGACCTTACCACCCCCGGCGGCACCCCCGCTGGCGGCCGCCACGGCAACCGCAGCGGCCGTAGCGAGGGCCAATGCCCTCCCCCTGAGCAAGGCTGCGCCTACGCCCCTACCCAAGGCCCCTCAAGCCCCGAAGGGACCCCCGCCTGCGGCGACGGTCACCAAGATGGCCACCGCACCGGCGCCCTCTTTATTCACATCTGCCCCCAAGACCTCCACGGTCCCAAGTCCTAAGGCGGCTCCCGTCTCCACCATCCAGGTCACGCCCCTGGCGTCTGGTGCCAAACCGACTCCCCCTACCGTCACCAAGCCGGCCTCGGCCGCAGCCGGTTCGGCTAAATCCAGTGTCGCAACCGCCAATACGAAGACTGCACCGGTAGTCGCCTCCACCCCCAAAAACCACAAGTCCAGCACAGCAACCACCAAATCGGCCACGGTTGCTTCCACAAAGACCCCTGCCAAAGTAACCCCCAGTCCCAGTAGCCCTCCCGTAACTAAGGCGAAAGCCGTGCCAGCCGGTACGAAATCCTCCGCGGCCTCCGCCACCAATTCCAAGACCACGGGTACAGCTACGACCAAGACATCTTCCGTCCCTGCTAAAACCGCTTCGGCCGCCAAACCAAATACCTCCAAGGCTAAGCAGAAGTAGCCATTGGGTGATTTTGGGCTAATTGACTGCCTATCCCTAGGAAAGCCTGTCAATGCGATTTAAGTACCTGGGGCGCTTGTCATACCCAGTTGTCAGCCACAATTTGAAGGCACCGGCATAGTTACCGTCCGGGGTCTAGCACCCCGAGGATAGAAATCCGATGAATCGTGCCCAACGCATCCAGAACATCATTGCTCGCGAGCTTAATCCCCTCCATCTTGAACTGATCGATGAAACCACCCAGCATAATGCCCCCACAGATGGAGAGTCCCACTTCAAACTCCTCGTCGTCAGCGATCGCTTTGCCACCCTTAAACCCCTCGCTCGTCATCGCATCATCCATGGTCTGCTGGGAGAAGAATTTGCCGCCGGCCTGCATGCCTTAGCGATGCACGCCTGGACACCGGAAGAATGGTTCCTGAAGGGTGGCCAGGCCCCTTCTTCACCTCCCTGCTTGGGCGTGGGCAAGAAGTAACCCTATATTTATCAGAGAGTCATTGGCGATTCTTGAGCCTGCTACGCAAGTTTGTAACAGCATGGCGATTGCCTCCTGTCGTCTCGAAGGCATATCATCTTCCCGCACAGCTCTTACTCATCCGTTTCGACCTGGCTGGTTCTCAGCTTCGGCAACCGTATATTAACCCGTTAGTTATTTGAGGAACTTCATGAAAAGCACCCTTGTGCTCGGTGTCATTTCTCTTGCCCTCGCTACCACTGCCATCGCTCAGGTCAAACCCGAGGATCAGATTAAATTCCGTCAGGCCGGTTACAGCTTCATGAGTTGGAACATGAGCAAGATCAAGGCCAACCTGGAGGGTCAGTTTGACGCCAAGGAGGTTGAAGTCGCCGCCAATGCCATTGCTGGCATTGCCAATTCCCGCATGGGTGCCCTGTTTGGACCGGGAACTGATAAAGGCATCGGCAACGTCAAGACCCGCGTTAAACCGGAGTTTTTCCAAAATAAGGAGGAGGTTGGCAAACTCGCCAAGGATTTCATCGCGGCCGCCAATAACCTGAGCAAGGTTGCCGCCAGCGGGGACAAGGCTGCCATCAAGCAGGCCTTTGGCGATACCGGTGCGGCCTGCAAGGCCTGTCATGAAAAATTCCGAATGGAATAACCCCTCCACTGGAACTCCTAAGCACGGCCACCAAGATCTGCGCCTGACGTCCCTTTCCGGTGGCCACGTCGGTACCCGTGACCGTCTGGCTAATGTCGTTGACGAACAAGCGCTCCCCAAGGGCATGGACTTCATTTTCAGTGTGATAAATGATTTTCGCCTAGATCGCCGCTCAGGGCGACGCGGCCTTTACCTTCCCGTTTAGCGCGATACATGGCGGCATCCGCCGCCGCATGCAGGGCTGCGGGGGTTTGACCTTCGGCAGGGAAACAGGCGATACCAATGCTCACGGAAACGCGCCGGGCCTCCCCCTTGATCGCAATGGGCTCGCTAATATGCGCAATCAGGCGTCTGGCAAGCTCGATCAACTCAGCCCGACTGCCGGACTGGGGAATCAGAATCAGGAACTCGTCGCCACCCCATCGACAGATGGTGTCGGTCACGCGCACTGCACTGACCATTCGCCGCGAGACCACCCGCAAGACCTGGTCGCCCGCCTCATGCCCGGCGGTGTCGTTGATCCCCTTAAAGTCGTCCAGGTCCAGGTACATCAAGGCACAGGATGTCTGATTGCGCTCGGCCAAGAGGAGGCTGCGGTCCAATCGGTCAGTGAAGAGGATGCGGCTGGGTAGCCCCGTCAGGGTGTCAAAGAGGGCCAAGTCGCGCAACGCGGCGTTAGCGGTGGCGAGCCGTTCTTGAGCCCTCAGTACCGAGGCTGCCAAGCCAGTTAGCGCCAGGAAAAACAGAACGATAATCCCCGCGACCGGCCACAGCCAGCCGATCCGCGCGACAACCCGGTCTTTCAAGTCGCCCGCCGAAAATCCAACCACCATGACCAGGGGCAGGTCACCCACCTGGCGATAGGTGAATATACGCCGTATGCCATCGAAGGCGCTCGCGGTCTCGTAAGTGCCGGAGGGTGCCTGTGACAGGGCCGCCCACAAGGGGGTTGCTGGGGGTGTTGCCCACTTGTCCGGGTTGGGCTCGGGGATGCGCGCCCGTAGGAGGTGGTCCTCCGTGCCATACAGGGCTGCTGAATGGTCTGCGCCAGCCTCGAGGCTATGGAAGTAGCGCGTGAATGACTCGGGAACGACGGTAGCGAGTACCAGGCCACCAAAGGAACCGTCCGGGTAATCGATACGTCGACTGATGCGGAATAAATACTTACCTGTTACCCGACCCTTTTCCACGGGTGAAATCGAAAGCCGGTCAACAGGCGTCATTTGATGAAAGCGGAAGTAGCCCCGGTCAGAAACACTGAGGTTGCGAGCCGCCGGATCGTGGGCGAGAACGATGATTCCCTCGGCACTGATGAGATAGAGATTCTCCACCACCGAATGGTCGAATTCGAGTCCATCCACAAAGCGCTCAGTCAGGGCCATCGAGCCCGTCTGCTGGTAGACCCAGCGCATCCCGTGGAGGAAAGCATCCACCTGATTAATTAATTGCAGGGTGTGCTCGGTGAAGGCGTTGACGGTCTGGTTCGCCTCGTCGGCCGCGCTGGCAGCCTCGGCTCGATAGCTATGATGGTAAAACCAGCCGCTGCCACCCAGGATAGCGAGACATGTCAGGCTAGCCACCAGCCATAGCAACCACAGGCGCGGTTTGATGGGCGGCCTGGGTTGATGATTCGCCTCCCCAAGGGCCTTCTCGGTATCCTTCATCGTCCGCCTCCTTCATATATCCGTGACAGGCTGGGTGGTGGCCGTGGGGTTCCTTGAACTCACCCGAGTTGGGAGTTCCTGAACCGACCGCGTCCCATTAGCGGCATCGTACCCGGAGGCGAAGACCCTTGGAGAAGACCCTTAGCTGGCCTTGTTAGCTCCAACCGGTCGCCTAGGCGAATGCCCACCGCCCTGTCGTTCACAGCGCCCGCGAGTTCGATCTTCTGCTCTGCGAACACCGAGAGCTCACCCTCTCCAAGAACCACACCCTGCAATACCCTCTAACCCTCCACCTCCAATTTGCCAAGGGGCTACTCCCAAGCCCTCCGACAAAGGTGTTACGGGCGATGGAATAGCTACTTAACTCAACTCTATAGTTGCCCCCTGCCCTACCAGACAGGCGCGGGTGGCGATGTAGGTGGCGCGATGAAGACCCCGGATGCGGCCACCACCACCGCCAAGGCCAGAATCAGGGCGAGGAGGAAGGACCAAAAACCACCCCCACTGGCCGGTTGGGCCTGGGGCTCCTCAACCTCTTTCATGCCCGTGATCATGGGCATGATGAGGCTTTCCTTCCTTACCAGGGTGTAAAAGAGGATGGCGGCGACATGAAGACCCGTCAGGACAAGGACAAGGTTGAAATTCAGACGATGGATGCGGGTGAGCCACTGGCTGACTTCGGCATCGACAAGTAGATTCAAGGGCCCCTGGAAGGCGATGTCATCATTGGCGAAGAGGCCCGTGACCGCCTGAAGTCCCAGGATGCCAAGCAAGGCGAGAACCGATAGGACGCCCAGGGGATTATGGCCCAACCCGCGCCAGCTACCACGGAAATAGGCCAATAGCCGCCCCGGCCCCGGGACAAAGTCGCTAAAGCGGGCATGGGTGGACCCGCAGAAGCCCCAGGTCAGACGGAAGCTCAAAAGCCCCAAAATAGTGAGGCCGATTTGGCCATGCCACTGGATGGGGGCAACGCCAAGCTGGCCCGTAATGAAGGCCGCTAGCCTATCTTTGTCACCGCCCCCAACAGCTTCTCATGTTTTCAATGGGTTGCGATTTTCAGATGGCGATATTGGTCACTACATTTGTGAGAACTCAGCGCTGGGATCGATGAGGGTCTTCTCGGTCTTT
>WBZT01000557.1_pt1 | contig 29693 bp, 17 predicted proteins | sample 5204241 | NCBI WGS metagenome assembly WBZT01 (sample SAMN12344358, study PRJNA552823) | activated sludge metagenome | biome: Activated sludge suspended growth; feature: Nitrification reactor; material: Wastewater; isolation source: activated sludge from nitrification reactor of wastewater... | reverse complement strand
ATGCGGGTATTATCCTACAATAACCGGATACTATGGAGCTATTTGCAGGACAACAAACCAGGGAATTTCCTGGAGCGTCCAATATCCGCCAACCGGCACAGTTTATGAATTGTGTATAGTTGATGAGAATACTATTTATGCGTGCTGTGATAACGGCAAATTTCTGAAATCAACTGATGCCGGAGTTAACTGGAATGTATATCAATCCTGTTATTCAAGTTATCTGTATAGTTTGGATTTTGCAGATGCAAATACAGGTTTTGCTGTCAGTAATGGCGGTATAATAATCAAAACTACAAATGGCGGGGGAAACCCAATCGGATTGAACCCGGTAAGCCAAACCGTGCCATCTGAATTCCGGCTATACAGAAATTATCCTAATCCGTTCAATCCAACTACCCGTATCAAATTTTCAATCCCTGCCGGCAAAGGTGGAGAAAAGGTTGAAATTTCAGTTTTTGATTTAATCGGCAGAAAGGTCGAAGTTCTGGTTAATGAAGAATTGAAAGCCGGCTTATATGAGGTGAGCTGGAATGCCACTCGACTTTCCAGCGGTGTTTACTTCTGCCGTATGAAGGCAGGCGGCTTTGTAAGCACAAACAAAATGATCTTGCTGAAATAGAAAGAGTAGTTCAATCAAAAAAGGGTATATTGGTCTCTGGCAAGCTTCCGAATTCCACCATCACATTTATTTTGTATTTCTTTTCTTTGAGTCTTTGTGCCTTTGAGTCAGTCCTTTGTTCATTTCAATTAACTTAACGGATAATCTTTGGGGGCCATAATGGCCTTACTACCCAACTTATCCCTTTTTTAAAACCTATAAATTCTCTATAATTGTGCTTTCCAAAGCCACCACCATTGGCCGGCCTCCGTACGGGTTAGGCTGCTCTATGTAAAATGTTGTTTAAAGTGATTTTATAATTGAATATTAAGTTCAAAAATCTATTATTATGTCAATAAAAGTAAGCAATTTAACGAAGTACTACGGCACATACCTTGCTGTTGATAATATTTCGTTTGAAGCAAAAAAAGGAGAGATCCTTGGATTTTTGGGACCTAACGGCGCCGGGAAATCCACTACAATGAAGATCATTACAACTTACCTGCCTCCTACTTCGGGCTCGGTTGTTGTAGATGGCTTCGATGTTGAGGATAAATCACTTGAGGTAAGAAAAAAACTGGGCTACCTGCCTGAGCTTAACCCGCTCTACTATGATATGACCCCGGTTGAATACCTCGATTTTGTGGCAAAGCTCGATGGTGTTCCCGCTGGCGAGATTAAAAAGAAGCGCGAAGAAATGATAAAGGTTTGCGGACTCGAAAGCATGCGCAAAAAAGATATCGGAACGCTTTCCAAAGGTTATAAGCAGCGCGTTGGACTTGCGCAGGCGATGATCAATAATCCCGATGTTCTTATCTTAGATGAGCCTACATCTGGACTTGACCCCAACCAGATCATTGAGATCAGGAATCTTATCAAGAAACTTGGCAAGGAAAAAACGGTTATTCTTTCCACACATATCCTTTCAGAAGTAACAGCAACATGTAACAGGGTTATAATTATCAACAAGGGCAAGATCGTCGCAGACGGAACACCCGAAGAGCTGCAGGCTAAATCAAAGGGCCAGAGCCTAGTTATTCTTGAAGTAAAGAATAACTGCGATAAAAACGCTCTATCAGGCAGCCTGAAGGATATAAGGAATGTTAACAAAGTTGAATTTGTGAAAGATACCGGCGATTCATTTGTTTTCAATATTTACGGCGAAAAAGGCTCTGACCTCAGAGAAGTGATTTCCAATAAAGTAACCCAGCAGAAGGCTACAGTGCTCTCGATGCAGACAAAGCAGTCATCGCTGGAAGATATTTTCAGGGAGTTAACAAAATAAGAATATGAATACTAACAACATAAAAACAATATTTTCTAAGGAGCTTAAATCCTATTTTAATTCCCCGGTAGCATATATAGTTATGATAGTTTTCATGGTGATATCAGGTTTCCTGTTCACTATGAATTTCTTCCAGGTCAATATAGCTTCAATGAGGGAATTTTTCGGCAGCTTCTTTATCCAGCTTGTGCTGTTTGTGGTGTTTATACCCGCGATTACAATGCGCAGCTTTTCAGAAGAAAAGAAACAGGGTACCCTTGAGCTTCTGTTAACAAAGCCCATTACCGATATGGAGCTTATCTTAGGCAAGTACCTTGCCGCGCTTACTCTTATAGTTATTACACTTTCACCTACGGTGCTGTATTTCATCATCATTAAAATGATAGGCCCTATCGCATTCTGGCCGTTTGTAACCAGCCTGTTAGGCTACATCTTAATGAGCGCGTTTTTCATCGGCGTTGGGGTGTTTGTTTCATCAATTACCGAAAACCAGATCATAGCATTTATAGTAGCTGTGCTTATCTGCCTTTTCTTTTTCCTTTTAGGAAAGCTTCTGATAGTTTTCCCGCCTTCTGTGGTTTCGATCTTTGAGTATATTACTACCGATTACCACCTCGCCAATATTTCAAGAGGTGTAATTGATTCAAGAGTGCTTATATATTATTTCTCAATGATTTTCCTTTCACTTTTCCTCACCAAGGTTTCCCTTGAAAGCAGGAAGTGGTAAGCGGGAAACAAACTTTTGTTAAACGAAAAATTAATGTATTAACCAAGTCATATGGCAGAAGAATTAGAAAATAAAGACGAATTAAAAGAAGAGGAAATAATAGAAGAATCCTCAGAAGAGCTTGTTGAAGATGAGCGCTTAGCCAGCAGGAAGAAAAAGACCGAATCGCGCCGCAGGCAGTCAATAATCAGCGTGCTGCTGGTTGTTGGTATTCTGGTGGTAATCAATATTATTGCGCTGCAGGTTTTTTTCAGGTGGGATCTTACACCGAACAAAATTTATACTTTGTCTGATGCCAGCAAATCAATAGTTGGCAGGCTTGATGACAAGCTTGTGGTAAAAGCATATTTTACCGATAATCTTCCGGCTCCGTATAATAATAACCGCAGGTACCTCCAGGAGCTTCTTGATGACTACAGGAATGCTTCCAACGGCAAGATATCTTACGAAATAATAAGCCCGAGCGATGAAACAGAGCTTGAAAACGAGGCGCAAAAATACGGCATTCAGCCGGTTCAGGTGCAGACCGTTAAGAACGACAGGGCAGAAGCATTAAAGGCTTATATGGGTGTTGTGCTTCTGTACGGCGGCAAACAGGAAACTCTCCCGTTTATCGGCAGCACTGAAAATCTGGAATATGACCTCACAGGCGTTATCAACAGGCTTACACAGCCCGAGCTTAAAAAGATCGGCCTGCTTGCAGGTCCTAATATGACCGGTGTTGATAAAATAGGCAAGGTTAACCAGTATCTTTCAAAGTTCTACAATGTTACTAACGTTGATGCTTCAAAAAATACACCGATCCCCGCTGATATAAAAACGCTGGTCGTATTTTCACCAAAGGCACCCCAGCAGCAGCAGCAAATGGGACAGCAGCAGCAGGCGCCGCCTGTGGTACCCGATAATCTTAAGTTCGCCATTGACCAGTATATTATGAATGGCGGAAAAGTGATCTTTATGATGAGTAAAGTCAACGTTTCAACTCAGCAACAGTTCCAGATCGCACAGGTTGTTCCAACAGGACTTGAAGACCTGCTCGAAAACTACGGCGCAAAAGTTAATAATACAATTGTTACCGATAAAGAATGTGCATTCGTAAGCGTACCTGTTCAGCAGGGACCGCTCCAGATGTACACACAGATACCTTTCCCTTATTACCCGAAGATTCTAAACATAAACAGGGATATTCCTTCGTTTGCGGCAATTGGACAGGTATTCCTTGGCTTAACCAGTGATATTGATCTGAATGCAGCATCAACAAAGGGTGTTAAAGGCATGCCGCTTTTGACCACTTCACCAAAATCCGGACTCAACAATGAATTTGCTATCGTACAGGCAAGCGGCACTATGATGCCGGATAGTATGTTCAAGTTCAAAGATCTGGTGGTTGGCGCGGTTTACGAAGGAAAATTCAAAAGCTTTTACAACGGCAAGCCCGTTCCGGCTGATACCGTTGCAGGCTCATCGCCCGTTTCAACAAGCGTTAAGCCCGAAAGCCCCGATACAAAGCTCATTGTTATCGGCAACGGCGATTTCCCCACGGATGATTTCCGCGGACCGGATGAAAGCCTTCTGTTTTTCGCAAATATGATAGATTATATGAGTGATGATGCGGGCCTTTCTATGATCAGGTCGAAGGATGCTAATCCCAAGCCGCTGGAATCGGTTGAAGACAGTACTAAGACACTTGTAAAATACGGTATGCTGGTTGGCCCGCCGTTACTGGTTCTTCTTTACGGCTTGCTGAGATGGAGAAAAAAGAAAGCAGCAAAAAACTAATCAATAAATCGAAATATCCTAATATTAACAGGAACATATGAATAAGAACATTAAAATACTACTGGCAGTATTCGCTGTATTGATAGCGGTTTACTTCCTCTTCTTCCGCAGCGGTGAAAAAGTTTCTACCGAGAAGATCGATGCCAAGCTTTTTGTTGCAGATTCTTCAAAGATCGATAAAATTGAAATAGTTAAGAATTCGGAATCAATTACATTTGAAAAACAGAATAACCAGTGGAAGATCACCAAACCGATCAGCTATAATGCCGATACATCCGCTGTTTATGCGATGCTTAAAGATCTGAAGAACTTCATGCTCGAGAGCGTAGCTTCAGAAAATCCGGCTAAGTTCAGCGGGTATCTGGATTCTGTTAATAATGCCAAAGTAACAACTTACCAGGAAGGCAAGCTGCTTGGAACATTCATACTCGGTAAAGCACAGGCTAACGATAACACGTATATACAGAAGCCTGATGAGAACAGGATACTGCTCGCTTCAAAGCTTACTGCCGGGAATTTTACAAAACAGCTCAAAGACTACAGGGATAAGTCCATTATTTCTGTAAGTACTTTCGGTCTGAACAAGATCACGTTCAAATCTACCGATTCCAACAATGTTGATTTCACGGCAGCGAAAGATTCACTCAATTTATGGAAGGTAGATGGAGATTCTGTATCAACTTCGGTTATGGATGGATTCCTCAGAATGTTCGAAAACCTTAAAGCTGAAGATTTCAAGGATACTACAATGACAACCTTCCCGAGCCCGACTTATACTTTGACTTTGAGCGGCCCCTCACAAACAACGGTTATCAATCTGTACAAAGAAAACTCAGAACCGCCGGCATTCATTACACAGGTTTCAGGAGTTAACCAGCTGTTCAGGTTTTATGCAGGAATGGCAGGACAAATTATGAAAAAGAAATCGGATCTTATCCCGCCCAAACCGGTTAAATAAAATTGGTGTTATTACGAAAGAGAATTTCAGAAGGCCTGCTTAATGCAGGTCTTTTTTTTGCTGACTGTTACTTTATGATGATGGCTTTTTCATATATATTACTGCAATTGACGCAACTAAGTAGAACCCGACACCTGTCCAGAATGATGCAGATATGCCGTAATTCATTGCTATAATAATTGCAACGCTTGTAGCAAGTACGCTCATTACACCGTTTATTCCCCAAAGCCATGCGGTAAGCCTTGTCCCTTCTTTCAGCCTGACCGCCAGCTTTATTCCCGCAGGAAACACCATCCCGAGGCAAACTCCCATAGGGAAAAGCATCGCAACTGAAACCGAGATCCTAATCGTATTATTGTACTCCCTGAACATTTCTATTAAATATGGAGATATTATGCCGGTTGCCGCCAAAACTATTATCAAGGAGGCAAATCTCAGGGTATAACGCGGCTTTGCGGATCTTCCGCCAAGCCAGCTTCCTATACCGCTGGAAAGCAGCAGGGTAAAGAGCGCGGCCGCCAGGCTGTATGTCGGGTGGCCGAGGAAAATATTAAGCCTCTGTATTTGTGAGATCTCTATCAGCATGAAACCAAGCCCAATTGCCATGAAGAAAATGAAAAATGGTAACGAACCCTTCAGGTCAGTCTTTTTTGAAGTCATCTTAAGCGGAACCACAACACACAATACTGAGAGAACAAGCATAGTAACTGTTAGAGTTATCAGTATCATGAGCGCTTTGGCGTTGAACAGCAGGTCCCATTGTTTCCACAATTGGGGTGTGAGCATATCTTTGAATCCCATATAATGGAAGATAAACGGCCTGTCGTCATTCGGCGCCTTGATATCAATAGGGAAGTTTTCGGTTGCCGTGTTCCTTACATCGGTTGAAGAAGTTAGCTTCACCAGCATAGAATCGATGGCTTTTTGCGGCGAGAGAATCGTTTCAAAATCAAATGTGCTGTTAAGGCTATCGGTAATGCGGAAATCTGTTTCAGTAAAAGGAGAGCGGCTTATCAGGATCGTGCCTGTAGCTGCTCCGTCAAAGTCCTTTTCCTGCTGCATGCACTTAATGATCATCATGTGTTTCCTGATATCCTTTATACCAAGTTCCTCTAATGCATCTGCGGAGATATTGATGAGCTTGTAATGTTCTATCAATGTTGACCTGAAGAACCTTGTCACAGTCAGTATTCCATCCGGCTTAAGCCTATCCAGCAGCATCTTCCATGTTTCGACTGTATAGAGCGCGTTTTCCGTCAGCACAAAGGCGCCCGAGGAAGAAGCTGACCAGTTATCTATAACCGATATTTGTATAATATCGAATTTCCTGCCCTTATCCATGCGCTGTATGTAGCTTCGGGCTTCATCACCCACAAATTCTACGTTGGGATATTCATCAAGGTGTCCGGTGAATCCGCCAAAGTCTTCATTGATGGCGGTTATCATATCCTTGTTTATTTCTATACCAAGCACAGACTTCTGCCCGAATGCAAGGGAGGAAAGCACATCCCTGCCTGCCCCGCTGCCTATAATAAGTACATCGCTGTTTGGGCGCAGGTAGTTTGCAATGTTGGAAACGTCATACTTAAGGTGCGAAAGCTCGGAGGTATCTCCCGTGAAATGAGAAAGGACAGTTGTTGAATGGGCGTCAACGTTCAGCATAAGCTGTCTTACCTTTTTGGAACGGTCATACTTATTGCTTAAGCCCCATCCAAACGGCACTTCATATTTTGTAGAGTCGCCATCTATACTTACCCGTGAAAAGGAGTTCCATTTTTCATACATTGGCTTCTCGGCATATTCTCCGCGGATCCAAATTAACCTCAACAGGGCATTATGTTGAGAAACCAAAACGGTTTGGTACGCAGAAAAGACAATACCTGCCGCCAGGAGACCCAATGCAGCCTTTCCTGCAGCTTTGGAATAAAACTTTTTGCCCAAAAATACCAGTGAAGCTGCTGCAGGAATTAAAGCTGTTATTATCACACCCGTTGGCCCGCCGGATACATTCAGCACTATTACTACAAGTATGCATCCAAGTGCAGCCCCGGCGAGATCCGCGGCATACAGCCTGTTCACTGTTGCCGGGAAGCGTGTAAGTATAAGAGAGATCACTATCCCGCTGAAAATGAACGGTATGGAAATCACAGTGTATGTGAAAACTGTTACCGTTATGCCGGCAAGGTTCATGCTGTGCTCAAAAGGAATTGCTATATGCAGAAGAAAGCTTGTTACGGTTGTTAAACTGAAGTAAAGGGAATTCCGCGCAAGAACAGAATTAATGCTGCCCTGCGGAAATTTGGCGGGGAAAATGTAAACAATGATTGCTCCTGCCGTGAGTCCGAACATTGCCAGCGAAACAGCCATGAATGCAAAATGATAGCCCATAGTTACGCTGAATATTCTCGTAAGCAGTATTTCGTACATCAGCGTTGATAGCGCTATGAGGAATATACCGGTATAAATGCTTCCTGGAATTTTGCTGCCTTCTGGCGAACTCATCAGAACATTTTGGTTTAAGGAAGCAAAATATAAGTGTGTATGATTAAATTAAATGTAAAAAAAAATATGCCGGCATACAAAAGCCGGCATATGAAAATAAGCCATATTTCAATACTTTGCTATTTCAGCACCACCATTTTTTTTGTTTGGGTAAATTCGCTTGTAATGAGCGAATAGAAGTAAACACCGCTGGGAATATTTGTTGCATCCCATTCGATTTCATAAATGCCGGGTTTGAGATTTTCATTTACAAGGACTGCGATCTCTTTGCCAAGTACATCGTAAATTTTTAATGAGACCCCCTCTTTGTCTCCCCCTGACAGGGGGAGATTTAGTGGGGGTATTTGAAACCGAATTTTTGTTTCGGGGTTAAACGGATTGGGATAGTTTTGTAAAAGCTCATACCTTTGGGGAATTTCCGAGCTGACTGGCTCAATGCCGATTGGTACGCATGTTTTAAAATCGTTATAGTAATATTTCAGGGCGGAGTCTGATAATGATTGCAGCGCACAGACGTTCTGTAGATTATTGCCCCCATCGCGGGTAATCATATAATTCAATAGCACTATTTGTGTATCCCCTGAGTTCATTTGGAATGGACCCACATTCAAAATTCCGCGTTTATCTCCAGCGGTACTGTCATACCAGCCTGTTCTTGTGCATGCGTTTCCTGAATATCTGAAAGAAGTAAATTGCCCGGTTACCCAATTCCTGAATGGCACACCGCATCCGTCGAGCCCTCTCATGTAATTGTATGCACGGAATGCTTCATCCGGATCGCCCATACACTCGTTGCCTCCTCCTAAGAAAGTAATAAATCCGTTAACTCGTATTGTTCGGTATCCAACTAGTGTATCATATGGCAAAAATACAGTATCCGATGAACTTCCGGTATATTTATATGGAGTTTGGATAAACCTATGACCGACAGCAGGAGGATTAGTACCATATTCGCCATCATTATTATCAAAATTATAAAGATAGCCTAAGCCTCTCGTAGAATCACAACCGGCTGCATCGTCATCGGCGGCACCAAGATCGCAATCGTTTGCATTTGTGATGAAGGTACTATCCCAGTTCAAAGAGCTTTTGTTAATGATCTTATACTTCAGAAAATACATGTCTCTTAGCGGCAGGCAATTAAAGCTGAATGCAAGCTGCTGTACTTCTACCCCCAGGGGCAAGGTACCGCCCGGAAGGCTTAACTGAGAAGTATGGATACTATCCCTGCAATTTGTATAATCCATAAACACAACATAGATCATCTCTTCCGGTCTGGCGGTCATTCCGTTTCCAATACCCGGCCTGTCTCCATCCCATGCCGGCTGGTAGCCGGGAATGCCGTTCACTTCCACATAGGGGGCGCCTTTGGATACGGGCCAGTTTGCCCATGAATCATAGTTGAATGTATACTGCCTTCCGCCTGCGGTTTTGTATCGTGTGCCGCCATTGAAAAGCGAGGGGTCTGTGAGCTGAACCAGGTAAGGCCGCCATGATGGGTCACTGCACACTGAAGAGGGCGGTACCTGGCCAATTACGGGGATATTCCCGGGAGAATAATGGGTGTCGAAAAAAGAAGCTGCCAGTCTTAGATCTCTTTGCGGTCCAACTTTAGCTCCAATCCATAATCCGGAAGCGTAAACAGCCGTTAACCTTTGGGGGGCAGCGGCTGGCCAAACGAATCCGGCCGTCGCGCCTGAAAAAGTAATTTTGTCATAATTAAAATATCCGTCGTTCCTGAATACGGCGTTAATATTATTACCCTGCATGAATACACTTTGGGCGGGCGCAAGCGACTGGGAAAAAACCTCAGCCGTAAAGAACAGCAAGAAAACAATTGTCTTTTTCATTTTACTAACACCATCTTTCTTGTTTGGGTAAATTCGTTTGTAATAAGCGAACAGAAATAAACGCCGCTGGGTATATTTGTCGCATCCCATTCGATTTCATATGTGCCCGGTTTGAGGTTTTCATTTACAATGATTGCAATTTCTCTGCCCGTAACATCAAATACGACAATTTTGGTGAATCCGGATTTTGGCATTTGGAATTTGAGCTTTGTAATTGGGTTGAACGGATTTGGATAATTCTGCATCAGCTCATACTTCTGGGGAATTTCTGTGCTTATTGGTTCAATACCGATGCCTCCTGTGGTTGTCCGCATGATACCACCATACATACCAACACACCATCCGTAATTCTCATCCGTAAAGTGGAATTTGATGCCATAAATGGAATTGTTTCCTGTGACCTGGTTGAACCAGTTAGCCCCTCCATTTGTAGTCTTGCGAATGGAATTTCCAGCGGCCAGCCAGCCTGTTTGTTCATTTGCAAAGAATATTTCTTTGTACTGCCCACCTGCAACCTGGTATTGCTGCCAGCTAATGCCCGCATCTGTAGATTTTAGCATGAAATATGCGTTTTCTGTTCTTGTAGAAGCAAAAATCGTATTCCCAATATACTGGATTGAACCTGTTTGGTTAACGGATGCCTGTATCCAATTTTGCCCGCCATTGGTAGTTCTGTATAAACCGGGATTCCTTCCAATGAACCCCGTACTGCTGTTTATGAAACAGATCTCTTCTATATTGAGATTTTCATATCTGGATCTTACCCAACTGCTGCCTGAATTTGTCGTTACCAGGTAGTATCCGGAATTGCCGGCAGCCCATCCTGTAACTGAATTAATGAAATGAATGGAGTTAAGTTGAGACGTATCGCTGTACACCGCCTGCCAGTTTCCGCCGCCATTTGTGGTCTTGAAAATTACACCGTTTGGAAAAGTATTCCATCCTGATATAAACCCAGTTTGACCATTGACAAACTTGATATCTTTAAAAGAATAATTCGTGCCGAGATTTGAAACAATCCAGTTTGACCCGCCGTTTGTTGATCTCAACAGAATACCTCTTTCTCCGCATGCGAAGCCATTAATATTGTCTGTAAAAAAAACTGAATTCAGGTGCTCTTTCGTAATATACTCCCTGAACACAACATTCCAGCTGCCGCCGAGATTTGTTGAATTGTAAATCAATACACTGTCTGCTGTTACCCAGAACATGTCTTCATTGGTAACAGATGCGGCGAACACCTGTGAAAAAAGACCATTTGGCGGCACCTGGTTCCATGAATTACCGGAATCGGTTGAGCGGTAGATCATACCCGGCGTGCCAAAGGCATACATAGTGCCATCCTGTAAAATATACACCCCGGATATATTGAAAGAATTAATGTAATAGGGTGTCCAGTTGAAGCCGCTGTTTGTAGTTCGGTATATAAAGCCTCCATTTCCGGTTACAAAGCCTGTTTGGTTATTCTTGAATTTCACGTTAGTATAGAATCCTATGTAGGTATCATAGAACTTCATCCAGTTGGCGCCGCCGTTGGTTGTAGATAAGATCATACCCCAATCACCCGCACAAATTCCGGTATTAGCATCAGCAAATGCTATTGACTTAAGACTGACATCTGTTCCTGATACCTGCGATATCCAGTTATACCCACCATCTGTCGTTTTTTTTATCATTCCTGCATCCCCGCATACCCATCCCGTTTGTATATCTCGGAAACAAATACTGCGTGGATTGGAAATCGAAGTACTAATCACGCTCCAGTTTGTTCCCGAGTTGGAAGTATAATTCAGGAAGTTGTTTTCTGCAGCCCAGCCAATATTCCTGCTGTAAAACCAGAAACATGTAAGCTGGTTATTCAGGTGTGAGATCGTGTAAGTGTTCCAATTCACCCCTCCGTTCGTTGTCCCGGTTACTTTGTTATACCCTAACAACCATCCGGTTTGGCTATCAAAAAACTTGATATCTTTGAATAATTGTCCGGTTGAGCTGTTCCCCGGGCTGATTACTTGCCAGCCGCTTTGAGCCAACAAGCCTGATGTAATACAGAGTGCTACGAATAGCAGAATTGTTTTTTTCATTTCAGCACCACCATTTTTTTTGTTTGGGTAAACTCGCTTGTTATGAGCGAATAGAAATAAACGCCGCTGGGAATATTTGTCGCATCCCACTCGATTTCGTACGTGCCGGGTTTTATGTCATGGTCTACAAGAGTAGCTATTTCCTGGCCTATTGAGTTATAAACTTTAAGTAACACACCCCTGCCGGCTTCACCGGACACCCCTCTCGAAAGGGGAATACTGAATCTGAGCTTTGTCATTGGGTTGAACGGGTTTGGAAAATTCTGCAACAGTTCATACCTTTGGGGTATTTCCGAGCTTATTGGCTCAATGCCGATTGGCACGCATGTTTTGAAATCATTGTAATAGTATTTCAGGGCGGAGTCTGAAAGCGACTGAACGGCGCACACGTTTTGCAGATTGTTTCCTCCATCGCGGGTGAGCATATAATTCATTAATACAATTTGAGTATCACCAGAGTTCATATGAAATGGTCCGACATTCAGTATTCCGCGCTTGTCTCCCGTAGAGCTATCATACCAGCCAGTTCTTGTGCATGCATCTCCGGAGTATTGGAAAGAAGTGACCTGCCCTGTTGCCCAGTTTCTGATCGGTTCGCCGCAGCCATTGAGCCCCTTCATGAAAAAATAGGCTCTGAATCCTTCGTCAGGATCTCCGTAACACTCGTTTGCACCGCCAAGAAATGTATTGGATCCGCTGACCTCTACAGACTTGTAACCAATTAGTGTATCGTAGGGCAAAAATACTGTGTCATTGCTGCTGCCGGTAAATCTGTAGGGTGTTTGAAGAAATCTTTGTCCAAACGCAGGCGGATTAGTACCATATCCGCCTTCATCATTGTTATCAAAATTATATATGTAACTCAAACCTCTTGCAGAGTCGCATCCCGCTGCGTCATCTAATGCATTATTGCCTAAGTCACAGTCATTTGCATTTGTAACATAGATGCTGTCCCAGTTCAAAGAACTTTTATTTATGATTGAATATTTCAAGAAATACATATCGCGCAGCGGATAGCAGTTAAAGCTAAATACAAGCTGATGTATTTCCACTCCCATAGGCATTGTGCCGCCAGGCAGACTCAATTGGGATGTATGCAGGCTGTCTCTGCAGTTTGTATAATCCATGAACACCATGAAAATCAATTCCTCCGGCCTTGCTGTCATTCCATTGCCAATGCCGGGTCTGTCACCATCCCAAGCCGGTTGGTATCCCGGGATTCCATTCACTTCAACATACGGTGCGCCTTTTGCAACCGGCCAGTTGACCCATGAGTCATAATTGAAAGTGTACTGTCTTCCTCCTGCAGTTTTATATCTGGTGCCGCCATTAAATAGTGAAGGGTCAGTCAATTGCACATGGTATGCCCGCCATGATGGGTCACTGCATACTGAAGCAGGCGGTACCTGGCCAATTACGGGAATGTTACCCGGTGAGTAGTGTGAATCAAAAAAGGAACAGGCTACACGAAGATCCCTTTGGGGGCCAACTTTCGCGCCAATCCACAAACCGGATGCATACACTGCAGTAAGCCTTTGGGGAGCTGCTGCTGGCCAAACGAATCCCGCTTGTGAACCTGTAAAAGTAACTTTATCATAATTGAGTATACCATTTGTCATGAAAACAGAATTGATATTGTTCCCCTGCATAAAAACTGATTGGACAGGCGCAAGCGACTGTGAATAAATATCAATAACGAAGAGCATGAAAAGTGTAATAATTTTTTTCATTTCAGTACTACCATCTTTTTTGTTTGGGTAAACTCGCTTGTAATAAGCGAATAGAAGTAAACACCGCTGGGAATATTGGTTGCATCCCATTCGATTTCGTAAATGCCCGGTTTGAGATTTTCGTTTACAAGAGCAGCTATTTCCTGGCCTATTGAGTTATAAACCTTAAGCAACACACCCCGGCCTTCGGCCACCCCTCTCGAGAGGGGAATACTAAATCGCAGCTTTGTTACTGGATTGAACGGATTGGGGTAATTCTGTAATAGCTCATACCTATGTGGAATTTCCGAGTTTATTGGCTCAATTCCAATTGGTACGCATGTTTTAAAATCGTTGTAATAATATTTCAGGGCGGAGTCTGAAAGCGACTGAACGGCGCATACATTCTGGAGGTTGTTACCACCGTCGCGGGTTATCATGAAGCTTGTCATTATTATTTGCGTATCGCCGGAATTCATAACAAACGGTCCCGAACCAATAAAGTTCTTTTTATCACCCGCCGTACTATCATACCATCCGGTTCTCTGGCACGCATTCCCGCTATATCGGAATTTTGTCGGTTGGCCTGTAACTCCGTTTATCATTTGCTGGCCGCATTCATTTAAGCCAGTTAAATAGTAATATGCTGTTGTATCTTTGTCAGGATCACCATAGCATCCACCACTTTTAAATGAATTATGAGTGGTCATACCCACTAATCTGTAACCTGTCAGTGTATCATACGGAAGTTTAGCCGTATCACTGGCTGAGCCTGTAAATCGCAAGGGACTTTGCAGCAACCTAATCCCAACAGAGGGAGGATTATTGCCGTAGCCAGCTTCGTCATTATTATCAAAATTATAGTGATAACCCAAATTCCTCAATGTATCGCAGCCTGTGGCATCATCACTGGCATTTCCGATATCAGTATCGCTCACAACTGCAATATAAGTGCTATCCCAATTTAATGAACTCTTGTTAATTATCCTGAATTTGGCAAAATACATATCCCGCAGCGGGAAGCAGTTAAAGTTAAAAACTATTTGCTGGATCTCAACTCCCAATGGTCTTGAACCGCCCGGTAAGCTTAGTTGAGTAGTATGGATGGAGTCTGAGCAGTTGGTATAATCCATGTATACCATGAACAGCAGTTCCTCGGGCCTTGCTGTCATTCCATTGCCAATCCCGGGCCTGTCGCCATCCCATGCCGGCTGGTAACCCGGAATGCCGTTCACTTCTACATACGGAGCACCTTTCGCTACCGGCCAGTTTGCCCATGAATCATAATTAAATGTATACTGCCTTCCTCCTGCGGTATTGTATCTTGTACCGCCATTAAATAGAGAAGGATCTGTTAGCTGAACATAGTATCCGCGCCATGAGGGATCGCTGCAAACCGATTGCGGCGGTACTTGACCAATTACCGGAATATTGCCCGGCGAGAAATGAGAGTCATAAGTTGATGCCGCTAGTCTTAATTCATGTTGTGGACCAACTTTTGCGCCGACATATAATCCGGTTGTGTAAATTGCTGTCAATCTTTGAGGTGATGTTGCCGGCCATATGAATCCGGCGTTTACACTTGGGAATGTTATCTTATCATAATTTAATATGCCGTTTGTCATAAACACAGAGTTTATATTATTCCCCTGCATAAATACTGATTGCACAGGCGGAAGTGTTTGCGAATATGTTCCTGCTGCAAATAATGTAAAAAGTAATATTAGCTTTTTCATTTCAGCACCACCATTTTTTTTGTTTGGGTGAACTCTTCTGTAATAAGTGAGTAAAAATATACACCGCTTGAAACCCTTGATGCATTCCATTCGACTTCATAGGTTCCGGGTTTCAGATTCTCGTTTACAAGTACTGCGATCTCTTTGCCGAGAACGTCGTAAATTCTCAGGGAGACAACCCCCCGGGCCGTCTCTACAGAAGCGGGAATACTAAACTTGATCTTTGTTGCAGGGTTAAACGGATTTGGGTAATTTTGCGACAATTCATACCCGTTAGGTATACTGCTGTTAATCGGCTGAATGCCAATCCCACCGTTTGTTGTTCGCATTATCCCGCCGTAATCACCAACAACCCAGCCCTGGTTCTCATTCAGGAAAAAAATGGAGTTCACGGTTATTGAATTTAAGTTCGAATTCTGGATTGACCAGTTTAAACCGCCATTTGTAGTTTTCCGTATAATGCTGGGTGAATTTACCCAGCCGGTTTCAGCATTGATAAAAAAAACGTCTCCCCTGTAACTGCCTCCGGTAGGATATGAAACCCAGTTTTCGCCTGTATTAGTAGATTTCATAAAAGTAGTGGTAGTTGCATAACCAATGTTCCCAATAAACTGGATAGTTTGTGTTGAATTAACAAGGACCCTGTACCAGTTTAATCCGCCGTCAGTAGTTTTATATATACCATTCCTGCCAACAAATCCTGTGTTTTGGTCAAGAAAATAGATATCATTGTTATTGTTGTACGAAGCATTTTGGATGGTACTTCTTGACCACGAGTTTCCGGCATCGGTGGTTTTTATGAAGACATTATTATTGCAGGCTCCCCAACCGGTGTTGGCATTAATGAACTGCAGCGCATTGACCTGCGCAGAATCACGGTAAGCAATCTGCCAGTTAGAACCGCGGTTCGTAGTTTTGAACACAACACCAAAATAGCCTTGCCCGCCTCCCAGGAATCCGGTGCTGCTGTTTACAAACACGAGGCTGTTGAATGAGTTTTCAGCGCCAAGGTTACGGTAGCTCCAGTTAACTCCGCCGTTAGTTGATGTGATCAATGTACCCCTGACCCCGGCCGCAAAACCTGTAAGCTGATCCAGGAAATATACTGATCTGAGGTTTTCTTTTGTGATATATTCCCTGTATGCAATATCCCAACTGCTGCCCTCACTGATTGATTTGAATATGAAACCACTATCTGCGGCGCACCAAAATGTATTGGAAGGTGTTATTGATACAGAAAATGCCTGCGTAAAGAGACCGGCTGCAGAATATTGATCCCAGCCAGCGCCGTTATTCGTAGTTTTCAGGAATGACAGGGGAGCGCCAAAAATAAATCCTGTACCTGCTGAGTTAAATTCAACCGAATTCTGAATGGGTAGATTTGTAAAGCTTGGTATCCAGTTGTTTCCCCGGTTGGACGTTCTGTAAATTATTCCTCCTGTTCCTGTGACTAAGCAGATCTGGCTGTTGAGGAATTTAACTCCTGTAAAGAAGCCAAGATAAATATCTGTAAATTGTCCCCAGCTAGCGCCGCCGTTATTCGTAAATATGATCGTTCCCCAGTCGCCCCCGCAGACTCCGAAATCTGTATCTGCGAAAGCTATTGAGTTCAGATCGTTGGATGTTCCGGTATTAATGCTTACCCAGTTGTATCCTCCGTTTGTTGTTTTTTTTACCATGCCATTTGAGCCGCAATACCAGCCATTCAGCAAGTCCTTGAAGAAAATTCCTTTAACTCCTGTGGCAGTCGTGTCAATTACAGCCCAGTTGTTTCCTCCGTTTGAAGTAAAATTCACATACTTTCCTTCAAATACCCAGCCGGTCTCTTTATTTAAGAATTGAAAGCAGTTCATCGAATTCCCATTGTGTGAGATGTTAAATGTTATCCAGCTTTGGCAGGAGTTTGTTGTCTTTTTGACATTATATTGAGTCAAAACCCACCCTGTCTGATCATCAAAAAAAACTGCATCCTTAAAATATGAACCATAAATGGATTCTCCGGATTGTATAACTTCCCAACCGCCCTGGGAATAAACATTAACTGAAAATAGAACTATGAATAGAGTAATTGTTTTCATTTTATCACCACCATTTTTTTTGTTTGGGTAAATTCGCTTGTAATAAGTGAATAAAAATACACGCCGGATGGAATACTTGAAGCGTCCCACTCGATTTCGTACGTGCCGGGTTTGAGGTTTTCGTTTACAAGGACTGCGATCTCTTTGCCGAGAATGTCGAAGACCTTCAAAAACACACCCCGGCCTTCGGCCACCCCTCTCGAGAGGGGAATACTGAATCGCAACTTTGTCACTGGATTGAACGGATTTGGGTAATTCTGTAATAGCTCATATATTTGGGGAATTTCCGAGCTTATTGGCTCAATGCCGATTGGTACGCATGTTTTGAAATCATTGTAATAGTATTTTAGGGCTGAGTCTGATAGTGATTGCAGGGCGCAGACATTTTGAAGATTATTGCCTCCGTCGCGGGTAATCATAGAGCTAATTAAAATTATTTGAGTATCACCTGAATTTAAAGTAACATGTCCGGTGTTAAGTATGCCTCTTCTGTCACCTGATAAACTATCATACCAGCCCGTTCGGCTGCATGCATTACCGCTGTATTTAAAAGTTGTTGGTTTACCGGTAACCCTGTTATAAAATGTATTTCCGCACCCATCCTTACCCCGAAGTATATTATATGCAGAAACGGCATTATCAGGATCTCCATAACAAGTTTCATATCCTAGATAAGTAAAACCACTCAAACCGGTTTGTTTGTAACCTATTAAAGTATCATATGGTAAAAAAGTTGTATCCGTATTTTGTGCAGTATAATGTATTGGACTCTGTAAGATCCTCATCCCAAAAGCCGGAGGGTTTAACCCATATTCAAAATCAGAGTTATCGTAATTATATGCAAATCCAATATTTCTCACAGTATCACTGCCAACCACATCATCTCCAGCATCCCCAATATCATAATCATTCGGAATTGAGAAATATGTGCTATCCCAACTAAATGCGCTTTTATTAATTATTCTGTACTTGATAAAATACATATCACGCAAAGGAACACAGTTGAAGTTAAATACTATCTGCTGAATTTCTGCTCCTAAAGGTAAAGTACCGCCTGGAAGAGATATTTCTGATGTATGCAAATTGTTTGTACAATTTTTATAGTCCATATAAACCATGAATGAAATTTCTTCAGGTCGTGCAGTCATTCCGTTGCCGATTCCGGGTCTATCACCGTTCCATTCAGGTTGGTAGCCGGGTATGCCGTTCACTTCAACATACGGCGCGCCTTTTTGTACCGGCCATGAAGCCCATGAATCATAATTAAATGTATATTGCCTGCCGCCAGCGGTTTTATATCTTGTTCCGCCATTGAAAAGTGACGGATCTGTAAGCTGAACATGATATCCACGCCACGATGGGTCACTGCATAATGAAGATGGAGGAACCCCTCCAATAATGGGAATATTGCCGGGTGAGTAATGTGAATTGTACCATGAAGCAGCAAGCCTGAGTTCTCTTTGCGGGCCGACTTTCGCGCCAATCCATAAGCCGGATGCATATACTGCGGTTAGCCTTTGTGGCGCAGCTGCCGGCCAAATGAAACCGGCGTATGGGCTTGGGAATGTTATTCTATCACAATTAAATACTCCATTTGTCATAAACACTGAATTGATATTATTCCCCTGCATGAAGACTGATTGGACAGGCGCAAATGACTGTGGATAAATATCAATAACGAAAAGAACCAATAATATTAGAATTGTCTTCATTTCAACACTACCATCTTTTTTGTTTGGGTGAAATCGCTTGTTATGAGCGAGTAAAAATATACGCCGCTGGGTACATTTGATGCGTCCCAGTCGATTTCGTAGATTCCGGGTTTGAGATTTTCGTTTACAAGCACGGCGATCTCTTTGCCAAGTACATCGTATATTTTCAGTGAGACGACCCGCCGGGTCGTCTCTACAGAAAGGGGAATACTGAATCGCAACTTTGTCACTGGATTGAACGGATTTGGGTAATTCTGTAATAGCTCATACCTTTGGGGTATTTCCGAGCTGATTGGCTCAATGCCGATTGGCACGCATGTTTTGAAATCGTTGTAGTAGTATTTCAGGGCTGAGTCTGATAGTGATTGCAGGGCGCAGACATTTTGGAAATTGCTGCCTCCCTCACGGGTTATAATATAGCTGAGCACTATGACCTGAGTATCTCCGGAATTCATAGTAAACGGCCCTGAACTGATAAATCCTCTGTAGTCTGCTGGAATACTATCAAACCAGCCTGTTCTTTGGCATGCATTCCCGTTGTATCTAAAGCTTGTTGGAGCACCCGTTACGAAATTGATGTAGGGCTCTCCACATCCATTCAATCCGCGCAGGTAATTGAAAGCAAATGCCGCATTATCAGGATCAGAAATACATTGGTTACCGCTGCCTGCAAAGTTGTTAAATGCAGTCATTCCATTCATCTTATACCCTGTCAAAGTATCATAAGGTAATTTCACAGTGTCGGAACTATTCCCTGTGTATTTTAGGGGACTTTGTAAAAATCTAATACCGGCCGCGGGTGGATTAGACCCATAAAAATTATCGACATTTGACAAATTGTATTGATATCCCATATTTCGAACTGTATCACAACCAATCAAATCATCAATTAGATCTCCTAAATCTATATCATTTAAATTTGATGCATATACACTATCCCAGCTTAATGCGCTTTTGTTAATGATCCTGTATTTTGTGAAAAACATATCCCGCAGTGGATTACAATTGAACATAAATGAGATTTGGTGAACTTCAACTCCTAATGGAAGAGTGCCGCCCGGCTGTGCAAGTGCAGATTGATGAATGTTATTGGTGCAACCTGAGTAATCCATAAACACAACAAATGAAATTTCCTCGGGGCGAGCTGTCATACCATTTCCTATACCCGGCCTGTCTCCGTTCCATTCTGGCTGGTAACCGGGGATTCCATTGACTTCTACATATGGCGCTCCTTTTGTTACCGGCCAGTTTGCCCATGAATCATAATTGAATGTGTATTGTCTTCCACCCGCTGATTTATATCTGATACCGCCATTGAAAAGCGAAGGATCTGTAAGCTGAACGTAGTATCCCCGCCATGATGGATCGCTGCAAACAGAAGATGGGGGTACCTGACCTATAACGGGAATATTGCCGGGTGAGTAGTGTGTATCGAACCATGAAGCGGCAAGCCTGAGCTCTCTTTGAGGTCCTGCTTTAGCGCCAATCCACAAGCCGGATGCAAAGACAGCAGTCAACCTTTGAATACCGGTCGCCGGCCATATGAAACCGGGCTGCGAAGATGAGAACGTTACCTTATCATAGTTGAAAATTCCGTTAGTACCAACAACAGTGTTAATGTTGTTGCCCTGCATGAATATATACTGAACCGGTGCGTTGGGATACTGCGCAAAGGATAGTGTGACAGCAGATAAAAGCAGACCAAGGTATCTAAAAAGGGGGCTTTTCATATCTTTTTTTTAAAACATAACAAATTAATTCACATCTGTCAACATAAAAATCAGAAATTATTAATTTTGTAAAATAAGGAGTTTAGAGGTCTAAAATCAAAGTGTAAATGTGTTAACGGGCGGAATTCCTCACAAATGCGAAGTAATTTATCCAGAACGTTATGGAAAAAATCGCAAGTATTGCTATCAAAACATTAAGCATATTGCGGTAAACAAACAGCTGCAGAATAACTATAAATACACCGAATATAAACGGGTATATTATAGAGCTCATTCTTTGTATGGAATTTATCACAGTGTTTTCCCTGGTAAATGGTAAAGCCCTGCTGAATGAGTTATATATTGAGTTATAAAGATTTGCCGAAGCGAATATGAACATTATATGTAAAACTGCCTGGTCAAGCGGTATTTTGAATATAAATATAACTCCCAATCCAAGGCAAACCGGTACCAGCAGATTGACAACAAAAAACTTCCTGAAGCCGTTGCGGAAGCTGCGCACCGAAGACATTGGGTATGAATCATAAACCCATGCCGCCCCGCTGAAATTTGTAACCTTAACTCCAATAATTGCAGTGTTTAGTACTACAAGCACAGCAAGAAGCAGCGATATATGAAACACAGGCTTGGTTTCAAAATAACTTCTTGCCATAGGCGGCGGAAGCTGGTTTGTAAATAAAGCGAAAAGAGCAAGCCCGATCGGAATTATCACCATTGGCAAAATGGCAAGCCTTACTGTCTTATCTTTTGCGTACAAAGTGTTTATCAGGCCGTAAGATGAACTCTCGGTGGCGCTGCGAAGATAGATATTGTTTACAAACTCACTTCCCCATTCAAACAAGAAGAACCGCTTCTTACCCGAAGGCGCAGCCTCTATGATCTTTGAATTCAGGAATCTTTCTTTAATTGCGCCGTAGTTTTCATGCAGGTACATGTTCAGGCTGATGTAGCTTAAAAAACAAATGGCGATAGGCAGTACTATCTTGAGTATCAGGCTCCATTCAACCACATATTGTTCCCTGGCAGCAAGGAAAGCGAACCATCCCGGCGGAAGGTAATTTATCACACCTTTGGATATCAGCAAGCTCATGTAAGAGCTTATACTGCTTCCGGCAATCCCCGTGATACCAAACGACACAAGCTGGTAGCCGGCTATCATAAGCAATATCATGAAGAGCTGAAAATAAAGAGTATATGAACCTATCCTCCCTGCCTTAAATGTCCTGATTGCCATAGCGTAAAGCATAATTATCACATTTACAGTAAGGAAACACATCATGAACCCTGCGATGATGAACATAATTGTTCTGGGGAAAGACCGCATGATGCTGTAGTAAAATATTCCCCCCGGCAGCAACAGCGGAAGGCAAAGAAATGTGATGTATCGCTGGAGCATATACATCTTTGCCCTAACGATGAGCTTGTCATCTATCGGCAGTGCCGAAAGTATCTCAGCTTCGGAGCGCGATATAATGAGATTATCAAGCTCAGAAATTATTGTGAATGCAAGTATAAGAGAGTAGAACAGGAATGTGAGGAAAGAGAACTGGAATCCTGTTGGATCAGTGTTCTGCTTAACAAGTATCCACGGTAAAAAGAGTCCGGGTATGAGATAAGAAAGATTTATCAGCAGCAGCTTTTTACCGGAACCATTCTTGCTGCGGGTCTCAAGCTTCAGCAGCAGGTTGCCCAAATGACGTATCTTAGCGTAATAGGTCATTTCTGTTCTCCTGGCTTTTCGTTCTTCTTCTTCTCTTCAAGCTCCTTAAGATATTGCTGGTAAAGCTCTATATTTTTTTTATGCTCATCATAGCTTTCTGCGAAGCGGTGTGAGCCGTCGCCTTTTGCGACAAAGTATAACAGCTTGTTCTCTTCCGGATATAACGCAGCCATTATTGAGCTTAAGCCCGGATTGTTTATCGGGCCCGGCGGCAATCCTTTATACAAATAGGTGTTATAAGGCGATTCAATTTTCAGGTCGCTGTACATCAGCCTGTTCTTTGGTCCGCCGGGCAGTATATACTGCACAGTCGGGTCAGCCTGAAGCTTCATCCCTTTTTTTATCCTGTTATAATAGACGCCGGAAATAGTTTTTTTCTCCGGTTCAAACTTTGTTTCGCCTTCAATGATCGAAGCCATTGCGATAAGCTCTTTGAGAGAGATATTTCTTTTTGACATTTCTTCCCTCATGGCCGGTGTGATCTTTTTTCTGAATTCCGCGGACATTACTGATACAATTTCCTTTTCCCGGTTCATGCCTGTAAAGCGGAACTGGTACGTATCAGGGAAAAGATAGCCTTCAAGGTCTTTTGCATCAACACCAAGCAATTTCACGAGACTGTCATTTTTAGCTTCTTCAACAAACCGCGCGGAGTCAATTCCGATCTGCCGCTGCAGAAGCCTTCCCATCTGCCTGATGTTGAGCCCTTCAGGGATGGTGACAGTTACAGTGCGAATTATGGATGGATCGGTAATGGTATTGAGTACATTCAGATATGTAAGCCCGTTGCCGAATCTATACTCACCGGGAATAAGGTTATCCTGGTAGCCTAATATTCTGCCAATCAGGATGAATGGGATCTTGTTAAAAATTATCCTGTTCTCTTCAAGCTTTTGGGCAACAGAGCGCAGGTTATCTCCCTTTGTGATCTTTATAACGGTTTCATCCCCGGCAGGGCGGAAGCTTTTGCTTAAAAAACCGAAGTGCAGGGTAAAGAACACTGCAAAAGTGAGCACAAATACAGAGGGATAAAATATGTTCCTTGGCATTACTTTACTTTTGCCGTATCCTGTTTAGGATTTTCCTGTTTTGGTGTTTCCTGTGTTGGCTGAATATCCTTTAAGTTATTGTAAAACTTTGAGGCAGTAGTATCTGTAGGATTATTCTTCAAATATGTCTGCATAATTTCGGTTGATTCGGTGATCTTTCCCTGTGAGCGGTAGATATTACTCAGTGAAAGCACAGCGTCCCTGTAGTCGGGGTAAAGGTCCAGCGCTTTCAGCATATAACGCTCCGCGCCGGCAAGATCTCCCAGCGAAGAACTTGTGAATGCCATCAAATAATAGGTGAGTGATGATTTGGGATCCATTGCTATAAGCTGGTTGAGCACACTGATTGCCTGCTGGAACTGTTTTTTGTTTAACAGGTCAAAAGTGTATCTTATGCCGCTGTTCACTTCAGAAGACAATATATGCGTCTTCTGCGGATCATATTTATAAATCTGCATGATCTCAAAATTGTTATCTCCGGCAGTGAACAGGGAAGGCTGGTTAACCACCTGGAACCACTCCTGCAGGAATGCCAAGTAGGAAACATTCTGCTTTTTGATCTGCTCTTCCACAAACCCCACAAAATCTTTTGTATTAAGCTTTGTTATGAATTCGGGATTTATCAAGCCAACAAGATCTACAACTTTGCGGTTGGAGTAATACGCGATCGCGCCTACATCATGCGTTGCTATAACAGAGCCTTCCGGTGTGTTTTGGTGCAGCCATTTTGCAGCTTCAACCTGGCGTATGTATATGTGCCGCGATTGATCCTGGTAAGTTACCTTGTTGTTGTTATAATCTGCTGCAAAATAAGCTATAGTTGCTCCAAGGAGAATTATGTTAAGCGCATTAACAAGCTTTTTATCGCCCATGAAATTGCCGAGCCACCTGAAGAACTCCCTTCCGCCATAAACAGCAAGCAGAATATAGAAGGGGAATACTGGCATCAGATATCTGCCGAAACGATGCGCATAAGGCAGCTTATACCAGTATATGAAAATAAGCAATACTATAAACAACAATGCCGGGATCAGGTTGTTGTATTTCAGCTTGAAACTATCTGTGAAGATCCTGATCACGCCGAATACGAACGGAATGAACAGCAGCAGGTAAGCCGATTCGGTAAAGTAGTGCCAAACTTCTCCGTTAAGGAAATTTGTACGGCTGCGGAATTCAGGGCTGTAATATGCCAGCTTCGCTCCATATGTATTAGGCAATAGCGAGCCGGCAATTGCCATATTCATAGCGAAATAAACTCCCACGATAACTCCAAAAATTGCAGCGATCTTTATTAACTGACTCTTATCGAACAAGTTAATATCAGGATTCTGTTTTGGTGCGCGCTGTTTAAGATAATATTGCAGAAAGTAATCTGCTGCAATTGCAGCTATGAATGCTACGGCATCAGGCCGTGTCCAGAATGCGAGCGCGAGAGTTACAGCAAACCCGATAGCATTTCGCCTGCGGTAATAATAAAAACACGCAACTAACAGGAATATGTACAGCGTAGTTTCCATTCCCGTAGCAGTGATAAGGTTCAGCCATTTATCCATAATCAGCAGAAGCGCTGCGGCTATCGCGAGCCAGTTTTCGCGGGGGAATACATCACCCGATAGCTTATAAAAATAATAAACTGAGAGTGCGAAAAATATTATGCCAACAATGTAGCTAAGCCACATTTCGTTTTTGGTGATAAAAAATCCGGCGGCAAGTATAATGGTATAGATAGGGGATGTTGAACCTGCTGTTACAACTTCATTCTTAAAATATGAGAAGCTGCCGTACTCAGCAAGGTTTTTTGCGAATGTTAAATGGATCCACGGGTCATCAAGCGGAAAGCTGTAGAAATGATTAACTGAGTAAGCATAGCTTATATAGTAATAAGGCAGAATTACAGAAAGAACCATAAGTACACCCAGTATTATAAGGTTTCCTTTTGAGCCCAGATCCAAAGAAAATGCGATATCTGTAATTTTGGATGTATTTTTCTGCTGTTTATCCTGTTTTTTCGAGGATTTTGCCATATTCCCAAGTTATAATTATGCCTGTAAAATCTCAAAAATAGCAATATTAACACTGTTATTCAATTTATTACGTGAAATCATTTTGAAGGCTATTTGATTACAATAATTAGAATTACATCAATAATTCAATTAACCTAAAGGAGAATTCATGACAAAAAATCACATTATTATGTTGATAAACGCTGTAGTACTTATAGCACTTGGTGTTTACGGATATTTCAGCTCGGGCAGCCCCACTGCACTGATTGCCCCGGCGATAGGTGCAGTTTTACTGGGACTTTCTTTCCCTGTAAAAAAGGATAACCATGTGGCAGCGCATATTGCTGTAGGCTTAACACTTGTTGCCTCCATAGCATTTATTATCATAGGCATCAGGCGGGGGAATGCTATGGTAATTGGCATGGGTATTTTCAGCTTCCTGTGTTTTGATATGTATGTATTGAATTTTATCCTTCGCAAAAAACAGAGGGATGCAGCGAAATCTTGAGTCTAAATTTCAGTCATAAAAAAAGGGAGCCAACTGGCTCCCTTTTTTGTGATGCAAAAGAATTTATTTTACAAGTGAAAGCTTTTTAGTATCTCTTAAAAGCTGGCCGCTTTCAGTTCTTGCTTCTACTGAATACATGTAGATGCCTGAGCTTAATCCTGCTGCGTTGAAATCAACAGCGTATGTGCCGCGTGAATAATCGCCGCTGACAAGCTGCATAACTTCTTTTCCGAGCATGTCGTAAACCTTCAGTGTAACAAAGCCTCTTTCGGGAATTGAGAAATTGATCTTTGTTGAAGGATTGAACGGGTTGGGATAGTTCTGTGATAATGAGAAGTTTTCCGCAACCGTGCTGATGTTTGAAACACCTGTTAGATTGCCCCATGACTTTGAAACACGGAAACCGTCTATATTCAGTGTTGGAGCAATAGTGTTGGATCCCTGCCTTATTCCAATCCTGCTTACGTTGGGCATATCTGTTGATGTTCCGGTTACCGGACCAACTGTCGGTGCAGGTTCTGAACCCGGTATGCCGGACGCGAATATGTACATCCTTATTTCATCATCTGTAGTTGTTCCTGTTAAGAACGTATATTTAACAACCACAAGGTATGTAACATTTTTCTGGTAAACTGTACTTGACCATGATAACGGATTTGAAGCAATTGTGCCCTTTGCGATGCCTAGGTAAACTCCGCCAAGTGTATCTTTGGCATAGAGCCTTCCTGCATAGTTTGAAGTGGAGTTATTTGGAAGCAATGCGAAGAAATAGTCGCCGCCATTTGCCTGTACTGAATCAAAATTCACTAAAAAAGATACATAAACACTTCCTGATGAAGTTGAATCACCCTGCTTGTAAGCATCATAACCGTTGTTCTTAAGGCGGCATGAATTTCCGATACCTGAATTAATGTATCCTGAATAAGTGAGCCCCGGGGTTGCTACCAGTATCTGGTTGGTTGTACCTGTGTTCCATACCCATCCGTGAAGTACAAGTGAATCACCTGCAGGGTAGTTAAAATTCTCATCCATCAATACCTGGCTCGAAGTTTCGCGTGAAATCCCGAATGCCAATAAAAGCATAGCAAGAAGTAATAGTCTTCTCATTGTTACGTCTCCTTTAATTATAAAGTATGTTTGTTTGTTATTGATACAAATATACGGATTTAAGGATTAATTATCTGTGAGGAAATTGTTAAGACGGCATAATTTAATTGCGATTTTTTAGCCAAATTTCAAGTTTTTTGTTTACAATAGGTTAAGAGGTTAGTATGCCGGACAGTTTGTGAAAATATTTACGTACTGTTTTGCTGCCGATCTAACGAATTGAATTCCTGAAATAATTAACAGAATTACGTTATGCAGCGTATGAATTCAAACTACAGAATGATCTTTACTGCACAGGCTTTACTTTCGCCTTCTCAAGGTATTTCCTGATCAGCTCTTCGTAATCTTCGGTGTAGTTTTCCTTTTCAATTTCCAGCGCGTCCTGGTTTATCCCATTTATTATGTTGGGTCTGGAAATTACTATTTCAGGCGGGGAAGAGCGGTCGAAATTTTTGCCGGGTCGTGACTCGCGTTTCTGCTCAAAATCCTTTTCGCGCGTCGCAAGCTGGAAATCAAGCATCCTGGAAAGTATCTTCTCCTGGCGTTTCTTTGTTTCCGGAGAAATTGTATTGTTCTGCAGGTCTCTAATTATCTCTGCCATATCTTTCTGGACTTCATCAAGGTTGCCGAGCATTTTTTTGCCGTCTTCATCCTGCTGCTTTTTAAACTCATCACTTAGCTTACCCATACCATCTTTAATACTCTGCTGCTCCATCTGGAGCTTCTGCATCTGCGCCATTTGTTCCTGGCTAAGCTTGCCATCATTGCCGTTGGGGCTCATGCCCTGCATCTGGTTATTCAATGCCTGCTGCTGCTGTATCATTTGCTGAAGCTGCTGTAAAAGCTGCTGCAAGCCCATGCCCGGTTTCTTTCCGTTCTGTCCGGGCTTGCCGTTGTTGCACATCTGCTGCATTTTTTCGGCAGCCTTATCCAGTGATTCCTTCGCGTTCGATTGATTCTTGTTCGCGCCTTTGCCGTCTTTATTGCCCAGTTTCTCCGATGCCTTCTGCATTTCGTTGAATGCATCACCCAGATTCTTTGTCATCATCGGGCTCATTCCCATCTGCTGGGCCATGCTCATCATATCTTCGGTTAGATTCGATAGCTCATTCTGCACTTTTTCCTGCTGAGCTTTATTTTCCTGGAACTCCTTTGAGCTGCTGTTCTTATCAAGCTCTTCGGATTGCTCCATCAGCTCGCCTTCTTTTTTCGAAAGCTCCTTCAGGCGGTCAGCAAATTCCTGCATTTTCTGGTTCATCTTGCTGTTTTCCTTCTCCAGCATGTTCTGGAGCATTTGCTGCATCTGCTGGTTTAGGTCATTCAGGTCCTGTGAAATCTCTTCCTGTTTTTTCTGTGACTGGTTCTGGTTTCCCTGCTCCATCTGCTGCTTTGAATCCTGCATCTTTTTCTCAAGCATTTTTTTCATCATATCCTCCAGCATCTTCTGCATCTCTTTGGAAAGCTGCTGGTCATGGGTTTTCTTCATGTTTTCGGAAAGCTCTTTAAGCTGCTTCTGGAAATCACCAGTCTGATTCTTAATGTCATCCTGCTTCTTGGCAAGATTGTTCATCTTGCTGTTATCGCTTTTTTCAGTGTTTTTTGTTTCATCTTTAAGCTGATCCTGCTGCTTTGTGATATCATCCAGCTTCTGGGTAAGCTCGCCAAGCTTCTGCTCGTTCATAATTTTATTGAGCAGCTCCATAGTTTTTTCAAGCGACTTCTTAAAATTCTCCTCGTCGAACTTGAAATTCTTCATCGCTTCCTTAAGCTCGTCCTTGTTCATGTTCTTCATAGCTTCCTGAAGCTTCTTCAGCGCATCTCGCAGCTCCTGGCTATCTATTTTCTGAAACAGTTTCTGAAGCTCCATGTATTTATCCAGCGTTTCCTGCGATACCTGGCTGTTCTGCTCCAGCTCCTTCATCAGCTCTTCCATCTTCTGCTGGGTTGAGCTAAGGTTCTTCTGAACATTTTCAAGCTTCTGCTGCATTTCCTGGTTCTTCTTCGGGTCGTTCAATCCCATTTCATCCGGATTCTTCTCCATCTCCTCTTTTATTTCTTCGAGGTCCTGCTTAAGCTCCATCGCTTCTTCAAATGCAGTCTTAAGCGAGGTCTCAACTTCTTCCTTTGTCTTTTCGGTCTTCTCCATTAGTGATTCCAGCGAGGGATATACAAGCCTCTTAATTTCAGAGCGTGTCATCTTAGGGCCGCTGAAGCCATCGTTATCATAAACTTCTACAAAATACTCTACCTGGTCTTCGCTGCCTAAGTTGAGCGGGCCAAGATCCCACATATAGGGGACTTCCAGCCCGGTTGCGTCGGTATTCTTTACGGGAATATCAGCATACCTGTAATCTTTATCAGTTGGGCCGAATTTTGAGCTAACGGTCTTATAGCCGATGCGCATTTTTGTGAAGCCGAAATCATCTGTGATGCGCGAGCGGATCAGCAGGTTTCCCTTACCCTGAACATTCGTTTCGCCGTTTGAAGGATCGGTGATAGATACTTTTGGGTATTCATCGGGATAAACCCTGAGCGAGTAATTCTGTGAGCCGGTATTG